>Ga0307509_10010114_pt1 | contig 11626 bp, 5 predicted proteins | sample 10_EM_MG_FD_202245 | JGI IMG/M metagenome (GOLD analysis project Ga0307509, IMG submission 202245) | Populus trichocarpa ectomycorrhiza microbial communities from riparian zone in the Pacific Northwest, United States - 10_EM | ecosystem: Host-associated > Plants > Roots > Unclassified | place... | reverse complement strand
GGTCGACATTTTCACCAATCTCACCTCCGAACTCCATATGTTTGCTACTTGCCATTATAAAGGATGGATGAGCTGGACAAGTAACAGAGATGGAAGCCGGCTGTGCTTTCAGATTTGCACCACCGTCTTCCGGGGAGCCCTGGTGAGAACTTGCTTCCGGATACCAAGTGCAAAAAGCACGTTCTAGTTCCTCTCGCAATGAGATTAGTCGACAATGATACCGGACGTCTGGATCAAAAATTGCTTGCTCAACTAAAGGGTTAGCTGGTCGCGGTGTCAGAGAGTAATCTAACTCCCCAACCGTCTCTGACTGGGAAACAGATGAAACAGCCGGGGTTTCTAATAAAGGAGATAGATCGAAGTCAGGAAGGGTAGGGGAAGATGGAATCGGAGTGTTTGCTGAAATGGTGAATGGATTCTAATTCAAAACCGATGATAAGGATGAGAAAAAGGGCAAAGGAGAGAAAAATAGGAGGGAATAATATCAATGACGAAAGGGTTTTTCCGTCCAGCAATCGTTTGTTTATCGATATTTCCTGTTCAGCAGTAGCAAAATATCGACTGTTCTCTGATCAAATGAAGCACCAATATTAGTTCACGGAATACCCTGGGAAGCCCACCTCGCCTTTCGGGCACCAGCTATCCTATCACTTCCGGTCAAGGCGTTCTTTTGGAGGGGAATAGGCACTTCCGAAGGAAAGCAAATTCGTCTCACTTTCTCACAGTTCAACAGCCAAGGTCAAGTGAGATAAAAGTCAGAGAAAAACCACGATGAACATTGATGAAAAGGGGTGGATGAGGATGGTTGCGGATCGATGCAGACAGACACTGCTCTCTCCTCCTCAAGTAGTCCTTTCCTATGGAGCTAAACTAATAAAAGTAATGGTATCAAACATTCACGATAGTCTCTGTGTTCCGGCGTATTTTCCACCATAGTCATCCACGTGACCGACAGTACCGCACTAGTACAGTATTTCCCCCACCAGGCCTCTTGAGCATAGCAATAACGGAACGGCGGATGAAGAGTTTACCCCTCCCGTGATTTTAGCCTCGCAGCCTCGGTTAAGTCTTTGCTTCATAGATTTAATTACAGATAGTACAGTAGATGGATTTCGGAGCAAAAAGTTGGTTAGTTCTAGTTTGTTGCGACGGTAACGAGTGACAGGCGAGGGCTCAGGTCTCGCTTAAGAGATAACGTACAAGTACGCCTAAAGTTCGGTTAGTTAGGCTAGGAGAAGACGATTTTTTTTGGTGAGGAAAACAATGGCAGCCTGCCCAACAGTAACCACGTCGCAACAAGCAAACATCACAGCTAAGATAACTCTTCCAGAATCTCCGAAATCCCTATTTTTCAAGTTCGCTTGTTGCCATTTCCAATAAATTCGATTGAAATAGTAAACACTATTGTCACAGAGATAGCGATCCCTGCCTTCGCGCCCCGAAATCCCTCTAGTGCTGGGACTGATATGATAGGGTTCGGAAGAGAGAGACAATTTGTGATGTTTGAATGGATTTAGAACTGGCTGATTGCTGGCACTTGAAGTCATACAAGGGCGAGCGCAGGACGTTCATCATCCGTATTCATGAGAGAGCAGCGAGGCTGGCGAGGGGTTGTCGTCTTCCTCCGGGGAACAAGACTTACGCCAGCTGCAGCGTCACGGCCACCCGAATGGGCAGCATGGACGGAGGGCAAAGTGGAGTGGTTATTCGGGAGCCTTGTCCAGAGCGGCACCCAATAAAAATGCGAGCTCAAGATTTTCGGTTTCACAAACTCCTGGCCCATTGATTGGGTTGCAATTACTGGTAGGTGGTTGCGAGGCTGAGCGATCAGCCCCCCTTTTCCCAAACTTACTCGAACTTTGTCAACCACCCTAAAGCCTCTCCAAGCACCAAATTCTCTACACTATTTCCAACAGCAAAAAGCCAACGATGTCTCGAGCTTTTGCAGATAACATCAATTCTTTCAATGTGTTGAATAACATTACCTTTACCGCTACCGATGATGAACCTAAGATCCTGGCCTGGCTGTCACCCTTAGAACCCCAGGTGCGACACCAGGACATTTGCGAGCAGCGGGTGGAGAGAGTAGGGAACTGGCTACTGGAGACAAAAGAGTTCAGGGGCTGGTATAATGGTAGTGAGGATGGTGGATCTGATCATGCAGCCATATTCTGCTATGGGGAGCCGGGAGTCGGAAAGAGCTACATCTGGTACGAGAGCCTACCAGCCAGGATCTAAGGACACGATACTGACAGGTCATGATGGTAGTTCTGTGGTTGTAGATCATTTATGCGACCAGGTCACAGAACAGGATATGGCAGTGGTCTGTTTTTACTATGACTTCGCTTCCCGGGAGGCCCAGTCTCCGATAAATATGTTGGGCTCTCTGCTCAAACAGCTTCTGAGTGGGTTAGGAGCAATTCCGGCTGAAATCGTACAGAAATTCCGGAGCCAGAAGAAGGCGATTGGCGGCCGGAGGTTGCAACTTCCTGATATCGTGAAAATGTGCGCAGCTGTCACATCCTTACAACGCACATTCATCTGTGTTGATGCTCTCGATGAATGTGTTCCCAGGCATCAACTAGAGGTGCTTGGTGCATTGGGACAAATTCTCCGGGGGTCTCCAGGCACACGAGTCTTCATGACTGGAAGGTCACATATCCGGGGGGTGGTTGAGAGGGAACTAGGTGGGAGAGCAACAAGCGTATTAATATCGTCCAGAGAGGACGATATAGTCACATACCTGCGCGCGAGACTGGGGAAAGATACAACTCCGGGGGCGATGGATAGTTTCTTGGAAAATGATATTATGAAGAGCATTCCGGAAGAGATCTCTGAAACGTACGTACTAGCCCAGGATCTAGGAAACTGTTTTGAGTTGTATACTGATAGGTGCAAATACAGATTCCTACTGGCTTCTCTCAAGGTCGAAACAATCCTGAGAGAAACGACGATCCATCGAAGGCGAAATAGGCTGAATGCGATGGGAGATGGGTTAGGGTTGGGAGATGCATACGAGACAACTCTTGGACGGATAAAGGCTCAAGATGGGGAGAAAGTAAAACTTGCTATGACCACTCTGATGTGGATATGTCATTCGGAAAGGCCATTACGGGTAGACGAACTATGCCATGCGCTTGCTGTGGAAATTGGGTCTACACATTTCAATAGCGACAATATCCCCGCGACAGAGACATTGCTCGCCTGCTGCCAGGGGCTGGTCACGGTGGATAGGGAAGCCTCGACAGCCCGGTTGGCCCACTACACACTCCGCGAGTACCTCACTACTCATCGCAATCTTTTCCCCCGAGCGGACATGGAGATGGCGGAAACCTGTTTGACTTATCTGAATTCAGAACAAGCCAAGGCCCTCCCGGCTAAACGCCAACCTGACCTCTCAAGCATGCCCTTCCTCAAATATTGTTCGCGGTATTGGGGCATCCACGCAAAGAGAGAACTTTCAGATAATGTGATATCACTTGCCATGGACCTCTTGGACCAGTACGAAAACCACGTAACCGCAAGCTCACTTTTTGAGCAAATACTAGATCGGGATGATACCTTGAAAGCCAATTCTCCTTCGCTGTTCGGTGGACTACACTGTGTATCATTTTTCGGAATTGTTGATGTTATGACTAGTCTGTTAGGGATTCACGGCTGTGATGCCAACCAGGGAGATTCTGCTGGCATAACTCCGCTGATATGGGCCGTGAGGGGCGGGGAGCTGGAGGCAGTGGAGCTATTGTTAGGACAGGAAGCTGTCAGCCCCGACAAGCCAGACAACGAGGGAATGACACCGCTTTCGTGGGCTGCAATTAACGGGCGGGAGTCAGTAGTGAGGAAACTCTTAGACCGGCAAGACGTCGACCCCGACAGGCCAGGCAATGAGGGTGGCACACCACTTTTGTTGGCTGCCATGGAAGGGCACGAGTCAGTGGTGAAGCAACTCTTGAGCCAGCAAGATGTCGACCCTGAAAAACCAAACCATCGCGGCCTTTCACCTCTCATACAGGCTGCAACTAGGGGCCACGAATCAGTCGTGAAACAACTTCTAGACCGGCAAGACGTCAACCTTAACAAGCCTGACAATAACGGCAGTACACCACTTTCGTGGGCTGCAGCGAACGGGCACGAGTCAGTGGTGGAGCAACTCCTGGACCAACAAGACGTGAACCCTAACAAGCCAGACAATGAGGGCAAGACACCACTTTCGTGGGCCGCTATGGGAGGTCACGGGTCAGTTGTGAAACAACTCTTGAGCCAGCAAGCTGTCGACTCCGAAAGGCCAAACCACCGTGGCCTTTCACCACTCATCCAGGCTGCAGCTTGGGGCCACGAATCAGTCGTGAAACAACTTTTAGACCGGCAAGACGTCAACCCTGACAGGCCTGACAACGATGGCGGTACACCACTTTCGTGGGCTGCAGCGAACGGGCACGAATTGGTGGTGAAGCAATTCTTGGACCGGCAAGACGTCGACCCCGACAAACCTGATAATGAGGGAGGCACACCACTTTCGTGGGCTGCAGCGAGAGGGCACGTGTCAGTGGTGAAGCAACTCTTGGACCAGCAAGACGTCAACCCTGACTGCCCAGACAACGAGGGCAAAACACCACTTTCGTGGGCGGCTATGAAAGGGCGCGAGTCAGTTGTGAAGCAATTCTTGGACCGGCAAGATGTCAACCCCGAAAGGCCAGACCACCGCGGCCATACACCTCTCATCCAGGCTGCAGCTTGGGGCCATGAATCAGTCGTGAAACAACTTTTGGACCGGCAAGACGTCAATCCTGACAAGCCTGACAATGATGGCGGAACACCGCTTACGTGGGCTGCAGCGAAAGGGCACCTGTCAGTGGTGAAGCAACTCTTGGACCAGCAAGACGTCAACCCCGACTTCCCAGACAATGAGGGCAAAACACCACTCTGGTGGGCGGCTATGCGAGGGCGTGAGTCAGTTGTGAAGCAACTCTTGGACCGGCAAGACGTCAACCCCAACAGGCCAGACAACGAGGGCAAAACACCACTTTCGCGGGCTGTGGCGGCAGGGCACGAGTTAGTAGTGAAGCACATCTTGGACCGGCAGGGCACCGACACGACAGACTAGACAACGAGGGCGGTATCATACGATTTCCAACACTCCCCAAACCCAAACCGTGCAAGCTATTCTTTTTTCTCCCTCTATTGGTAGCAGACCTCGCCATCCTCGACTGCAGACAAATCTTGCCATCATGCCGGGTTTATTTCTATTTATTTTTCCCAATCTTTTGAAACGAGGCGGAAGGTCACAGCTATTAGTTCAACAGTGAGGCGAGGTTGGATTCTTACTCGCGGCGGTCAGGTGTGATGGCATAATAATCCCCGTAGTGGAGCACTGTATTGGGAGCCAAGATAGCGGAGGCAAAGGGAGCGCTCACATGTGTGATATGAAGGGACACTGAGGTGTGGACATCAGGAACGTTCTAGGGCAAGAACGGATGTATAGGGCACATGGGGAGACATAGCGCTATCTGTACGATTAGAGTTTTTACTACTTAAGGTGAACCGTAGCTAGCAACCTCCATAGATAATACACACCAGAACCTCTCCACCCGTCAACACAGGGGAACATGATTGACAGCACCTCCATCAAAAGCCAGATGAATTGGCTGCTCGGGATCCCTGGGTGTCCCTAGTTCTGCAATGATGATTAGGTACCTGGTGGGCACCCGAAAGGGTCTATTGCCAACTCTCATAGCTAATGGTAGATTTATAGGTAGTTTGTGACGCTCATTCCATGGGAAGCAGTGATAACGTGAGTTACCGCACAAACCAATTAATCGCATCCTTCCCTGAAAGTGATAATGTTGTTCACCGCATAACCACATTTATAGATTTATCATTTCCAACCCGTATTTGGTTTCCAAGTTGGTTGCCATGCAGTGACTTTTTATGTTTTTTTTGTTTTTTTTGTAATCATGCGTTCATTGTTTCAGGTACAAAAAGCCTTATGCAGCGCTAGCTATGGAGAGAACAAAACCTATAAATCAAAACAAATAACAAAAGAAAGTCACGGCACCAGTTAAATATCCACTATCCCGCAGGTTTCTCCTCCGCCGGGCCATTGGCCACATATAACAAGGAAAGCACAAACTAACAGCTTAGTCGTCTAGAAAGGAAAGCATACGTAAGACAAAGGAAAGAAAAGCCAACGACCCTATACCTCAGCCAACTAAAAAACACGAAAAACCGGGGGTGGCACCCTGGGGGGTGAGAGAGGAAGTGGGGGGGAAGAGGGGGGAGTCGTGGGTGGGAACATCGTGGGGGGAAATCCCGTGGAGGTGACGCCTATGAAGGTGGCGAGTCTTTTTAGAAGCGGGAGGGATGACCAGATTGGGGCTTCGGGACCGACATCAGTAACGCCGTAGAGGAGGCGCGACCTGCTGTGCTGTTTCAAGGGGCAGGATAGGATGGCGTGCTCGAAGGTTTCAGGTTCCAAGCCGCAACGGGGGCAGGAGGTATCGGCGTCTGGGGACCTCCATGTTGGGTGGGCGGCCGGATAACTTTTTCCGGCTCTCATCTGGTGGATTCTCCCGGCAACGAACTTGCCTAAGCCCATGAAAGGCCTCGGATGCAGTGTGGGAGGGTGTAGGTAGTACCCCGGGGTCGGGAAAAGGGGGGCCCACTCCATGAGGAGTGCCTCTCTTACCCTCTTCTTCAGGGCGGAATAAGTGCTGTCCATCAGGGACTGGGGCGGGAGGATAGCGGCGGGGCACATAAGGTGGGAGTTGATCATGGGCATCCTAGATAGCCCGAGGGTAAAGGGTATTGTCCGGTGAGCCACCGCGTCCACCAGCAGGTGGTTTCTTATTGGTGGGACCGGGCGGGGTGTTTTCCAGTGTAGGGGGAGGAAAACGGATGACAGGCGTCTGGTTAGGGCCTGCGAAGAGTCAGGCGCCCGATGTGCCGAGAGCGAAGGGAACGAGGGGTGAAGGCGGGCCGTTGCCGGGTTCACGGTGGGAGGGGAGCAGACCACCCTGAGCGCCGCCAGCCTTTGCCGGTGGGTGATCAGGAGGGAGACAGGTGGGAGGCAGGACTCCACCGAGAGTATCCCAGTGGGCGTAGCTGAGAAGCAGTTTGTGGTCCACCTTTGGACCTTCCGCCAGAAAGTATCGAGGGGGGTTGTCGTGCCCACGCTAGGTGTGAACAGATCCGCGCCGTAGAGTAGGATGGGGGCAATCAATGATGATGCCACTCTGTGGCATAGGTAGGGGGGGAGGCCCGCACCGGGCGGACTGAGGCGGTGAATAAGGGCGAACGCGCCCTAGGCAAGGGCCAGGCGACGTGAGAAATGAGCAGCTGGGTCAAGGGCCGGAGTGAACCAGGACCCGAGCCACCAAACAGAGTTGCCGGGGTGAAACAATTCCCCCTTGCTTTGAATGGGTGAGACGCACTTTGGCGAGTGCCTCTGGCTGGGGGTCCTCCAATGTATCAGTTGTGTTTTCGCGACCGAAAAGGAGACGCCTAGGCGTGACGCCCCTCTTTCAAGCTTGTCGAATAGATTCTGGAGCCGGCGGATGTTACCACGGTAGGAAAGGGAGGCCACTGTGAGGGCAAAGTCGTCCACATACAAGATCATCAGACCCCGAGGGATCCCGAAATGTAGGGGCGCCACGTCGAGAAGAAAGAGGAGTGGGGAGATCGGGGAGCCTTGCGGGGCCCCGATGTTGACTGGGGATGGGGTTCCCGGTGCCCCGTGGAAAATCCGGGTGCAGCTTCGTTCAACTAGGAAGGACGAAACCCAGGAAACCAGATAGGGGGGTATACCGCCTTCCCTCAGGATCCGGGCCAAAGTGTTGTTGTCGACGTTGTCGAACCCCGCTTTTATATCCAAAAACAGGGAGGAGACCTTGAGACGGGACCTCTGCAGGGTTCTAATGTCGTTGGTGAGGGTAAGGCATGCGTCGTAGGTGCTGAGCCCAGGGAGCGAACCGCATTGGTTGGGGTGCAACAGCCCTCTGAGCCGGGCCGCCGCGAGTAGGCCGGTTGCAATAATCCTCTCGAGGACCTTTGAGATTGTGCGGATCAGGACGATTATCCTGAAGGAAAAGGGTGATTCGTAGGAGGGCTTTCCTGGCTTGTCAAGTACCACGCCATTCGAGCTTTTCAGCGACGCGGGGTGGTACCCCAGGAGGACCAATGGGGCAAGTATACCAAGAAGGATTGAGGGGTTGATTTTGTTCACCTGTTTCCAGGTAGAGTAGGGTATCGCGTCTGGGCCCGGGGCCGAAGTCGGGGAGCACTTGGAGAGAGCCGCAGCTATCTCTTCGGTTGTAAGGGGGGGTGCCGATTTGTTAGGCCTGAGCCTAGGTGGCGGGGAGAAGGGTTCCTTAGGGGGAAAGAAGTGGTTTAGGAGGACATTGTTCATTTGTACTGGGGTCTCGGCCCCTGGGAGGGAGGGGAAGCGCGGCTGGGCCCGGCAGTATGCGAACCTCTTAGCTGTCCAAAGGCTCTCAGGGGTGGCGGCCAGCAGGAAGGTGGACCAGTGTTTCTTCTTGGCGGCCTTGATTGCCTTGAAATACCCCGCCTTAGAGGTGCCGGCAATATCCCGCATGTGTGGGGTGTCGTGCTTTCCGGCCGTCCTGGCGGCCTTGTGGTACTCACGATGGAGGATAGACAGGTGGGGGGTCCACCAAGGTTTGGAGTGGTGGGAGGGCCTGGATACTGGCGTATGCTCCTTGAGGATCGCTACCAGACCGTTTAGCGATTCTGACATCCACTGGTCCAGCTGCGGGGGGGTGGGGCATGACGGTGCGGCTGGGACCTTGAAATCTCTAATGATCAGGTCAAGGGTTTTCCAGTCCGTGTCTGCCCAGGGCGGGCGCAGGGGTTTTTGGTTCAGGGAGGGTACGGCGAGGGTGATTGTTATTGGTATGTGGTCGGAACCCGTTGAGGGGAGGGAGGCTTCCCAACTCTTGATCAGGGGAAGGAGGGGGGGGTTTGCAAAGGCGAGGTCTATGACCGAGGGGCAAGCTTTGCCCACCAAGGGAAACCTTGTGTATTCACATGGGGGGTTAAGGAGGGCGAAACCGGACTCTGCCGCTTTCTCAAAATAGAGAGTCGAGGACGAGATCTCCCGTTGTGAGAAGTGCCGAAGAGGGTCCGAGAGGGGGTTGTGGATGTTGAGGTCTCCCAAAACTAGGAGTGGGAACCCAAGATCGGGGAAAAGAACTTCTGGTGAAAAGTAGTGAACCCTGTGGTCAGCAGTGTTGGTGGAGTAAGCATTAATAACCCTGCAGGAGTGGAAGGTGGTGCCAAAAAGAGGTATATCGGAGGAGATGTCGAGGGCGAGAACATCGTCCACCCCCTTAAACCTGGGGAGCACAGTGTAATTGGAAAGAAAAGACATATGAACGTAGGCTGCCACTCGAGGCTTCCTAACCGGGGGAAAGAAGGACTTGAACCCATTGAAGGAAGGAAGGTGAGCCCTGTTAACAGGTGGATCCTGCAAAAGGACTATCGAAGGGTAGGTGGTCGCTTCTTTAAACCACTCAAACAAGGAAAGAAAAACATTCCAGCTCCCAAGGCAGTTATGTTGAATGATGGAAAGAAACGCAGGGGCAAGGGCCGGCCCTGGACCCAGGGGAGGGAGCATAGGTTGATTATTCATTACCGGGACGAACCCGAGCTAAGGGGCGGGGGAAGGGCTTGGTTCCTCCAGGGGGAGAGGACCACCGAAACCGTGAGTAGTGCCAGGACGCGTGGAGGGTCCAGCTGGGAGGGGTTGCCTGGGGGTTACGAGGTCCACCTCAAGGGGACTCGTCCCGGACGGGGGAGTAGTGGGTGCCGGGCGCCCATCGACCGCCAAATCCATGGGGTCTTGACCGGTTGGGGCGGGGGCTGGCGAGCTGGTTCTGGTGGGGACAGTCGGGGGAGGTCGAGCCGGACATTCCCTGAATGTGGCAGTGTGGTCGTTACCGCAGTTATAGCAATGGGGGGGGCGAGGTCAGACAACAGGATGGGACTGGCTTATTGTTCCCGCTCCTGGGTCAGGTTGGATTCTGGCATCTGTGAGCCGCGCGAGTATGATGAAGCGCACAAATGGGGCACGTGGGGTGGGTGGCGGGGCATCGTTGATGGGGGTGTCCGTATCTCCAGCAGTTCTTAGACTAGGAGGTTCTAGAGGAGGAGAAGGCAAGTTCAACCTTGCGTTTCTGCGAGAGTATGACGACACATGAAGTGAGGGCCGCAACGTTCTGGGGGTGGACAGTAATAACCACCGAAGTGGCCTGCTTGGTCTCCCTAGAATCTCGGCTAGGGTTAAGGTACCTGGCTGAGAGAATCTGGGTCGCTTTGTCGTTCAGGATTGCTCGCCGGATGTATGGGAATAGTTCCTCTTCATCCTGGGGGAGGAAATGTAGGGGGAGGCCATGAATGGCTAGTTGAACGGCAGTGGGGGCGAGGACGAGGGTGCACCAGGGGTTTTCACCTACTGGGAAGGACTGATTGAGGGCCATGGTAAAGGAGTCGAAGTAGGGGGCGTACGAGGCGGCGGGGGTGGCTTTGTCAGTGACCGTCAGAGAGACGGAGCCACGCGGGTTAACAGTAGCAGAGAAGCCAAGGGGGAGGAGGCAGTTTGACTCGCGGAGGACGCGAGTGGCGATGTCAGGAAAAGTGGCGGCAATGGTGAGAGCGTCTGGGTGAGGGGAAGGGGACTGGCGAGGAGCAAAGAAGCGTCGTTGGGCACCTGGGAGGGAGGGTGGCCCCTTTTTAACAGGAGGGGTCGTCGTACTCGCAACAAGTTGGGGGGAAGGAGGTTTCCCAGCTTTGCTTTTGCCCTTGCCGCCCGAGCCCGAACCGGAGGCAGCTTGCGCATAGGAGGGGGAGGGTTCAATGTCAGGGTGGAGGTGGCCTGGGGTAAAGGAGGCCAGGTCATATGCCCCCCTCCGGTATTCCCCAGCTTCGTATGAGTGTGGGTGGAGCCTGGCGTACTTCTCGGGGTCACCGAATGCCTTGCCAAGCCTCGTATCATAGAATGGTATGAGGAATTTAGGGTCGTCAGCCGTGGCTGAGGGAAGTGTGGGTGGTGCTCGGGCCCTTTCTTTTCCCTTCCTCGAAGGGGGGGGGCCGGCAGTTGAAGGGGGTTGGGGTTTTCTTTGTGGGGGGGGGGCTGGTGCCGGGGGGACAGGGATCGGGGCTGACATACGATGTGACAGGTCACGTATGGATGCCTGGAGATCGGCGATCCCCGGAGCGGTTTGTTGTTCTTGGGTGTGGGGGAGGTTCGCGAGTTGAGAGGAGATGTCATGGAGCTCCTCCCTGAGGTTCTCATTTTCCTCGGAGATGGTTGCGACCGCCTGGGTTACTCCGCTCAGCTTGTGTGAGACGGTCACCAGGCCCTGGACGAGCTGGGAGAGGAGAACGATCATGATGGACTCAATGGGGAGGGTGCCGGCCTGCGCATCAGGGCTGAGGTCCGGGAAGTCTTGGTTGCTGAGCCGGAGGGCGCTCCTCGCCTGAGCGAGTTGCCTCATCATGAACTCGATGGGATGATCGGTCGAGGGTGTTCCTGAACGCGACGGGAGGGGGGAGTTGAGAGCTGAGAGCCTGCCGAAGGCTGCGTTCCCTGGGGGGAGGTTGTGGGGGTTCG
>Ga0307509_10010113_pt1 | contig 11627 bp, 6 predicted proteins | sample 10_EM_MG_FD_202245 | JGI IMG/M metagenome (GOLD analysis project Ga0307509, IMG submission 202245) | Populus trichocarpa ectomycorrhiza microbial communities from riparian zone in the Pacific Northwest, United States - 10_EM | ecosystem: Host-associated > Plants > Roots > Unclassified | place... | reverse complement strand
CTTATTTCTCCAATAAAAGGGGAAGTGTCCATATCGTTATGATTTTATAAAACCGGTATGATGATTTTATAATTCAAAACTAATATGGTTTTGACCCGCGCGGCAGGCGATTGTATGTGAATGACGGTATTTTGTATGTCAACAGGAAAACGATGGGGGCCGCCCGGACAACACAACAAGGATAATCGTAATTTAGCGCTTATTTCACGTTAAGCGCAATATATGATAGCCGACGAAACCAAAATAACCTATATCGGCGGTCCTACCGCCCTTTTTGAAGTGGCAGGCCTGCGTTTTATAACAGATCCTACTTTCGATCCGAAGGGTTCTGACTACACCACCAGCATATACACCCTGCATAAATTAATGTCGCCCGCTATTGCTCCCGGTCAACTGGGCAAGATAGATTTTGTGTTGCTCAGCCACGATCACCATTTTGACAACCTCGACCATGCCGGAAGAAATTTTTTATCTGAAGTAAAAACCGTTTACACAACAACTGCCGGCGCCGCCCGCCTGGGCGTCAATGCCGTTGGTATTGAACACTGGCAAACTGTTGAGGTGCCTGCCGGTGACGGTCGCGTGTTAAGTATTACCGGAACGCCTGGCAGGCATGGGCCGGTGGGCGGCGACCGTGGCCCGGTAACAGGTTTTGTTCTTAATTTTAAGGGGCAAAGTAACGGGGGGATTTATATATCCGGCGATACGGTATGGTATGAAGGCGTAGAGGAAGTGGCCCTGCGATTTGATATAAAGATGGCGGTTCTTTTTATGGGAGCAGCGTCCGTAAAAGAAGTGGGCCCGCAACACCTTACCATGACAGCCGAAGAAGGCGTTCTTGCAGCACGGTATTTTCCAAAGGCGAAAATCGTTCCGCTTCATTTTGAAGGCTGGGAGCATTTCAGGGAGTCCTACAATCAAATCAAAGAAACTTTTGCAGGGGCCGGGATTGCCGATCGGCTCCATTGGCCCGGGAATGATTAAATACCGGCAGCTATTTTTTATACGATGGTCACTTCTATTCCCATCCCTTTCAGTGTTTCCACCATATGTTCGGATACGCCTTTATCGGTTATGATCTGCTCGATGTCTTCCAGGCCGCAAATCCTGCCGAAGCCCCTTTTACCGAATTTCGTAGAGTCGGCCAGTACGATCGTTTTCTGCGCCGCTTTTATCATTTTCCTGTTCAACTGTGCTTCCATGACGTTGGTAGTGGTGAGGCCAAATTCGGGATCTATTCCGTCCACACCTAAAAACAATTTGCTGCAGGAAAAATCGTCCAGTATTTTTTCGGCATAAGCGCCTGTTACCGAAGAGGAACTTTTTCGCAGGATGCCGCCCAATACCAAAACCTCGATATCCGAATGGTGTATCAGTTCGCCCGCCACATTCAGCGCCGCGGTTATAACCGTCAGGTTGCCTTTCGGCTGCAGGCTTTTGGCCAGCGAAAGCACGGTGGTGCCCGAGGCAATGATAATACAGTCGTTTGGCGCAATCAGGTCCGCCGCCGCCGCGCCAATCCCCGTTTTTTCTTCCGATTGGATCTTCTCCTTTTCATTCACCGGCCGGTCCATCATATAAGGGTTGCTCAGTGTGCCGCCCCCATGCGTACGGAACAACAGGTTTTTGTCTTCCAGCAGTTTCAGGTCCTTTCTTATGGTTACAGATGACACATTCAGCTCCGCGCAAAGGTCGAGCACGTTTACTTTTCCCTCTTTTTTGAGCTTGCTGAGAATATGTTGGTGTCTCACAGTGAGATTACTCATTCCGGTTTGTTTAGGCGACTTCATAGACAATTTATGCAGATGTTACTGAATTTCAAAAAGATACAAAGCCCGGTTCACCTGGTCGCCCCTGGTGGTAAAACCATCCGAAACCCGGGACGGGGCATCAAATTTCGGGATATTTCTATTTTCTAGTGGAAAAATTAATTTCTATTTCATTTTGTTATCATTTACTTTCGACAAATAATAAAACGAAACTAATCGAAATAGACTGATTGATGGAAAGAATACAGAAGAACAGCGGAGCGGGCGGCAGGCAGGATTATCTCAACCGCGTAGCGGCTGCCGGCAATGACTGGGATTTGCTGGTGATAGGAGGTGGGGCCACCGGTTTGGGGATAGCCCTCGACGCGGTGTCAAGGGGCTATAAAACTTTGCTGCTCGAACAGGCCGATTTTGCCAAAGGCACCTCCAGCCGCAGCACCAAGCTGGTGCATGGCGGGGTGCGTTACCTGGCGCAGGGCGATGTTCGCCTCGTGCGCGAAGCCAGTGTTGAAAGAGGCATCCTGCACCGCAATGCGCCGCATCTTGTAAAAGACCAGACGTTTATCGTGCCCGTTTACAGTGTGCCCGATGTCCTGAAATATACCATCGGTTTAAAATTATACGACTGGATTGCCGGCAAACTCGGGCTCGGGCCTTCGGTTTTTATCTCACGTAAAAAAGTACTCGAAAAATTGCCCGGCATTAAAACAGCAGGTTTGAAAGGCGGCGTGCTGTACCACGACGGGCAGTTTGACGATGCCCGCCTTGCCATCAATCTGGTGCAAAGCATTTGGGAGAACGGCGGCTATGCCATCAATTATATGAAGGTAACGGGCTTACTGAAAGACGCTCATCACCATGTAAGCGGTGTAACGGCCAGTGATACCGAAGGCGATACCGCTTTCCGCTTCAATGCAAAAGCGGTGATCAATGCCACCGGTGTTTTTGTTGACGATATCCTGCAAATGGACACACCGGGCCGGCCCAAAAGCATCTGTGTGAGCCAGGGCGTTCACGTGGTGCTCGATCGCAAATTTTATCCGTCCGAACATGCATTGATGATCCCTCAAACCAGCGATGGCCGCGTATTGTTTGCCGTGCCCTGGCACAATAACCTGGTGGTAGGCACCACCGATACACCGGTGGAAGAAGCTTCCCTCGAACCACAGGCCCTCGAAAAAGAAATCAATTTTATTCTCGAAACGGCCGGCGCTTATTTTACCCAACAACCGCAGCGCAGCGATATACTGAGTGTATTTGCCGGCCAGCGCCCGCTGGCAGCGCCGCAAAAAAACAACCAGAAAACAAAAGAGATTTCGCGCAGCCATAAGATCGTGGTCACCGGCTCACAGCTGTTTACCATACTCGGCGGCAAATGGACCACCTACCGGAAAATGGGCGAGGACATGGTCAACCGGGTTGAAAAAGAACTGCACTGGCCGCATAAAAAAAATACCACGGCCCACCTGCACATACATGGCTATGCCGGCGATACCAACTGGAACGACCCGCTTTATTTCTACGGCAGCGATGCCGCTGCGATAAGAGGAAGTATGAACGGCACCGCACACGAATGGCTCAGCGAAAAACTGAAAATCCACAAAATGCAGGTGATATGGGCGGTAGAAAAAGAAATGGCAAGGACCGTGGAAGATGTGCTGGCAAGACGAACAAGGGCCCTGCTGCTCGATGCAAAAGAAAGCAGGCGGATGGCGCCGCAGGTGGCCGATATCATGGCGGAGGTGCTCGGTAAGGACACTGCCTGGATACAAGCACAGCTGGCCGCCTTTGATGCATTGGCCGGCCAGTACATGGCCCGTTAGCCCTACCCTGGCTCAGTCGTATTAAACAACCCTCTATAATTAAACGCTTATGAGATTACTAACGATTGCGTTTTTTCTTGTCATGGCTTTTACCGGCGCATGGGCGCAACAAAAAAAGATAACCGGTACAGTCACCAATCCCGCCAATGGCAAACCGGTTGAGAACGTATCGGTGCTGGTAAGAGGCGCCAACCGGGGCACTACTACGGATGCCCAGGGCCACTTTACCATCAATGCCGCCGAAAACGAAACACTTTCTTTTACCCGCGTTGGCTACGAACCCCGCCAGGTAAAATTGGGCAGTGGTGCTATGCTCGATGTGCAGATGACCGAATCGGTGGGCCAGCTGGAAGATGTAGTGGTAACCGCGCTCGGTATAAAACGCGAGGAAAAATCATTGGGCTACTCCGTTTCGAAAGTCAAAGGTGAAGAGATTACCGAAGCGATGTCTAACAACTGGACCAACTCGCTCACCGGCAAAGTGGCCGGCCTTAATATCCTCAAATCAGGCGGCGGCCCCTCTGGCTCCAATAAAATCATCCTGCGCGGGGAGAACTCGCTGGGGGGCAACAGCGAAGCATTGATAGTGGTAGACGGCGTTGTAATAAGCGGCAGCAGCGGCCAGGTAACGGGCACGGGCAGCAGCTCTTACCTCCAGGGCGAATCGCCGGTCGACTTTGGCAGCAGCCTCAATGATATCAACCCCGAAGACATTGAAAGTGTTACGGTGCTGAAAGGGCCCGGCGCCGCCGCCCTCTATGGAGCAAGGGGCTCCAACGGCGCCATCATCATTACCACCAAATCGGGCAGTTCAAAACAAAAAGGGCTGGGCATTACCTATAATATCAATGCGGCCATCGACAAAATCAACCGCTGGCCCGATTATCAATACCAGTTCGGACAGGGCGCTACCGGCCAGGAAACCTGGTATTCTTACAATGATTCCGAAGACGGGCCCAGCACCCGCAGCACCAGTTCTGCCTGGGGCCCTGAGTTCAAAGGACAATCTTACTACCAGTACGACCCGGTTACAAGAACCAAAGGCATAGCCCGCACGCCATGGGTACCCTATAAGGACAACCGTAAATCATTCTTTGAAACCGGTAAAACGCTTATTAACTCCGTTACCGTTGAGGGTGGTAACACGAATACCACCGTTCGTCTTTCGCTTACCAACCTCAAAAATACCTGGATACTGCCCAACACCGGCTATGGCAGGAACACCGTGGCGCTGTCTGTTAACCATAAGCTGTCGAACAAATTCCAGATTGCCGCCAAGGTAAATTTCACCAATAAGGCGGCCGACAATCTTCCCTCCACCGGCTATAACAATCAATCCATCATGTACTTTATAAGAGGCATGGTGCCCAATGTTAGTATAGATTGGTTCAAAGAGTATTGGGTGCCCGGCCAGGAAAACATCAGCCAAACACGACCGTTCAGCAGTCTGCTCGACAATCCTTACCTGATTTCTTACCAGATGCTGAATAAATCCAACAGGAATGGTATTATCGGTAATGTGTCGGCCACCTATAATTTTACCAAAGACTTCAGCCTGCTGGTAAGGACCACCCTGGACTATGCCTCCGAATTCCGTACGCAGCAACGTCCTTTTGGCGTCAATAAATTTGCGGAAGGCATGTTCCGCACCCAGAATATTTTTACCCAGGAAATCAATTCCGATTTCCTGTTCAGGTATAACCGTCCATTGGGAAAGCATTTCACCTCTAACTACTCCCTGGGCGGAAGCCAGCTCACCAACCGTTATATACGCGATGAGCTGCGTGCCGACCAGCTGAACCTGCCGGGCTATTACAGCCTGGCCAATAGTAAAAATCCCCCCGTGTCATATCCTTACCGCTCGGCTTATAAGGTGAACAGCTTTTATGGGTTGTTGCAGTTTGGTTATGAGAATTATATTTTTCTTGATTTAACAGCGCGTGAAGACTGGGCCAGTACACTGGCCACGCCCGTGGACACCAAAAACTCGGCTTTCTTTTATCCTTCGGCCAACCTCAGCGCCGTTATTTCCGATAAATTACACCTCCCCGAACCCATTTCTTTCCTGAAACTTCGTGCATCGGTTTCCCGGGTAGGCAGCGGCGGTACCATCCCCTTTTTAACAGCGTATGCCTACACGCCCACTTTATTTCCCGGCGGGCTGTCCAATCCATCTGCTATCGCCAACCCCGATCTCAGGGCTTTGTTAACGCAGAGCGTCGAGTTTGGCATGGACTTGCGGTTCCTGAAAAATAAAATCGGGCTGGACGTGTCCGTTTACCAAAACAATACGAAAGACCAGATATTTCCCATTCCCATCGATCGCGCTTCCGGCTATGCGGCTACCATCGCCAACGCCGGGCTTGTTACAAATAAAGGCATCGAGGCAAAGCTGAGCGGCACGATACTCACCACCAAAAAAGGCCTTAGCTGGAATATGTATGCCACCTATGCTGCCAATGTGAACAGGGTGGTTGAACTGGTGGAGGGTGTAGACACCTACGTGATGTCTGCCGGGCCGGCCAACCGCGGCTCCATTGAAGCAAGGCCCGGCGGTAAAATGGGTGACTTGTATGGCATCGGTTACCAGATGGACCCTGGTGGCCGGATCATTTACAACGACCAGGGCATGCCCACCCGTACCACCGAAATAAAATACCTCGGTAATACCAATGCCAAATGGAAGGGTAGCCTGGGCAATGACTGGAAATATAAAAATTTCCACCTGAGTGTATTATTCGATGGTCAGACAGGCGGTGTGGCCTATTCGCTCACGCATGCGGTATTGATGGAAGAAGGTAAACTGAAAAAATCAATTCCCGGCCGCTACAACGGTATCGTTGGCGACGGGGTAAAAATGGACGCTTCGGGCAAATATGTGAAGAACGACGTGGTGGCTACGAATATACAGGCTTACTACGATGCGCATTTTAACAGGGATAATGTGGAAGCCAATGTGTTCAGCACCGATTTCATCAAGTTAAGGGAAGCGCGCCTTGATTATACCATTCCCGCAAAATTCATCAGCAGGCTCAAATTGCAGAAAGCGATGATAGGCTTTTATGGCCGCGACCTGCTGATGATTACCAACTGGCCGGTATTCGATCCTGAATTTGGCACGCTCAACGACGGGCAAATCAATGCGGGGTTCGAAATCGGTCAATTTCCCTCCACCCGCAGCATGGGCGTAACGTTAACCGTGGTTTTTTAGTTTTTACCTGAAAAATGAAAGAAATGAAATCGATTAAGATAATATTATTCGCATTGCTGGTTACAGGGATGGTGCTTCCTTCCTGTACCAAAGACTTCGAAAAAACAAATACGGATCCCAACCGCCTGCCGGAAACAAAACCGGAGCTGCTGCTCGAATCCGCCATTTACAGCCTTGTGCAGGCCAACCAAACAAGGGCACTCCGGTTAACGCACGAAATGATGCAGGTGCATGTTACCGTTATCAATTCGGATGAAATACATCGTTATATCATCCGTCCTTCCGAATCGGATTATATGTGGAACAGCTGGTACCTGCAGATCACCAATTTCAGGGACATGTATGAAACCGCCAAACAGCTGGTGATACTGCCCAACCAGGCCTATTATTCTTCCTACATGGGTATTGCCCGTATTATGGAAGTATGGACGTTTTCACTGCTCACCGATACCTATGGCGATGTGCCTTTTAACGAGGCCATCAAAGGAAAATCAGACGACCTCTACCAACCCAAATTCGACAAGCAGCAGCTTATTTACGACAGCCTGTTTAAAAGACTGGAAGAAGCCAATACCCTGCTTGCCCTGGGGCAACCGATACCCACCGCACTCATGCCAAGGGACCCGTTGTATGCCGGCGACATCGTTAAATGGAGAAAGTTCGGCAACAGCCTGTACCTGCGTTTGTTGCTCCGCGCTTCCGGCAGGCCCGAAAGCAATGCGGCGCAAAAAATTAAAGAAATCGTACAGACCAATGCCGCCAATTATCCCATTTTTGCCAACAACGCCGAATCGGCCGTATTGAAATTCACCACCACAGCGCCCTTTGTTTCCGCATTCAATACTTACCGGGATTATGATTTTAACGGCGATAACGGTCTTTCGGAGTTTTTTATCAACACCCTGAGTAACTGGGGCGATCCCCGCATTACCAAATGGGCTGCTACGGTAGGCGGTGTTTACATGGGTATCCCCAGTGGTTATGCGCCCGGTGCCCAACCCGATCGGCAATCTTATTACCTGGCCACACTGAAAAATGAACCGCTGCTCGGCAATATGCTCAATTATCCCGAGCTGCAGTTTATACTGGCCGAATCGGCCTTAAAAGGTTATATCACCACCCTGCCCAAAACCTGGTATGAAAACGGTGTCAACAATGCCATCACTTTCTGGGGACTTACCGTGCCCGCGGGGCAAACCACCAAACCCGGTATTGCCTGGGTGGATGCAGAAACCGATGCGCAGAAACTGGAGAAGATCATGACGCAGAAATATTTCACCTTCTTCTTCACCGATTTTCAATCCTGGTTTGAACACCGGAGAACAGGCTATCCAAACCTGCCCGCCGGGCCCGGTTTGCAAAACAATGGTATCATGCCTACGCGGCTGGTCTATCCCACTTCGGTGCAGTCGCTCAATAAAAAGAACTACGATGCGGCAGTAGCGGCAATGGGTGGCGACAATATGCTGGTGAAAGTATGGTGGGATACAAACTAATCATTCAACAGAAAAACGAACACAATGAAAAAGCTATATACAGGCCTGGTGGTAAGCAGCATGGTGTTGCTGTTTGCCTCCTGCCTGAAAAAATACGATAATCCCGCCGCGGGAACGCTCAATGGAAATACATTCATCTACGCCGTAAGGGATCTCTACCATGGTAGTGAAATAACCCTGGGCCCCGATAAGCTCGACGGTGCGTCTTATATAAAAGGCATCGTAGTATCCGATAAAGCCGGCTTAAATATGGAGCCGGGCACATTTGCCTTGCAGGAAACGGTGGTTACGGGCAACCAGGTGGGCGATGTTACCAGGGGCATTCTTATCAAAATGAGCGCCGGCGACGCCACCGTGAACATGGGCGATTCAATATTACTAAATATAAACGGTGCAAAGCTCGACCGCATCAATGGCCGGTTAACCATAAGCGGTATTACCGGCGGTAACATCACGAAGCTGGCCGACAATAAAATTCCGCTGGTAAGGCCGGTCACAGGGGCGATGCTGGCGGCGTCGATGGAGCAATACGAATCAACGGTGGTGGCCGTGCATGCCGATGTGCCCGATTACAGTGCGGGCGCGGTGTTCGGCGGCGAAAAAAAGCTGGATGATCATACCGGGGCGCTTTTTTACCTGCGCACCCGCAGCGAAGCTGCTTTTGCCGGGGCCGCCATGCCCGTCGATGCACAGTTTACCGGCCTGGCTGGTTTTTATAAAGAAACCGGGAAAGATACTTCCGGCGCCAAAATGACCCTTGCGCTCCGCAACAGTGCCGATGTAAAATTTGCCAGCGGCGCCCTCTATGCCGGATTCCCGGAAAGTTTTGAAACACCCGACTTTAGCCTGAAACCCAGTTATAATTCCAATAACAATATCGATCTTTCCACCGGCAACTGGGCGCTTACACAGGCCATACTGGCCAATACGGTGATACGCGATAAATACAACCTGCCCGGCAAACAATGCATACGGATGCAGCAAAACCTTACCACCAGCGCCTATGTGCAAATGAATTTCGACCTTACAAAAGGCGCTTCCAAAGTGACCGTTTTTTGCGGGAAGTATTTTACCGACCCGTCGAGCACCTTTAAGCTGGAATATTCCATCAACGGGGGAACCACCTGGGTAACCACCGGCGCCAATGTAAGCGATATGCCCGAGCGGGGATTTAAACAAGCTACCTTTATGGTGAATATAACCGGCAATGTGCGGTTCCGTATCAATAAACTTGGGCTGGGAACCTCTTCCGGCACTATTTTTAATGGAAGACTGTGTATTGAAGACATTGCCGTTTACCAAAATTAAAATAACAGGTCCATGAAAAAGATCGCACCCGTTTTACTCACATGCATTCTTATCGCCGGTGTTGCCGGCGCACAGCAGGCTGATCCGTCCAAAGCCGCTTACGATTTGATAAAGCGTGTATTGCCCGCCGCGGCAGCCTCTTTTGACGTGGCTTTTATTCCAAAAAGCAACGACAAGGATGTGTTTGAACTGGAAAGCAAAGGCGGCAAAATCGTATTGCGGGGCAATAATGCCGTGTCCATCGGCAGCGCGCTCAATTATTACCTGAAAAACTATGCGCACTGCGATATCAGCTGGAATGGCAGCAACCTGCATCTTCCTTCGCCGCTTCCGTCCGTAACGCAAAAGGTGCGGAAAGAAACCCCTTACCGCTACCGTTATTACCTCAACTATTGCACCTTTAACTACAGCATGAGCTGGTGGGACTGGGATCGCTGGCAATGGGAAATAGACTGGATGGCCCTCAACGGCATTAACATGCCCCTGGCCCTCACGGGGCAAAATACCATCTGGAAAAAAGTGTACAACAGCCTGGGCTTTTCCGACAAAGACCTCGAAACTTTTTTCAGCGGCCCTGCTTATTTTAACTGGTTCTGGATGGGCAATCTCGATGGCTGGGGCGGTCCCCTGCCGCAAAGCTGGCTGACACAGCACGAAGCCCTGCAGAAAAAGATCCTCGAACGCGAACGATCCCTTGGTATGACGCCCATATTACCGGCTTTTACCGGGCATGTGCCGCCGGCTTTTGGTAAAAAATTTCCACAGGCCAAATTGAAAAAGACCAACTGGTCCGATTTTCCCGCGGTGTATATCCTCGACCCCGCCGATTCGATGTTCACGGTCATCGGCCAGCGCTTTACCCGTGAGCAAACCGCCACGTATGGAACCGATCATTTTTATTCGTCGGATACCTTTAATGAAAACCTGCCGCCTACCAACGATTCTACTTTTCTGAACGATGTTAGTAAGAAAGTATACCAGTCGATGGCTGCCGTCGATCCCAAAGCGGTATGGGTGATGCAGGGCTGGATGTTTTCCTTCCAGTCTAAATTCTGGCAGCCCACGCAGATAAAGGCCCTGCTGAATGCGGTGCCCAATGATCATATGCTCATTCTCGACCTCTACAGCGAGAACAAACCCATGTGGAATAAAACAGAAGCCTATTATGGCAAGCCCTGGATCTGGTGCATGCTGCACAACTTCGGCGGCAATATCAGCCTCTACGGAAGAATGAGCCATGTGGCCAATGATCCCGTCAATGCGCACCATTCGCCCGACGCCGGTAAAATGGAAGGCATAGGCCTGACACCCGAAGCCATCGAGCAAAACCCGGCACTGTACGAGCTGATGCTGGAACATGTATGGAACGATAAAAATATTGATCTTGAAAGCTGGTTGAAAGACTATGCACATCGCCGTTACGGTGCGAAGAATGACGATGCCGGGAAAGCATGGATCATACTAAAGAACAGCGTGTATAATGGCGGCATTACCGAAGGCGGCGCGGAATCGATTATTACCAGCAGGCCCACGTTTGCGGCCAGCACAAGATGGGCCAATACCAAAAAAACGTATCGCCCTGTAGATGTAATACCCGCCTGGCAGCATTTTATAAAAGCCGCCCCCGTATTAAAAAACAGTGAAGGTTTTCAATACGACCTGGTGGATGTAACCCGCCAGGTGCTGGTCAATTATGCCGATACCCTGCAGCGCGGCCTGGCAAAAACGTACCAGGCAGGAGATGCCGCCGCTTTCAACCGGCAGAGCGCTGCGTTCATAACGTTGATGGAGGATATAGACCGGCTGCTCGCCACCCGCAAAGATTTCCTGCTCGGCCGCTGGCTGAATATGGCAAAAGCCTGTGGCAATACCCCGGAAGAAAAAGCATTGTATGAGCGCAATGCCCGCAATCTTATCACGCTCTGGGGCGATAAGAACGCCCGCCTGCATGAATATTCCTGCCGTCAATGGTCGGGCATGCTGAATGGTTTTTATAAACCCCGCTGGCAGGCGTTTTTCA
>Ga0307509_10010112_pt1 | contig 11627 bp, 13 predicted proteins | sample 10_EM_MG_FD_202245 | JGI IMG/M metagenome (GOLD analysis project Ga0307509, IMG submission 202245) | Populus trichocarpa ectomycorrhiza microbial communities from riparian zone in the Pacific Northwest, United States - 10_EM | ecosystem: Host-associated > Plants > Roots > Unclassified | place... | reverse complement strand
TACTTGTTAAGGTACAAGAACTCGCATGCATCGTGAGATATGGCGTAAAGAAAACCTTAATCCCAAACACCCGCCCGCTTCACCTCCTCATGGGAAAAATCAAACACCCCGAATCCATAGGAAAAATTCCCCTCGCCTAGCACCTAAGACAATAATACCCCAGACACGTAAGGAAACAATTCATAGAAACGTACAGGAGAGAGACCCAAACCCTTCGGCAGGCTCCCCTAAAACAAAAGAAAGGTTTGGTTCGCGAAGGCCCGATAGGGCCCGGGGGAGAGGATAAGTGATCGCCGTTATGAGAGAAAACCACTGGATTTGTGGGCCGACATTTGTAACCATAAACGTACGGTCGCGCCGGTAATTAGATCGATCCAAGGCGTTGGACACCAGGCACGGAGGTACTGCAATACCACGACTGGGCGTAACCGAGGAGAGAACGAACGATCGGGGAGGATGAGGAGGCAGTAAGGTGCCAGCTGCTGTAGCAGTAACGGTGCAAGCGGACAGAACCGGGAGGAGGGAGAAGGAAGGATCACGAACGGGCTAGCCACAACCGACAAACAGGCCATAGCGAGGGCTTTTGGGACGACGACAATACCGAGCGAGACCGAGATGTTACTAACCGTGGCTTTCCCCATCAGAGGTACAAGCCCAGCAAGCCGAGGCCTACTTCGACCGCGAGTCCGGACACCATAACGCCGACCGTCAACGAAGCGAGAAGCTTTCCGACCGTGCAAACCCTAAGCGAAGTGCAAAACGCATGCGGGGTAAGGGGGAGAACCGAACTTCATGAGCGGGTGTCAACGACGAACAAGAACAAGAACCCCAAGGAGGGGAGGCCGACAGGCCTCAGAAGAGGAGGGAAGGCGGCTTAACGTCAACTCCTAGGCAGTAGCCATCGTGGGAGAAGAGAGGTGGGTGGGGAAATGTGACGATGATTTCTCGTGGTGTTCAGATTTCAATCGCCGCAGGTGGAGAGGAGATGGTTCGTGGCTATCTCTTGGTCGGAACCAAGCTCCTTTTATAGGCATCTTCCCACAACCCTAACCCTGGTGATTCGTCACCATCGCATAGCATAGCCCTCATGCCTCATAATTAGTCATGGTGCGAAATCCATCAGCTGATGCTTACAAATCAACTGCTCACATCCTCTTTTCTCGATCCAAACCAATAAACCCGATCATGCGCTCAAATGAGTCGCATGCGTAAAACCCATAACTCGTAATCAGAGTCATGTGCGAAATCATTACATCGTATGACATCACAATCGTGACGTCATGAAACCATTAACCAATCATATTCAACCAATGACTCGCAAGTGCGCAGTTATGTGAAAGCTATGAGTCAAGTGACGTCATTGTGCAAAAACCCAACATACCTTATGACTAATAAGTATTAGTCATGTGGAATCTGCCTTGCTTAGTCACGATTTGTGACAGCTGGGTGCTCATCCTCCCAACCTTTCACATCCTGTGCAAAAATTCCGGCAATCTCAATCAAGCCTTCACGTCCCTCTTGAAGCCTCAAAATCTCCTCCAGGCTTAAGCTTCTCAACCCGGATGCCAGCTTGATCACACTGACTGGATGCGCCAGGCACCATTCATCAAGTGAGTGGTTATCCATAGGAATAAAGGAGCAGTGGACCACTGCTGTTTGACGATGGGTCGGCATTTCCGGCCCTTTTGGGATTGAAGGAGAACGTGGAGCGGTTTTCGCAGCAGTTCTTTTTCCAAGCAATTTTCGTGGAAGTGCCACGCAGGTTTTGTGGGTGTGATTGTTCTGGTAAATTGACCCAGAACAGGAGGGGTGGCTGAAACCATCCCTATTGCCTCCAACCTGAATCCCTCCTAGTGCCCTTACCCCACTGTTAAAATTCCCACTCAACATTTTTGAAACTGGTACCTGAAAAAACAGGAAAGAAATCACAACCGAGAGAGGAACAGGATGAACCTGAAAAAAACAGTAAACCAGGAATAACAAAAGGAAGTTAGCCGAGGAAGGGATATTGATAGGAGAGAAGTAAGAAGGAAAGCGAGGTGAGGCAGAAGAAAAGCTTTTACACATTGAGAACACGTACACGACGAGTACGGAGGTACAAGAGCCCCTAGGAAATTGACGAACAGTTAATTTAGGTTAACCCGCAAAGTGATTCCTGTCTTGTGCGGAAACCTGTACTCGAGTACGTGCGCAGCCCATAAGCTTTGTATATTTTGCGAGCAGGGAGTGCCACGCTAGTACGGGAGTGGGCAAATTGGGTAGCCACCATACCTATTCTGCGGCTTTACACCCAATTTGCTATAAGTTATTACCCCATGTTAGCGCAACACACCCTGCTAGTAAGATATACAAAACTTAAGGGCTGTACCTCCGTATATGGCCACGATTGAACAACTCAGCTTTCAGTGCTACTACGGTCAGCTATGACGATATGAATATCCAGTAACCATCTTCAGAAATGTTTGCCTTAGTGCAACCCACTCGCAACCATACACAAGGGTTTATTCCTCAAAGAAAGATCTGTCCACATCCTCTTCCCCTTACAAGTATCATAGGGATGATGTTCCTCGGGTATGCCATTACCCGCACGCCGGGTGACCAATTCCATGGGGCTCTACTCTAGCCCAGCCCGACACACAAACCCACTCTTCCAGTCCCACCGAATCTAAATCCAAATGCTATCTTCTCCACAAAAAAAATGAGTGTCACGAAACTCATCTAACATGTCCTGGAGGAAGTGTCTATCGGCGGTTCTGAAGGTATTTTTAACATTCTTTTTTCTTCCCTGCGAGATCCCTTTCATATGGGCCTTTTTGCGCTTGAATGGCGGCGCAACTCCCATTCTACCAGATATGAAATTTCCAGAGAGGAAATCTATATCAATTGGATTAGAAGGGTCAGGTGAGGTTTCTATTTGACGAGTTGAGCCTCAATACCCTTTTCGATAAGGCTGGATAATTCTCAATTTTTTGGCTCGGGCTGGCGTTGGTTGGGGTCGCTCACCGGTTGTTGTCCTGAGCATTTTTTCATTCTGGATGTTGGGAAGTTGCTAACTGGGATTTTCGACCACCAGGAACGACCATAAAGCAACTATTCCTCTACGTCGCTGGATTCTATACCAAAGCCCCCGTGCTGAAAGCCGAAATTAATTCTTTGTGTGGACGATCACGGGGTCCTCAGGCCTCCAGTACTTCTGGAGGGGGACTGGCCGGGCCTCGGCCTTCGACTACACTGCACGACCAGCCTGCCTATTGAGCAGTTCCGAATATGAGGGGTGAGTTTCAGAATTATGTCTGGGATATTCTGCGACAGCAGGAAAAATTCAAAGTTGGGATCAACTGTGAGGGAAATGGGTTATCGTTGGACGAGATTGTCGTTGATTTGAGGAATCAGGCGGAAGACAGTGAGGGAGAAGCAAGTGGGGGAGGAAAGGTATGGAGAGTCTATACTTCTGAAGGGAGAGATTGGAGAGCGCTTACTGGCCAGGACCCAGATTTGGAGAAGGTGAATTATCTCTCTCCCGAGTCCACTGGGTGTTGGGGGCCTTACGCTGATGCACATGTCAAGGTCCCAGACGCCCAGGGACATACGAAAAACCATTAACCAGGTGTGATTGAGTAATGGCGGCAATCCGTGATAACCAATTGAAACCATCCGATACAGAGCTTTTAACCGAACGTAAGTATCAATTTCTAAATCAGTTGTTTTAATTAGCTGACATCCTTGCTGCATAGTCCCGGCTAGAAAATTCCAACTCAGGAATCAGTACATTATACCCAAGAAAGACGAAGATACCCTCCTGATCGCTGTGATTATTGCCAGGACGATATTCGGCGGTTGGGATAGGAAGATCCATTGGGACCTTCTCACAAAAGCCCTTCCTCAGCATTCTGTAATCACCTTGCGACGGCGTTGGCCTCGTGTTCGCGACACTCATAAAGCGCATATGAAAAAGCTTCAGGCTGAATTCGAGGATATATTTCTTGAGGCTAACGAAAGTGGAGAAGTACTAACTTTTGACATGGATGACCCTTCGTCATTCGACTTACTGTTTCATGTGAATTGGTTTCGTGAGAATCTTGAGCTGCCTGAGTGAGTTGATCATATCCTAGGTTATCGACGTGAAATTACTGACCACTTAGAGATGCAGGGCTTAAGTGGTTCCCCAACTTCCTGCAACCTGTGAGGCTTTTGATTCGCAGTATGACCTATGGGTGGAGCCACCAAAGTCATGGAGGAACGACTATCATAACCCTCTCATGACTATGGAACACAGAGTTAATCACTTTATGTGCTATTCTTACAACTTACCCTTAGAAGGCGGAAAGGGCAAAACAGAGATAAGGATGAAAAGGAAGTGGAATATATCAAGTCAGTGATAAAGGTAGCTTTTTCGTTCAATTTCTTATTATCTAGCGTCTTGGCTGACATGCTTTTGGGCCAATATCGTCACCGGTCTCCCGACGACAATCCGAAGAGAGCTTTCGAAATATTACACTCCCGTCCTGAGCGTGTTGTCGACGCTGCGTTTTACAATCTCTCTATCACTAAGACAATCTCGCATAAAAAGGGAGATCGTCTCAAATCCACTCCGGGGCCGAATTATGAGTTTACGGATAAATTCCACATGGCGCTTAAAACGCCTATGGATGAAAATCTATTCGCTCAGGCAGTTGCTTATGACCGATATCTTGGGGGAGGCTTTACTAATTATAAAGGAATTGAGATATCCTCTCTAACTAACAATAGATCCATGGCGTGTATTCTTGCCATGGTTGCTTCTCCTAGGGTATGAACTTACTTATCCACTACATCTCCAGCATCGGCAAATGACTCTCTATAGATTCTATTAGGGAGGAGCGGCTATGTAGCCGACGAATTCGGCTTATTAGATGGCTCCAAGACCCGCGCAATGTACAAGAAAATGGTCGACTTCAAAGTACACATCTGGCACAGACCTGGCTACCACCAAAAGCCCAGCCCAAGCCCAGCCCCTCCGATCCCGCGAGGGAACATGGACCCTGCAAGCAGAGACCCCATCCGCCTATGGATTGGTCTTGATGGAACGGCTGTTGCGGGCATGTGGCTAAATGTGCTAACGGCCGTTGTTGCAACTATCACGAGCCGCCCTGGGAGATATCTAAAGCACTCTTTCCCTGTGTCTCGCTGGTCGAACTTGACGATGTACTTGTGTGGATGGTTGAGCGTAGATGTGTAGAGAGTAGGGGTGAGGGGGCTGATGCGGGGAATTGGCCGCGTGAAGGGCATTTCCTGGCTTTCAAGGGTCTGGAGCTTGAGCTGTTGGAGGCGATTTTCTCGGCTGATACTGGGTTAGGTGGGGGATATTGGAGTTTGGTTGTTTGGCTTGGGTGCTTTCATGCGATAGTACCCGGCCTCCTTATGCGTCTACTTTCTCTTTTCCTGTATGTGTACAGTATTTTCTTCTGTATAGTAGATCCTTAATTAGAGCGAGAGGGAGTTATGCTACGGCCTCGGTATTTGAGTAATCGATATCCATTGACTAGTCATTGGCTTGACGCTGTGCCAGAGTAATTTTATATCCTGCAGAGTGGTAAGTCTATGATCAGCGTGGGGTCTTGGGGCATGTGGATCACGATGCCGCACATGGGTAGGGTTCACTGTTTGAGAGGCGGATTCTTATGTGTGACCTGAATTGCAGAGGTTGGTAAGAAGGTGCAGTGGATGATGCTGATGCTGTATCTCTATTCCTTCTTCCAATAGCGCTGGAACTTGTGCGGGAGGCTGCTTACTCTCATGGCCGAGTATTCAGTATGATGCGCCTTTTCATATTGGATGTGTGCTCACTCTTCGACTTTAGTATTTATATATCAGTAATTAGTTTTGTAAATTCCAATTATGCTTGAAGCGACCGCATGGGAGGTGACGGGTGCCTATGTACCGAACTCGAGTAACACCACGATAATCCTCATTGGCTGACTGTGCTGTGGGGAAAAAAAGAAAAAAACGCCGCACCCGTTAGTTTAGAGATGGTTTGCTAGGTGCATTAAGTTATATATTGTGGATCACTGATTACTGGAATACGTCAAGTAATTCACGACGATGTAGGCTTGCTTTATGGCGCCGTGCCGTGGGAGAATCGAAAAACCAGCTAATAATGGGTTTGAGGGATCAGCATGATGGGAGGAGGTTGTCTCAGTGTTTGTGAGCGAGCCTGCTCCCCTTCATTCAGTTTGTCGGATTACAGAGCCAAATGAGGTCTGTTCCGGAGATTTACTTCTCTACTTATCTATCTACGGGGTTCTGCCCTGCTTCTTCTCCACCCTCCGCTTCTGCTGCTACTTCTACTTCTACTCCCTCCGCCTCCTTGCCTTCAGTCCTCCTCTCTTCATTCCCTTTCTTCTCCCCGCCCTCAAGCGAATTGGCCCACCGCAAACATCTCAAATATCTTGGACCATGGATAAAGAATCAACCGACTCGTCCCTCCAACGCGTGCAGTCGCTGCAACCTGGTTCAATCGAAAGCGGAGCAGATCATGAGGTTGAAAAGGGATTGGTGCGGAAATTGGATGAGCATATTATTCCTAGGATTATGCTTGTGTACCTACTCTCATTCTTGGATAGGTTTAGCTCTTTTCTTAATTCTTTATTGCGGCTAAGGACCTGGGACTAGACTAACGATTGATCGGTGGTGATGGGTAGGGTTAGCATTGGCAATGCACGATTGTACGGGTTGGAGAAGGATTTGGGGCTCAAAGGGAATCAATTCCAGACCTCAGTTTCGATTTTGTTCGTGACGTATCTTGTCTGTTATCACCCTGGTTTCCAGAGCGAAGGAAAGGGAAAGTGGAAGACTAACAATTGCTACCTACAAAGGCTTTTGAAATCCCGAGTAACCTTATATTTAAAAAGGTCACTCCCAGCCGATATAGTAATCCACCTCACCCTCCGCTAGACCATAGCTAACTTATCCCAGTTGCAGCAATAACCACAATCTGGGGCATTATCACAACCTGTACCGGCCTCGTGAACTCCTATCACAGTCTCCTCGCCTGCTGTCTCCTGGGCGCCGCTGAAGCTGGTTTGTTCCCCGGGCTAGCAGTGTACCTTACATTCTGCTATACCCGCAAAGAGCTTGCCCAGCGTATTAGCTACCTCCTTGTTTGTACCGCGCTAGCCAGTGCCTACGGTGGCCTCCTAGCCAACGGGATTGGATTCCTGGACGGGAAGAGTGGGATGAAAGGATGGCGGTAGATTCGTATAACCGAGAGATTGTCGGCGATTGTGCTTGGGCCCGCGACGTATTTCTTTTTGGCAGATAGCCCGGAGGAGGCGGGGTACTTGAGCGAGGAGAAGAAGAGGTTCGTAGTTGTCCGGAGGGAGCGAGAAGTAACACAGACCGCCAGTGCCCAGGAGTTTCATTGGGGGGATGTTAAAAAGTGCCTTTTGGATTGGAAGTGTTGGGCTTTGTATGCTTCCTTTCCTAAGAAAATCTACTACTCGTACAGAGTGGTTGATCTAATAAAAGCAGTGCATTCGGGCAATTCGGAGTTGACACTATGCTCTACGGTCCCCCCCCCACCTTTACTTACACTTCTCTAACTTTTATACTAACTCACTCCCAGGGTTCAGCACCTCCCTACAATAATAACGGCCATTGGCCGCTGGTCCATACCACAAGTCTAAGCCCTTCATATACCTAATCGTCGCCTACATATCCGATAAAGAGCAGCGACGAGGTATGTAGGCGGTAAGCTTCGCTTGCATATCCATTGTTGGGTACGGCGTTCTCTTGTCCGACGCTTCCAGCGGTGTGCACTACTTTGGCTGTTTCCTTGTGAAAATATATTGGTATAACTTAACAGGCGCAGTAATTACTGATAGCACTGAGAGTTGAACGCAATATAGTAGTGACTTTGAGATAAGATTCCAAGCTTGCGCTATCGAGACTAAGTGTAATTAAGGGGGTATTCCTCCTCTATATATACCCTTTCTAGGTCACGTGCTTTGCCACCCATACCAAGGAAATATCTATCTATAGTGGGGAATGCGAGTGGTATTTTGGCGCCGTTTGTATGTCGTAGCAATTTAGTTAGATCCGAACAGGGGGCTGACCTGCGGTGGTAGATATTTACTTGTCTAAAGATTCTCCGAGGCGTGCCTTTACTTGTGTTCTCTACTTGTGATTACATCATGCGCTAAGGGCTACAACAGATACATAAAAGGCCACGCAGTATCCCTATCAATGGCAGGCATGGGAGCTATCATTTACACTTTCCTCTGGGCTAGTATTCTAGATCTTTCTCCTTCACACCCCTCCGCCGACTCAGTACTAATACTTCATAGTACCGGTTCTCAAAATTAAATGCCAGTCGAGAACGGGGAGAGGAAAACGCGAAAATCTTTGGCCTGATCGAAGAGGATATTGCAGAGCCAGGTGGCTACTCATAAAATCGATCACCGACCGGGGTTTCGGTACACGATATAAAAATGTACTCGCTGGTTCATTGCGATTCCCACAAGTAGAACCCTAACGCTGCTGGTTCCTTCTGCAATGATTAAATGCGCCCGAGCAATCCTTAAAGGAAGCCACTCCTTCTGTTATCCAGTGTACCGCATAGTTCTTAGTTTTTCTTGCTGTTTTTAAAGGTTCCCTAGCGAAGTTGGTAAAGGTGGACCAGTGCAGACTGTGGAAGCCGCCGATATTGATCCTTAACCTGGTGAGTACCCTCGAATGGGATACTCAGTCAATCTGGGAGTAGAATGGGTTTTGAATGTCGGTTGAGATTGAAGGGACAGTTAGCAGTGGTGCCAGATAGGTCGGGCAGTCACAAGGTGTTCGTCTGGACACTGGTGTGCTAATGGATCTATCATGAGTCCCATTTCTATCTGCTTTGCCGCAATCTCTGACAAAGGTAGTCCTTCTTTGGCTATTTAAAAGGTCTCCGGACGCTTTGGATTTATTAGTACCAATCTTGGCACAAAAGCGTCCGGAGACTTTTTAAATGGCCAAGTATATCTCCTTTACATCCTTTTCGAGTATGAAGTTGGGGGCAGAACGAATCGTACAGTCGACGGAAAGCACGAGGGATAGAGTAGCGGTAATGACCTTTCCATGCGCTATGCCGAATAACGAGTACACTCTCAATGCTCCAAGACACCGAGGTTTAGTTTCGAAGAGGATATGGAAATCTACTAATCCTGTAAGTTGGCTGACTCAGGTGGGGTTATCAACCTCACCAAGCCATTTTTTAACGTTTGGACTGACCCACATCCGAACGGAACCTTCAACCAAGGAACATCACGGGCAGTCGATATGCGGCTACTTTTCTTCTCCTGGAATCTACCGGCAGCCTCCGGTACATCTGGAGGTTTCTCGGGGGTGATCAGGGCGAGAGGAATCACTCGATTCTATTCTCGATGGGGCAAATATTCAACAAGTTCGTTTGTTCACCAATCCTCACTCACTACCTATATGAAACCAACCGTAACTAACAAATGCATCCACAGCGGAAGAACCACCATCCCCGCCAAAAACCCAATTAGAAGGAAGGCACTACCCAATCGACGAATGGATAAAACTCCCCTCGCACATCCCCTCTGCGCTCGCGCGAAAACTCCGCCTCCAACCCTCCCACCCACTCTCGATAATCAGACGTCTAATCGAACCTCGCTTCCCCGGCCCGACACACCAATACCACAACGATCTCTTCCCCATAGTCTCCGTGCACCGGAACTTGGACTCCCTCGGATTCCCACCGACCACGTGGGTAGCAGTCACACGGACACCTACTATGTCAACAAAGACACCGTGCTACGCACACCTCCCCGCACCAGGAGGGTAGGTTCTGACTATGCACAAACATCAGAATTTGACTCCGTATCTGCGTCGCCTTGCGTGGGCCTTGAGTCTGTGGATGTTTCCCGACTAGTGCTAGCATATCATGATGTTGTGGGGTCTCTCCTTTGGTTAAACCCTTCCCTGTCGTCTTGGGTGGGGGTGCTCGTCATCCCGACAGTGAAACTATGGGACAGCCCGGCGTATCGGTGTAGGCTCACTTGCGTTCCCCCGTAGCTAGTAGTCCTATCGTCACTGGTACTTGTAATATTACTACCGTTGGTTTGGACCGGGGTTGAATCAGGTGTGAACCTTTGGTAGAAGCTTTGGATTGTGGGGGGTCTGGACCGGAGCTCACAGGAAGAGAGGACGTGAAGTATATGGGTCCTTTCCTCTGCGGCGACGTGGATTGTACGGGCACAATACCGTTGCTAGGTCTGGCTGCTTTGGAGCTTGTTTTTGATCCGGGTAATCAGACCACGTGTCTCCTCTCCGTACTCCCTTTATGGCCCAATCAACTACCACAAGTATAGTCGAGCAAAACTCGATCATGACCTGATCGTGTCCATCATTAACCACAAACCTTTGAATACAAGGAATAGTGAAAGCAGACTAGCGATCCTCTAGACCTCTAGGCCTGCTTGCGGGTGATAGTTAGGGAGGTGCCAGATTAAATCCAGAAGGTGGGGGGCAATATCGTGGCCAAATGCGGAAGGTGGGGTGTCTTGGCGTTTGTTGGGTGAGTATATTAGACCACTCTACTAGTACTCGAGTAGCCTCGAGCCTCTTGGCGTTTCTTGGCGGCTCGTGAACCACAACACTACAAGTTAAGCCCACTGCACACTCTCAATCAGTGAGACAGACTCAGAAAGAATTGCGCAAAACCTTAAGGAATAAGGTTCATGACCTCTTTGTCTTTACGGGAACCCACGTCAGAATTCTGCTTTTTTTTTCTCCTCGATGCCTGAGCGCTCCGCAAGCAAGTTACAAGCAAACCGAAGCATGAGGATGAAGGCTAGGCACAATACCCACAGATGATTTGGCGGTAACAGAAGGGCTATTCCCTCCCGTTTGCGAGCAGAACCAGAGTGTTGACGACTCCCGCCATACTTACCATATATCTTCAAGCAATAGACCTCTACCTCCAGCAAACAAAAGACCCACTCAGGGACTACTGTATCCCATAAACATACCCCCTTCATGTAAAAACTCAAAGAAAGCCAGTGCAGTCTACCAGACTCGCGCTTACAGCCCATTGTTCGACAGTTAGCAAGAAGGAAAAAAGAAAAAGAAAAAGAACGTTAAACAAAGAAATGGCAATAATGCCGGCAACCTAAACAAAAAAAAAAAGACTGGAAGACAAAGATTTCCACAAACGGTGGCAAGTGAGCTTCACGAAAACATCTTTACTTGTGCATGTACATACGCAACTGCTATGTGTAGGAATAGATGTTCTATTACAGAGTGAGTGGACTTAATCAAAAGTAGGTAGTTCTGTTCGAGCCAACTAGGAAAGATTCCTTAGGTATTTTCGATACCAAACAAGCTTCATGAGACCGGGGGGGGAAAGGAAAAAGGAAAAAAATAGAACAACACAGGCACTGCGAAAACTCCCGAAATCCACTACCCCTGGCAGCTCTGTAACCCCCGGATTCAGAGTCAAAAGCTCCTAAGAAAGAAGAGCGTTTTCCTAACATGCTCTACGACCAGCCCGTTGGACATGCCAGATCCCATTAACCGGCACTCGCAATTCTGTTAACCTATCAGACTAAACCTATCGTGGTCTGAGAGGTAGATTACGGCTGATAACC
>Ga0307509_10010111_pt1 | contig 11628 bp, 11 predicted proteins | sample 10_EM_MG_FD_202245 | JGI IMG/M metagenome (GOLD analysis project Ga0307509, IMG submission 202245) | Populus trichocarpa ectomycorrhiza microbial communities from riparian zone in the Pacific Northwest, United States - 10_EM | ecosystem: Host-associated > Plants > Roots > Unclassified | place... | reverse complement strand
GCCACGTAGATGTGCAGACTGCCGTCGGTCTCACGGTGGGCCAGAAAGCCCTTGCCCGCGCCGAGCGCCATCATCATGCCGCCGCCGACGACCTCGGCGCTCACGGGATGCCGTAGGTCGGCATCCGGCAGGTCCACCTCGACGAACGAGATGCCGGTGTACGCGGGCTTCGCGTCCGAGAGCAGGGGCCGCACCCTCGACCAGGCGCCGTCCGCGCCGATCAGGAGATCGGTGGTGAAGGAGGTGCCGTCCGCGAGCGTCACCTCGTGCCGGCCGCCGTCGAGCGGGCGAGCACCGGTGACCTTCGCGCCCCAGCGGACGGTGCCCTCGGGGAGCGAGCCGAGCAGCAGATCGCGCAGCTGGCCGCGGTCGACCTCGGGGCGTCCGCCGGTGCCGTCGTCGGGGTCGTCCAGGAGGACCGTGGCGGCCTTGTCGAGGACGCGGGTGGCCTCGCCGCCAGGGTTGACCAGCGCGCGGAACTCCTCGTACAGGCCCGCCGCACGCAGCGCCGGCTGGCCCGAGTCCTCGTGGATGTCGAGCATGCCGCCCTGGGCGCGGGCGGCGGGGGAGGTGTCCAGGTCGAAGACGGCGGCCTCGACGCCGTTCACGTGCAGGACCCGGGCGAGCGTGAGTCCGCCGAGTCCGCCGCCGATGATCGCGAGGGGGTGATGGGTGGTGGTCATGATGGGCCTCCTTGAGGCGAAGTGGCCTGGAAACGGAGTCAGTTGGGAGGAACGGCGGTCCGCTCGATCCCGTTGATCAGTGCCTGGAACCGCCATGACAGACGGGCCTCGGGCGCCCCTGCGAGCAGGTCGCCGGAGCGGGCCGCGATGTGCGGGTGGGTCCGGTCGGACACGTTGCGCACGGCGTCGGTCAGGGTGTCCCAGTCGTCCTGGGCGGTGTCGTCGCCCGAGTGCTCGGCGGCCGTCGCGGTGGCCTGCTGGAGCAGCAGGTCCACGCCCCACGCGGCCTGCGCAGGTGGGACGCCGCCCTCGTCGAGCAGGGCCAGCAGGGTCTCGATCAGGTTCAGGTAGTGCGGGCCGCTGGGCCAGGCCGTGAGCGCCGAACGGGCGAGGCTCGGGTGCTCGAAGAGCATCGCGGTGTACGCCGTGAGCACCTGCTCGACCCGCTCGCGCCAGGAACCCTCGGTGGGCGCCGGCCCGATCGTGCCGAGCAGTTCGTCCAGGACCGCCGCGTGCAGCTCCGCGGTGTTGCGGACGTACACGTACAACGAGGCCGGACCGGTGTCGAGCTCCTGGGCCAGGCGCCGCATGGTGACCTTCTTCAGACCCTCGGCGCGAAGGACCGTCACGGCGGCGGCGACGATGCCCTCCCTGCTCAGGGCGGGTTTCGCCGGCCGGTCACGGCGGCTGCGCGGGGTGTCGGGGCGAGCTGTCATGTCTCTACGGTAACGAACATGTTCGCTCCGAACAAGTTCGTTACGAACGTGTTCGTAAAATACCGGACCATGCTGCTCTCGTGACGGCCGTTCCCCCGCCGCACTCTCCGGCCCCGGCTTCTGCCAAGATGCCGTACGTCATGGTGCAGATACCGAAAACGCCCGCAGCCCCGTCGCCCGCACCGCGCTCCGTGCCCACGAGCGCCGATGTGGCCCGCCTGGCCGGCGTCTCACGCGCGACCGTCTCCTATGTCCTCAACAACACCAGTGCCGTACGGATCAGCGAACCCACCCGCCGTCGCGTCCACGAGGCCGCGAAGGAACTCGGGTACGTCCCGCACGCGGCGGCCCGCAGCCTGCGCGCCGGACACAGCCGCATGGTGCTGATGCCGGCGCCGACCATGCCGGTGGGACTCCTCTACAGCCAGTTCATCAACGAACTCCAGTGGGCGCTCAGCCGCCTGGACTACACGGTCGTGCAGCACGGGTCCGTCGGTCTGCGCGGCGACGAGGCCGCCCGCGCCTGGGCCGAACTGCGCCCGGTCGCCGTCCTGGTGCCCGGCGCGGGGCTCGGCCCGGAGGGCGTCGAGGTCCTCAAGCGCTCCGGTGCGCGGGCCGTCCTCACGCTCGGCCCCGAGAAGGTCGAGGGCGCGCACGCCCTGCTCCTCGACCACGAAGGTGTCGGCCACTGCGCCGGTGCGCATCTGTACGGCCGCGGCCGGCGCCGGATCGGCGTGGTCATGCCCGAGGAACCCGGCATGGGGGTCTTCTCCCGGCCCCGCCTCGAAGGCGTGCGCCGCGCCCTGCTCGGTACGGACGCCACGGTGACCGAACTCCCGCTCGCCTACAGCGAGGAGAGCGCCGCCCGGATCGCCTCCAGCTGGCGAGCCCTCGGCCTCGACGCGGTGTTCACGTACAACGACGAGTACGCGATGCTCCTGATGCGCGCCCTCCAGGACGAAGGCATCCGCATCCCCGAGGACACGGCCGTGATCGGCGCCGACGACCTCATGATCGGCCGCCTGCTGCGCCCGCGCCTGAGCACCGTCCACATCCAACTGCCCTCCGGCCACGAGCTGGCCGAACTGGTCGACAGCGCGGTACGCGAACCGGGCGGGGTACCGGGCACGCATGAACTCCTCGGCGCGTCGGTGGTGCACCGCGACTCCAGCTGACCCGGGCTGGGGAACCGCGCCCGGGGTGATCCGGCCGTACGCGACCTGGGTCTGTCCGGCGGGGTCGGTCGGAGGGGTGCGGTGGTGTCTGATCGGTGCCGGTGAGTGGGTGTGGTGTGTGCTGCTGGATGGGGGAGGTCGGGGCGGGCGCGGTGGGCGTTCCCTGCTCGGGCCAAGCTGAGAGTGGGGGAGCCGGCACCGGGTCCACCCCGGGTTCGGCGCCAGCGACTGGGGCGATCCCGCCGTGCGCGACCTGGGTCTGTCCGGCGGGGCAGGTCGGAGGGGTGCGGTGGTGTCTGATCGGTGCCGGTGAGTGGGGAGTCCGTGACCGGGTCCAACCCGGGTCCGGCGACCGCGCCCGGGGCGAATCGGCCGTACGCGACTAGGATGTTGCTTGCTCAACCAGACGGGGATGCGTTCGGCTGCCGGACGTGGCTCGCGCGGCTGCGTCGGATCACCGCATCCCGTCACGCGACCGCTCAACGGGCCGCGAAGACACGGGACTTGCGCCGACCGGGTGGGTCCCGCCGGTGACGGATCGGAGAACCACCATGCCGCTGCTCGACCCGAAGACCTGGCAGTCCCGCCCCTTGTCGGGCCCGGAGTACCCGGTCACCGAGCCCGCCACCGGCGACACGCTCGGCACCGTCACGCTCGCCGCCGCCGAGGACATACGACCGGCCGTCCAGGCGGCCCTCGCCGCGCAGGACGCGTGGGCGCGCGTCCCGCACTTCGTCCGCGCCGGTGTGCTGCGCAAGGCCGGTGACCTGTTCGCCGCGCACGCCGAGGAGTTGCGCGAGTGGCTCGTGCGGGAGTCCGGGTCGATCCCCGGCAAGGCGGACTTCGAACTGCACGTCGCCGCCCAGGAGTGCTACGAGGCCGCCGCCCTCGCCTCCCGCCCCGCCGGGCAGGTCCTCCCCTCGGAGGCGCCCCGGCTGTCGTACACCCGCCGCATCCCGGTCGGAGTCGTCGGCGTGATCGCGCCCTTCAACGCCCCGCTGATCCTCTCCATCCGCTCGGTCGCCCCGGCCCTCGCGCTCGGCAACGGGGTCGTCCTGAAGCCGGATCCGCGCACGGCGGTCTGCGGGGGACTGTCGCTCGCGGCGGTCTTCGCGGAGGCGGGCCTGCCTGAGGAGTTGCTCCAGATCCTGCCGGGTGGCGCCGAGGCGGGGGCGGCGCTGGTCGCCGATCCGCAGGTGCCCGTCATCTCCTTCACGGGCTCAACTACCGCCGGGCGCGCGGTCGGTGAGGCTGCGGGGCGTCATCTCAAGCGCGCACACCTGGAGTTGGGCGGGAACTCGGCCCTGATCGTGCTGGCGGACGCGGACCTGGACGCGGTGATCTCGACGGCGGCCTGGGGTTCGTTCTTCCACCAGGGCCAGATCTGCATGACGACCGGCCGCCATCTCGTCCACGAGTCGCTCTACGAGGAGTACGTCGAACGCCTCGCCGCCAAGGCCGACTTGCTGGCCGTGGGCGACCCGCACCGCGCGCAGGTCCACCTCGGCCCGATCATCGACGCGGCCCAACTCGCCAAGATTCACGGCCTGGTGGAGGCCAGCACGGCAACTGGCGCCAGGCTGGCGGCCGGTGGGACCCACGAGGACCTCTTCTACCGGCCGACCGTCCTCGCCGGCGTCGACGACGACACCCCCGCCTACGCGGAGGAGGTCTTCGGCCCGGTCGCGCCGGTACGGTCCTTCGCCACCGCCGACGAGGCGGCGGCGCTGGCCTCGGCGGGACCGTACGGCCTGTCGCTCGGCATCATCACGCGCGACAGCGCCCGCGGCCTGGACCTGGCGGAACGCATCCCCACCGGGATCGTCCACATCAACGACCAGACCGTGAACGACGAGGCGGTGGCCCCCTTCGGCGGGGTCGCCGCGTCCGGCACCGGCGCCCGCTTCGGCGGCGAGGCCAACCTGGAGGCCTTCACCGACGTGCGCTGGACGACGGTACGCGGGGACGTGGCGTCGTATCCGTTCTAGGTATTTCTTGAACGGCGGTGCTTTTTGAACGGCGGTGCCTACTGACCGTTCTGCTCGGCCTGTGCCTGCTGCTCGGCGACCGACTTGCGGACCTCGTCCATGTCGAGCTTGCGGGCCTGGCCGATGACGTCCGTCAGGGCGGCCTCCGGCAGGGCGCCGGGCTGGGCGAACACGGCGACGCGGTCGCGGACGATCATCAGCGTGGGGATCGACTGGATGCCGAAGGCCTGCGCCAGCTCGGGCTGGGCCTCGGTGTCGATCTTGCCGAAGACGAGGTCCGGGTTCTCGTCGGCCGCCTTCTCGTAGACCGGGGCGAACTGACGGCACGGCCCGCACCAGGACGCCCAGAAGTCGATCAGGACGAAATCGTTGTCCGTGACCGTCTGGTCGAAGTTCTCCTTGGTGAGCTCCACGGTGCTGCTCATGACGTACATCCCTCTTCCTCGATGTGGGGGCGAAGCCGTCCCGGACAACACGGTCGTCCGGTCCCGTATTCCGCGCCCCTACCCGTGTGGCTTCAGCGCACACCACCCAGCAGACTGGCCCCATGACGGAAACGGAATCCATCGCGTACGACGTCGTGGTGCTCGGGGCCGGGCCCGTGGGGGAGAACGTCGCCGACCGCACCCGTGCGGCCGGTCTCTCCACCGCGATCGTGGAGAGCGAACTGGTCGGCGGCGAGTGCTCGTACTGGGCGTGCATGCCCAGCAAGGCACTGCTGCGCCCGGTCATAGCCCGCGCCGACGCCCGCCGCGTACCCGGCCTCGGCCACCTCGTCCAGGGCCCCCTCGACACCGCCGCGGTGCTCGCCCACCGCGACTACGAGGCCTCGGGCTGGAAGGACGACGGCCAGGTCCAATGGCTCGACGGCATCGCCGCCGACCTCTACCGCGGCCAGGGCCGCCTCGACGGCCCCCGCAAGGTGACGGTGACGGGCCCCGACGGCGTACGGCACGTCCTCACCGCCCGGCACGCCGTCGCGGTCTGCACCGGCACCCGCGCCCTTCTGCCGGACATGCCAGGACTCGACGAGATCAAGCCGTGGACAAGCCGCGAGGCCACCAGCGCCAAGGCCGTGCCCGGCCGGCTCATCGTGGTCGGCGGCGGGGTCGTCGCCGTGGAGATGGCGACCGCCTGGCAGGCCCTCGGCTCCCGCGTCACCCTCCTCGTCCGCGGCAAGGGCCTGCTGCCCCGCATGGAGCCCTTCGCCGGCGAACTTGTCGCCGACGCGCTCACCGAGGCCGGCGTCGACCTGCGCACCGGTGCGTCCGTCGCGGCGGTGACCCGCGAGAACGGCACCGTCGCGGCACTGCTCGAAGGCGGCGACCGCATCGAGGCCGACGAGATCCTCTTCGCCACCGGACGCGCCCCGCAGACCGACGACATCGGCCTCGACACGATCGGCCTGGAACCGGGTTCCTGGCTGGCGGTGGACGACACCCTGCGCGTCCCCGACAGCGACTGGCTGTACGCGGTCGGCGACGTCAACCACCGTGCCCTCCTCACCCACCAGGGCAAGTACCAGGCCCGCATCGCGGGCGCCGCCATCGCCGCCCGCGCGTCCGGCGTGCCGCTGCTGGAGACCGACCCGTGGGGCGCCCACGCGGCCACCGCCGACCACGACGCCGTACCCCAGGTCGTCTTCACCGACCCGGAGGCCGCGTCCGTCGGCCTCTCCCTCGCCGAGGCGGAAGCGGCCGGCCACCGCGTCCGCGCGGTCGACGTCGAGTTCTCCTCGGTCGCCGGCGCCGGCCTCTACGCCGACGGCTACCGAGGCCGCGCCCGCATGATCGTCGACCTCGACGCGGAGATCCTGCGCGGCGTGACGTTCGTGGGCCCCGGCGTCGGCGAACTGATCCACTCGGCGACGATCGCGGTCGCCGGCCAGGTCCCGATCAGCCGCTTGTGGCACGCGGTCCCGTCGTACCCCACGATCAGCGAGGTGTGGCTGCGGTTGCTGGAGGCGTACCGAGGCTGAACACGCCTGATTTTCTTGGGTAGTTGACAGCTGACTCGCTACGGCAACTCGAAGCCCAGCGCAGCCGACGCCTCGCCCGGTGTCGGCTGCGCCCAGCGCTCCGCCATCGCCTCGTTCGACGACAGCGACCGCAGCTCGGCCCGGTCCAGATACAGCAGTCCGTCGAGGTGGTCCGTCTCGTGCTGGACGATCCGCGCGGGCCACCCGGTGAACACCTCGTCCACCGCCCGCCCGTGCTCGTCCTGCCCGGTCAGCCGTACCGAGGCGTGCCGTGCGACCACGGCCTGCCAGCCCGGCACGCTCAGGCACCCCTCGAAGAACGCGGCCCGGGCGTCGCCGACCGGTTCGTACGACGGATTGACCAGTACCCGGAACGGCTGCGGCACCCGCCCGCGCACCACCCGTACCTCGTCCGGCACCGACGCCGGATCCTCGATCACCGCGATCCGCAGCCCCACCCCGACCTGCGGGGCCGCGACGCCCACCCCCGGCGCCGCGTGCATGGTCACGCGCAGCGCCTCGACGAAGCGGACCAGCAGCGCGGGCTCCAACTGCCCGTCGAACGGCTCGATTCCACGCCTGAGCACCGGGTCACCGGCCGAGACGATGGGCAACGGGCCGCCGACGGCGAGGAGTTCCTCGACCCGCTCGGCCAGGGGTGCGTGATCACTGGGAAGTGCCATCGCGCCAGGATGCCATGGCTCCCGGCGCCACTCGATGTGACCCACGCCATACGCATCCACGGGAACTCACGCCCTTCACGCCCCGACTACTGGACCACTACGGCAACGACACGCCATGACCCACCGGATTCCACGCCCTCGTCCCCCTCCTCCTCGCCCCCGGAGAAGCCCGCCCATGTCCACCGCTCCCTCGACCACCACGGCCGAGGCCCCGCAGGAGCCCGCCCCGGCACCGTCCCCCAGCCGCTGGGCCCCGCTCCGCCCCCTGGTCCTGCGTCTGCACTTCTACGCCGGAGTGTTCGTCGCCCCGTTCCTGCTCGTCGCCGCGACCACCGGCTTCCTGTACGCCGGTGCCTTCCAGGCCGAACGGATCGTGTACGCCCATGAGATGACCGTCTCCGTCGGTGACCGCGAACTGCCGATATCGCAGCAGGTGACCGCCGCCCGCAAGGCACACCCCGAGGGCACGGTCTCGGCGGTCCGCCCCTCCCCGGAGGCCGGTGCCAGCACCCGCGTCATGCTCTCCGGCGTCAAGGGCGTCCGCGCCGACCGCACCCTCGCCGTTTTCGTCGACCCGTACACCGGAAAGGTCCGCGGCGCGCTCGAACAGTACGGCTCGACCGGCGCGCTCCCGCTGCGCACCTGGATCGACGACCTGCACCGCAATCTGAACCTCGGCGAAACCGGCCGTCTGTACAGCGAGTTCGCCGCGAGCTGGCTGTGGGTCATCGCGGGCGGTGGCCTGGTGCTGTGGTTCTCCCGGCGCCGCGCCCTGCGCAAGGTGCGCGGCACGAGCGGCCGGCGCCGCACCCTCGGCCTGCACGGCACGGTGGGTGTCTGGACCGCCGTAGGCTTCATCTTCCTCTCGGCGACCGGACTGACCTGGTCGACCTACGCCGGCGCCAACATCGACGAACTCCGCACCTCCCTCGGCCAGTCCACCCCGTCGGTGTCGGCCGCGGCGAGCGGCGAACACGCGGGCCACGGCGGCTCCACCGCGACCGGCGACGCCGAACACGGTGTGGGCCTGGACAAGATCCTCGCCGCCGCGCGCGCCGAGGGGCTGGGCAACCCCGTCGAGATCGTGCCGCCCGCCGACGCCAACTCCGCGTACGTCGTCAAACAGGTCCAACGCAGCTGGCCCGAGAAACAGGACGCGGTCGCCGTCGACCCCACCACCGGCAAGGTCACCGACGAACTCCGGTTCGCGGACTACCCGTTGCTCGCCAAACTGACCCGCTGGGGCATCGACCTGCACACCGGCGTCCTCTTCGGCCTGGTCAACCAGATAGCCCTGATGCTGCTGGCCCTCTCCCTGATCCTGCTGATCGTGTGGGGCTACCGCATGTGGTGGCTGCGCGGCCGGGGTTCCTCCTTCGGCCGTCCGATCCCGCGCGGCGCGTGGGCCAAGGTGCCCCCGCTGCTCCTGGTCCCGGGCCTGGCGGTGATCGCCGTACTCGGCTATTTCGTACCGCTGTTGGGCATCCCGCTGGCCGCGTTCATCGCCATGGACGTCGTGCTGGGCGAGATCGCCCACCGCCAGGGCCGCCGGACGTACGCGAACTAGCGACACACACAAAGGGGCCCGGTTCCATGCCGGAACCGGGCCCCTCTCCGCGTGCTGTGTCTCAGACCTGCTCGAAGTCACCCGCGAGCGCCGAGGCGATCCGCAGATGCGAGCCGGCCTCCTCGTGCCGCCCCTGCCGCTCCAGCGTGCGGCCCAGCATCAGCCGCGCGTAGTGCTCCACCGGGTCACGCTCCACGAGGACGCGCAACTCGGCTTCGGCGCGCCGCAGTTGGGCCGAGTGGTAGTAGGAGCGCGCCAGCAGCAGGCGCGGCCCGGTCTGCTCGGGCACCTCCTCGACCAGCCCGTCCAACACCCGCGCCGCCGCGGCGTAGTCCTTGGCGTCGAAGAACAACTGCGCGCGCTCCCAGCGCTCCGCCGGTGTTCCGTGGTCGTAGTAAGTCATGTCCACTTGACCTCCTTCGACCTGCACAACGGACCGTGTTGGTTGAATATTCCACTACTCCGCTACGGCGGCCAGCTCGGCGTTCGCCCGCTCGGTGACCAGGGTCAGCACACGGCCGGCGGTCTCCAGATCCTCCGCCGGAATGCCCGCGTAGATCCGGGCGGAGATCACGTTCGTCTCGGTGGTGACCCGGTCGTACACCTCCCGGCCGGCGTCCGTGATCCGCACGTCCGATGCCTCGGCCTCGATCAGCTTGGCCGTGATCAGCTCATCGACGACGGTCTGTACGGCGGCCCTGTCGATCTTCAGTGACGAGACGACCTCCTCGACGAGGTGGTCGCGGCCGACAGGACCGTCGTTGACGGCGACGAGCCGCAGGGTGATCTGCTGCTGGAAGACGAGGCCGTACCGGGTCAGGACGCTCTCAAGGACCGCGCGTCCGGCGTAATGGGCGAGGGCGATGGTGCGGCCGTTGGCGCGGGGGGCGGTGATGGTGGTCATGACTGCTCCTTCTCGTGCTCACTCAAGGGATGGTCGAGGGGGAGGATCAAGGGGTGTGTCGAGCAGAGTCGCCAGGTCCCGGCTGAACTCCCGGGTCCGCGCGCTGTCGAGACCGCCGAGCGGCTCCAGCAACTGCTCCAGAAGGCCGTGCACGACCTTGATCGCCCGCCGGGTCACATCACGGCCCTCGTCCGTGAGGGCCAGTTGGACGGCGCGGGGGTCTCGGGGGTCACGGGTGCGCTCGACGAGGCCCGCGGATTCCAGGGCGCGGGCCAGCTTCGACACGTAGAGGGCTTCGAGTCCGGTGTGGTCGGCGAGGTGGCGCTGGCTGGGCCGCAGGCCGGAGCGCTGCATGCCGTACAGCGACGCCACCAGGGAGTACTGCGCATGGGTCAGTCCCAGGGGTGCCACCGCGCGGTCGACCGCCACGCGCCACTTCATCGACAGTCGCCAGACCAGGAAACCGGGCGTCGCGCCCGTGGATGCCGTGCTCATGGTCGATACAATACATGGTTACTATATCCATGGCTACTATGTTTGAACGGGAGACCGGCAAAGACGGCGGCAAGGGGACGGCGGGGGAGAGGCGGCACCGGCGCGAGGCTGAGGGGTGAGGGCCGGTGGGTGACGGACTGACGGAACCGCCTCGGCGGGACTAGGTTGTCGCCATGAGCAATCTTGATCGCGAAGCGGTTCCGGCCCTGTGCGGCGGCCGCGGTTTCGTGGTGGCGGAGCCCGTCCGTGAACTCCTCAGCCCGCGCCGGGTCCAGCTCGGCGAGTCCACCGAAGTCCGCCGACTGCTGCCCAACCTGGGCCGCCGTATGGTCGGCGCCTGGTGCTTCGTCGATCACTACGGCCCCGACGACATCGCCGACGAGCCCGGCATGCAGGTGCCCCCGCACCCCCACATGGGCCTCCAGACGGTGAGCTGGCTGCACGAGGGCGAGGTGCTGCACCGCGACTCGACCGGCAGCGTCGCGACGATCCGCCCGCGCGAACTGGGCCTCATGACCTCCGGCCGCGCGATCAGCCACGCCGAACAGAGCCCCAAGACACACGCCCGCTTCCTGCACGGCGCGCAGCTCTGGGTCGCCCTCCCCGACAGTGACCGTCATGTCGAGCCGCACTTCGAGCACCACGCCGAACTGCCGGTCGTCACGGCGCCGGGCCTGCGCGCCACGATCGTCCTCGGCGACGTCGACGGCGCGGTCTCGCCCGGCACGACGTACACCCCGATCGTCGGCGCGGACCTGGCCCTCGCGGCCGGCGCGGACGTGCGCCTGCCGCTGGAACCGGACTTCGAGTACGCCGTCCTCGCCATGTCCGGGGAGGCCCACGTCGACGGCGTTCCGGTCCTCCCGGGCTCCATGCTCTACCTCGGCTGCGGCCGCACCGAACTCCCGCTGCGCGCCGCGTCGGACGCGGGGCTGATGCTGCTGGGGGGCGAGCCGTTCGACGAGGAGCTGATCATGTTCTGGAATTGGATCGGACGCACCCAGGAAGAGATCCAGCAGGCCCGCACGGACTGGATGACCGGCACCCGCTTCGGTGAGGTCAGGGGATACGACGGTGATCCGCTGCCGGCGCCGGAGCTGCCACCGGTGGGGTTGAAGCCGCGGGGGAGAGTGCGCTGACCTGCTGGGACGTGTCACAGGGTTGCGTGACCACCGGCCCGACCACGGCAGGTCGGGCGTGCTGCGACACCTCGCCAGGGGCTGTGTGCTGAGCTCCTGGCGCCCGCCCAGGCAGCGCGGCCGGACACCGGGCTGCCCGGATCCCGTGGCGTACGGTCCGATGTCGCGGCCGCCCACCGTCCGTAACGGATCTCACCGAACCCGGCGGCGCCGGCACGGCCGGCAGATCTGAACCACTACCGGGAATCAGGCCGCGACGAGCTCCTGCTCGCGGTCCGGTGTCTTGACCTTGTGCTTCTT
>Ga0307509_10010110_pt1 | contig 11630 bp, 8 predicted proteins | sample 10_EM_MG_FD_202245 | JGI IMG/M metagenome (GOLD analysis project Ga0307509, IMG submission 202245) | Populus trichocarpa ectomycorrhiza microbial communities from riparian zone in the Pacific Northwest, United States - 10_EM | ecosystem: Host-associated > Plants > Roots > Unclassified | place... | reverse complement strand
CTTGGACGACTGGATCCGCATCTTCAGGCCCTTGAAGTCGGCCACTTTGTGCAGCGGCTTGTTGGCGCTCATGATGTGGAAGCCGTTGTCCCAGTAGGCCATGCCCTTGATGCCCTTGGGCTCCAGTTTCTTGAACAGATCGACGCCGACCGGGCCTTCGGTGATGGCGCGGAACGCAGCCTGGTCCTTGAAGATGAAGGGCAGGTCGAAGACCTCGAATTCCTTCACGCCCAGCGGGCCGAACTTGGCCAGCGACGGCGCGAGCATCTGCACCGAGCCGAGCTGCAGCGCTTCGAGCTCTTCCTTGTCCTTGTAGAGCTGGCTGTTCGGGTAGACCTCGATCTTGACCTTGCCGTTGGTGCGCGCTTCAGCGAGCTCCTTGAACTTGATCGCGCCCTTGCCCTTGGGCGTGTCGGGGGCGACGACGTGGCTGAACTTGATGATGATCGGGGCCTGCGCCTGGCTCGCGCCGGGCAACACGAAGGCGAGCGCGGCAGCAGCGGCGAGCACGGCGCGGCGGGTGGTGGTGGCGGTCATGGTCGGATCTCCTGAGTGGACATGAATTGCGTGATGTGCGTGATGAGCGCGATGTGTGATCGCACGGCGGCGGCTACTTCGCCGCGCCGGTGGCCTGATAAACCTGGTTCAGCAGCGGTGCGCCGATGCGCGATTCCATTTCCTTGTGGACCGGCCACAAGGTCTTGCGCCAGACCTCGCGCTCGGCCGGGGTGAGGTCCTGCACCTGGATCTTGCCCGAGGCCTTGAGCTCGGCGAGCGCGTCCTTGTTCTCCTGCGCGACGAGCTGCGCCTCGTACTCGGTGCTCTGCTTGACCGCGGTATTCAGCACCGCCTGCAGGTCGGGCGCCAGGCCGTCCCAGAACTTCTTGTTGACGATCAGCGCGTAGCCGGTATGCGTGTGGTTGGTCAGCGTGAGGTGCTTCTGCACCTCGTAGTACTTCTGCGTCGTGTAGCTGGACAAGATGTTCTCGGTGCCGTCGACCACGCCCGACTGCATCGCCTGATAGACCTCGGAGAACGGCATCGTCTGCGGCAGCGCGCCCATCGTGCGCAATGAAGCTTCGAGCACCTTGCTGGACGGAATGCGCATCTTCAGACCCTTGAGGTCTTCAGGCTTGCGCAGCGGCTTGTTGGCCGAGAACACATGGAAACCGCCACTCCAGAACGCCAGGCCCTTGATGCTCTTGTTCTCGAGGCTCGCCATCAGCTCCTGGCCGATCTTGCCGCTGGTCACCTGGATGAACTGCTCTTCGGTCTGAAAGATGTAGGGCAGATCGAAGATCTCGAACTGCCGGGCACCGAGCGGGCCGAACTTGGACAGCGACGGCGCCAGCATCTGCACGGCGCCGAGCTGCAGCGCTTCCAATTCTTCCTTGTCCTTGTAGAGCTGGCTGTTCGGGTAAACCTCGACCTTGATGCGGCCCTTGCTCGCGTCTTCGGCGATCTGCTTGAAGCGCAGCGCCGCCTTGCCCTTGGGCGTGTCGGGCGTGACGACATGGCTGAACTTGATGACGATGGGCGCCTGCGCGGCAGCGCCCGATACGAACGTCGCCAGCGCGGCGCACACACCGGCGGCGAGCGCCACCCGGCGATGAAGGGGGGTCGACAAGGTTTGTCTCCTGTCTGTTTTTGAATTGGTTCTGCGCCGGATTCTCGGGGCGCTGTTCGCCGCACGGAATTGTGGAGTTCCACATTTATCGGTCGATGGACTCGTCGCATGCGAGGCCCTCACGTCGCTAGACTTGCGCGCATGCCCGAGTCGACCACCGTCGTGACCCCGCCGCCGCGGCCGGCGCTGGCGTTGCCGCCGCGCCCGGCGCTGCGGCGTGGCCTGTGGGCGCTACCGCTGCTGCTGTCGCTGGCCTTCGTCGCCACGGTGCTCACCTGGCTGCGCAGTAACGAGCAGTCCGAGCGCGACGAGCAGCGCGCCGAGCTGATCACCGACGCGCTCTCGCTGCAGGAGCAGGTCAGCACGCGCATCGAGCATGAGTCTGCGCTGCTGGCCGAGTTCGCGCGCAAGCTGGACCAGCGCGCGCTCACGCCCGAGACCTTCGCTGCCGCGCCCGAAGTGCAGCAGGGCCTGCACCGCTTCTGGGTCGGCCTGACCTGGCTCGACGCCAGCAACCGCATCCGCGCACACCTGCCCGAACTCGCGCCGCGACCCGACCTGCCGAGCCTGTCGGGCAGCGGCCTGTCGGCGCACCTGCTGGCGCCGCTCGCGTCGGGCGGCGCGTTGATCGCGCGCTACTCGCCCACCGACATGCTGCGCCAGAACGTGCCGTGGTGGCTGGCGCGCAAGTACGACGTGCGGCTCGTCGACAGCTTCGGCGACGTCATCGCCTCGACCACCGAGGGCCGCGAGCTGAGCGGGCGCGAGTCGCACCGCATCAGCCTGGAGCCGACGCTGACCGACGGCTACCTCGAGCTGATCGCCCGCGACAGCATCCGCCCCTGGTATCGCGGCTTTCCGATAACGATGGTCGCCGGCTTCGTGGTCCTGATCGCCGCAATCACCTGGATGCTGCGCCGCCAGGTGATGGACGTATCGCGCGCCGAAGCCGCCTGGCGCACCGAGGCCGCGTGGCGCCACGCGATGGAAGACTCGCTCACCGTCGGCCTGCGCGCGCGCGACCTCGACGGCCGGCTCGTCTACGTGAACCGCGCGTTCGCCGACATGGTCGGCTTCGCGCCCGAAGCGCTGCACGGCCTGCTGCCGCCGATGCCCTACTGGCCGCCCGATTCGACCGAAGCCGCGATGCAGCGCCACCACCGCAACATGGCCGGCGAGGCGCCGCGCGAAGGCTACGAGACGCGCTGGCGGCATCGCGACGGCCGCGCGCTCGACGTGAAGCTCTTCGAGACCCCGCTGGTCGATGCGCGCGGCGCGCAGATCGGCTGGATGGGCTCTGTGCTCGACATCACCAGCGCCAAGCGCCTCGAGGAGCGCGAGCGCCGCCACACCGAGACGATGGCGCACCACGCGCGCCTGACGATGCTGGGCGAGATCGCATCGACGCTCGCGCACGAGCTGAACCAGCCGCTGACCGCGATCTCGAGCTACAACGCCGGCGTGCTGAACTCGCTGCAGCGCGCCGACGCCACCACGCCCGCCGACCCGACTGTGCTGCGCGCCTTGCAGCGCCTGGGCGAACAGGCCGCGCATGCCGGGCGCATCGTGCAGCGCATCCGCGAGTTCCTGACGCGGCGCGAGCCACAGCTCGAGACCTGCTCGCTGAACCACATCGTCGACGGCGCGGCCGCGCTGCTCAAGCGCGAGCTCGACCGGCGCCAGGTGCATCTGACGCTCGCGCACGACCCGGCGCTGCCGAACGTCGTCGCCGATGCGGTGCTGATCGAGCAGGTCGTGATCAACCTGCTGCGCAACGCGAGCGACGCGCTCGCCGAGTGCAGCGGCATCGAGCGGCGCATCGAGGCACGCACCCGGACCACGCCCGACCAGCGCTTCGTGCGCATCGACGTGCGCGACAACGGCCCCGGCCTGCAGGGCCGTCGCATCGAGACGCTGTGCGCGCCGTTCTACTCGACCAAGGCCGAGGGCATGGGCATGGGGCTGGCGATCTGCCGCTCTATCCTCGAAGCGCATCAGGGCGCGCTCGACGCCATGGAGTCGCCCGGCGGCGGCGCCTGGTTCTCGATGACCTTGCCGGTGGACCTGAAGGTCGTCGTGCCGTCGCTGGAGGAAGCGGCGTGAGCAAGCCAGCGGGCATCGTGTACCTGCTCGACGACGAGGCGGCGGTGCTGGACGCGCTCGGCTTTCTGCTGACCTCGCGCGGGCTCGATGTGCGCGCCTACGCGAGCGGCCCCGAACTGCTCGCCGCGGTCGACGCCACGCCGCGGCCGCTGGCAGGCGTGTTCCTGCTCGATGTGCGCATGGAGAGCATGTCGGGCCTGCGCGTGTTCGAGGAGCTGAGCGCGCGGCGGCTGCGCAACCCGGTGCTGTTCTTGAGCGGACACGGCGACATCCCGATGGCCGTCGAGGCGCTGAAGAACGGCGCCTTCGATTTTCTCGAGAAGCCGTACAGCGACAACGCGCTCGCCGACCGCGTCGAGCAGGCGCTTGCGGTCGACACCGCGATGCACCAGACCGACGCCCGCAGCGAGGAGCGCGCGGCGCGGCTGGCGAGCCTGACCGAGCGCGAACACGAGGTGATGCAGCGCGTCGCCGCCGGCAAGCTCAACAAGGTCATCGCCGACGAGCTGCATGTGTCGGTGCGCACGGTCGAGGTCCACCGGGCGCGCGTCTACGCCAAGCTCGGCGTGCGCTCGGCGGCCGAGGTCGCGACCTTGCTCGCGGCCTGATCGCGGCCTGATGGATGAACGGCCGGGCGGCACGCGTGGGCGGGCGCCTACAGCCGCACAGGCGCTTTGCTGACTGCATCCGCGACGCGCGTCGCGGATGCTTTCACGTGATCCAACGAACACAGGAGACGACCATGCGCCGCCCCATCCTTGCACTGATGTTGGCCTGCGGGGCGCTCAGCGCCGCCTCGGCCCAGGTGAGCGTCGGCATCGGCGTCAATCTGCCGGGCGTGAGCATCGGGGTCAATGTGCCAGCGTATCCGCAGCTCGAGCGGGTGCCGGGCTACCCGGTCTATTACGCGCCGGGGATGGACACGAACTTCTTCTTCTACGACGGCATGTATTGGGTCTACCAGTCGGACAACTGGTATGCGAGCTCCTGGTACAACGGCCCGTGGTCGCCGGTCGGGCCCGAGCTCGTGCCGGTGTACGTGCTGCGCGTGCCGGTGAGCTACTACCGCGCGCCGCCGGTCTACTTCCGCGGCTGGCGACCCGATGCGCCGCCGCGTTGGGGCGATCACTGGGGCCCAGGCTGGGCGCAGCAGCACCGCGGATGGGACCGCTGGAACCGCGGCGCGGTACCGCCACCTGCGCCGCTGCCGGCGTACCAGCGGCAGTACACGGGCAACCGCTATCCGCCGGTCGAGCAGCAGCGTACGCTGCAGGGTCAGAACTACCGCTACCAGCCGCGTGACGCGGTCGTCAGGCAGCACTTCCAGCCGGCCGCGCCGCGCGCTGAAGTGCCGCCGCCCCCGTCACGTGGGGGCCCCGAGCACGCGCCGCAGGGGCGTCCTGCACCGCCGCAGGCGGTGCCGCATCAACAGCCTCAGCCTCAACCGGCACCGATGCGGCCCGAGCCTCCCGCCGCCCGCGTACCGAACGAGCGCGGCCCGGCGCAAGCGCCGCAGCAGGAACGCCGAGGACAAGGACAGGCTCAGGAGAGGGAGCACGGCCGTGGCGAGGGACGCGGCGATGGGCGCGGCCCGGACAAGCGCGAATGACCCAGACCAGTCGCGCGCAACACACCGCGAGCCGCTACTCGCTGTAGCTCGCCAGCACGGCCTGGATGGCGGCGTCGTTCAGGTTCGCCTGCGTCACTGTCGCCACGTCGACGAACACGCGTGGCGGCGGGGTTCGGCCCTGCTTCGCCGCGACCAGGGTCTCGACCGCCAGATAGCCCATCCGATACGGATCTTGCAGCACCGCCGCGTGGAGCACGCCGCGCTTCAGCGCCGTCAGAAACTCCGGGCGCCAGTCGAACGCGACCAGTCGCGGGCGCGCGCCGGCGGGCATCGCCTCGACGACCCTCAGCGCGCCGTACGCGGTCGTCTCGTTCGGCGCGAACACCGCATCGAGCCGACCCTGATGCGCGGTCAAGGCCTTCGCGATCAGCTCCTCGGACTCGCGGAAGCGGAAGCCGACGTAGGTGTCGACGACGACATCCCAGCCCTGCTCGCGCGCCACGCTCAGAAAGCCGGTTTCGCGCTCGGTGGTGGAGCTGATGCTCGCAGCCAGTCGAAGCACCGCAACCTTGGCGCCCTTGCGCAGCACCGGCACGAGACTCAGTGCGGCCTTTCTGCCGGCGCCGAGGTTGTCGGTGGCGACGGTGGCAATCGCGTTGTAGTCGGCGCTGCCCCGGTCGACCAGGACCATCGGCATCGGGACCGAGACCGGCGTCGCCACACCGGTCAGCGGTTCGGGCGCCAGCACGATGCCGGCGACACCGCGCTGCACCATGTAGTCGATCATGCGCAGCTGGACGTTGTCCTGCGCGCCGAGTGCCGCGCCATCGGTCGGGCTGCGCACCACCAGATCGACATGCAGATCCTGGCCCGCACGCTTGATGCCCTTGGACATCGCCTGCCAGAAGACCTGCACGGTCCCGGCCAGGATGACGCCGACCTCGGTCGCAGTCGCGGTCGGCAACGCCGCGGCGAGCGCAGCGAACAGAACGATGAGCGTGGTGGCTTTGCGCATGGAATGTCTCTGACTGTCCAGTCGTCCAAATATGTTGGGTTATGCTGAAGCGCGCAATCGGGATCGACGCCCGGGGGCGGAAACCATGATGACCGCCAAAGGGCAATGAATTGGACTCGCAGTCTCCGCACAAGGACTGGTTGGCGCCGATTCCCGCGGCGCTCCGCGGAGGCATCGCGCTGGCGCTGCTCGTGCGCGTGCTGTTGTTCAGCACCACCGTGACGCTGGTCCTGACCGTCCTCCAGCTCGGTCTGAGCTACCGCAGCGAGATGTCGCGCCTCGAGGGCCGGCTCGCCGAGATCAACCAGGCCAATGCAAGCAGCCTGAGCAAGAGCCTGTGGGCGCTCGATGTCAGGCAGTTGCAGGACCAGCTCGACGGCATCCTGCGCCTGCCGGCGATCCGCGCCGTGGAAGTGCGCGAGACCATTGCATCCACCCGCCCGTTGACGGTCGCGCGCGGCGAACGGCAAGCCGCGCGCAGCATTGCGACCGAGACGCCCTTGTCGTGTTGCGGCGACAAGCCGCAGCAGATCGGCGTGCTCCGGGTCGAGGCGACCGCGACGGACGTCTACCAGAGCCTCTTGTCGCAGGCCTTCGTGATCTTGCTGAGCAACGCGGCCAAGACCTTTCTGGTGGCACTGTTCATCCTGCTTGTCGTGCACCGGCTCGCCACCCGGCATCTGCTGGACATGGCCGCGGCGATCGGCGGTGTCACCCCCGAGGCCGATGACCCGCCGCTGCGGCTGCAGCGCCGGCGCCGCGCCGGCGACGAACTCGACCAGCTGGTGGATGCGCTGAACGCGATGCGCGCGCGGCTGCGACAGCACGCGGCGGAACTCGCCACCGCGAACACCCGCATGGCCGTCATCCTCGACAACATCCCGGACTTCGCGTGGGTGAAAGACGTCGATGGCCGCTACGTCGCGGTCAACCGCGCGCTCGCCGCTGCGATGGGGTTTGCGAGCCCGGGCGAGATGATCGGCAAGACCGACCTGGAGACCCAGCCGGCCGATCTGGCCGAAACCTACCGCGTCAACGACGCCGAAGTGATGGCGTCACACGAGGGCAAGCGGGTCGAGGAGCGGTACCGCAACGCCGACGGCGCTCTGGCTTGGGTCGAGACGATCAAGGCGGCGCTCCATGACAGCAGCGGCCGCTTGATCGGCACGGTGGGCATCGCGCGCGACATCAGCGAGCGCAAGCATGCCGAAGCGGAACGCGAGGCGCGCTCGGCCGCCGAGGCCGCGAGCCGGGCCAAGAGCGAGTTCCTCGCCAACATGAGCCACGAGATCCGCACGCCGATGAACGCCATCCTCGGCATGTCGCACCTGGCGCTGCAAAGCGAGCTCAGCCCGCTGCAGCGCCGCTACATCGGTGCCGTCCATGCGTCTGCCGAATCCTTGCTGGGCATCGTCAACGACATCCTCGATTTCTCGAAGATCGAAGCCGGCAAGCTCGAGCTCGAGAGCATCGCGTTCGATCCGCGCGAGGTGACGAACCAGCTCGTCAGCGTGATCGGCATCAAGGCCGAAGAGCGGGGCCTGGCGCTGCGGTTCGCGCTGTCGCCGCGCCTGCCCGCCGCGTTGCTGGGCGATCCCTCGCGCCTGAGCCAGGTGCTGCTCAACCTGGGCAGCAACGCGGTCAAGTTCACCGAACGCGGCGAGGTCGTTATCGCCATCGAGCTGGTCGAATCGGGCGACACCTCGGTGCGGCTGCGCTTCGAGGTGCGGGACACCGGCATCGGCATGAGCCCGGACGAGCAGCGCCGCCTGTTCCAGCCCTTCTCGCAGGCCGATGCCTCGACCAGCCGCCGTTACGGCGGCTCCGGCCTGGGGCTGGCGATCAGCCGCCAGCTGGTCGACCTGATGGGTGGCGAGCTCGGCGTGGACAGCGCGCCGGGTCGCGGCAGCCGCTTTCACTTCAGCCTGCGCTTCGGCCTGCCGCCGCTGCCCGTCACCGTGACGCCGACGCTGCAGCACGAGGGCCTGCGCGGTGCGGAGATCCTGCTGGTGGAGGACAACCTGTTCAACCAGGAAGTCGCGCTCGGGCTGCTGCGCCACGCCGGCGTGGTGGTCAGCGTCGCCTGCAACGGCCAGGAAGCGCTGGACATGCTGGGCCGGCAGCGCTTCGACGGCGTGCTGATGGATTGCCAGATGCCGCTGATGGACGGCTACGCCGCGACCCGCGCGCTGCGCCGGCAACCGCAGCTGCAAGGCCTGCCGGTCATCGCGATGACCGCCAACGCGATGGTCGGCGATCGCGACAAGGCGATCGCGGCAGGCATGAACGACTACATCACGAAGCCGATCAAGGTCCAAGAGATGTTCGCCACGCTCGCCCGCTGGGTGCACCCGGCCGTGCCCGGCGCACCGGCCGAACCGCCGGCGGCGTCGATACCGGCATCGGACACGCTGGGCTGAGGCACTGCGCTCGACGGCGACGCAGGCAGCGCGTCGCCGATACGCCGTTTACTCGATCGCCTTGACCATGTCCTCGACCACCTTCTTCGCGTCGCCGAACACCATCATGGTCTTGTCCATGTAGAAGAGTTCGTTGTCCAGCCCGGCGTAGCCGGCAGCCATCGAGCGCTTGTTGACGATGATGGTCTTGGCCTTGTAGGCCTCGATGATCGGCATGCCGTAGATCGCGCTGCCCTTGGTGTGCGCAGCCGGGTTCACGACGTCGTTCGCGCCGAGGATGATCGCCACATCGGCCTGGCCGAGTTCGCCGTTGATGTCTTCCATCTCGAAGACCTGGTCGTAGGGCACCTCGGCCTCGGCCAGCAGCACGTTCATGTGGCCCGGCATGCGGCCCGCGACCGGGTGGATCGCGTACTTCACGTTGACGCCCTGCTCGGTCAGCTTGGCCGCGAGCTCCTTCACCGCGTGCTGCGCGCGCGCGACCGCCAAGCCATAGCCCGGCACGATCACGACGGTCTCGGCATTGCCGAGCACGAAGGCCGCGTCGTCGGCGCTGCCGCTCTTGACCGGCCGCGCCTCGGCCTTCGCGCCGCCCGCCGCGGTGGCCTCGCCGCCGAAGCCGCCGAGGATCACGTTGAAGAACGAGCGGTTCATCGCCTTGCACATGATGTACGAGAGGATCGCGCCCGACGAGCCCACCAGCGAGCCGGCAATGATCAGCATTGCGTTGTTCAGCGAGAAGCCGATGCCGGCCGCGGCCCAGCCCGAGTAGCTGTTCAGCATCGACACCACCACCGGCATGTCGGCGCCGCCGATCGGGATGATGATGGTCACGCCGAGCACGAAGGCGATCGCCAGCAGCACGATGAAGTCGGTCCAGCTCTGGGTGGCGATGAAGCCGTAGATGAAGAAGATCAGCGCCAGGCCGAGCACCAGGTTCACGAGGTGCTGGCCCTTGAACTGCACCGGTGCGCCTTGGAACAGGCGGAACTTGTAGGTGCCCGACAGCTTGCCGAACGCGATCACCGAGCCGCTGAACGTGATCGCGCCGATCGCCGCGCCCAGCGCGAGCTCGAGCCGGTTGCCGCCCGGGATCGGCTCGCCCTTCGCGACGATCGAGAACGCATGCGGCTCGGCCACCGCGGCGACCGCGATGAACACCGCGGCCAGGCCGATCATGCTGTGGAAGAACGCCACCAGCTCGGGCATCTTCGTCATCTCGACGGTCTTGGCGCGCCAGGCGCCGTAGCCACCGCCGACGACCAGCCCGAGCAGCACCCAGGCGAGGCCGCCAAGGTGCCCGTCGGCGAGCTTGACGATCAGCGCCGCGGTCGTGACCGCCGCAATCGCCATGCCGACCATGCCGAACAGGTTGCCGCGGATCGAGGTGGTGGGGTGCGACAGGCCCTTCAAGGCCTGGATGAAGCAGACGCTGGCGATCAGGTACAGCAGCGTGACGAGGTTCATGCTCACTTGGATACCCCCTCAACCGCGTCCTTCACGACGACCTTCTTATCCTTCTTCTTGAACATCTCGAGCATGCGTCGCGTCACCAGAAAGCCGCCGAACACGTTGACCGCCGCAAGCGCGACCGCGAGCACGCCGAAGACCTTGCCGACGCCGCCTTCGGTCAGCGCCGCGGCCAGCATCGCGCCGACGATCACGATCGCCGAGATCGCGTTCGTCACCGCCATCAGCGGCGTGTGCAGCGCGGGCGTGACGGTCCAGACGACGTGGTAGCCGACATAGATCGCGAGCACGAAGATGATCAGGTTGGTGATCGTGTGGGAGACGATTTCGTGTTCCATGGCGCTTATTTCCTCTTCACTTCACCGGCTTGTGTCATCAGGCACGCGGCCACGATGTCGTCGTCCATCGGCACATTGAACGCGCCTTCTTTCGTCAGCACGAGCTTCAGGAAGTCGAGCACGTTGCGCGCGTACAGCGCGCTCGCGTCGGCCGCCACCAGCGCCGGCAGGTTGGTCTCGCCGACGATGGTCACGCCGTGGCGCACGACCGTCTTGTCGGCCTCGGAGAGCGGGCAGTTGCCGCCGGTCAGGCCGCCCATCGTGTCCGGGCCCTTGCCGGCGGCGATGTCGACGATCACCGAGCCCGGCTTCATGGCCTTGACCATGTCCTCGGTGATCAAGGTCGGCGCGGCGCGGCCCGGGATCAGCGCGGTGCTGATGACGATGTCGGCGAGCGCGACGCGCTTGGCGACCTCGCCCTGCTGGCGCGCGAGCCAGCTCGGCGGCATCGGCTTGGCGTAGCCGCCGACGCCCTCGGCGGCTTCCTTCTCTTCCGGCGTGTCGTACGAAACCTCGATGAACTTGCCGCCCAGCGATTCGATCTGCTCCTTCACGCTCGGGCGCACGTCCGATGCCTCAATCACGGCGCCGAGGCGCTTTGCGGTCGCGATCGCCTGCAGGCCAGCGACGCCGACGCCGAGGATCACGACGCGCGCGGCCTTCACGGTACCGGCCGCCGTCATCAGCATCGGGAAGAAGCGCTGGTACTTGTCGGCCGCGATCATCACCGCCTTGTAGCCGGCGATGTTGGCCTGGCTCGACAACACGTCCATGCTCTGCGCACGCGTCGTACGCGGCGCGGCCTCGAGCGCGAAGCTCGTCAGGCCGGCGCCGGCGATGCGGTGCAAGCCGTCGCTGTCGAAGGGGTTGAGCATGCCGACCAGGTTGGCCCCGGTCTTCATCAGCGAGAGCTCACTGTGCAGCGGCGGGCGCACCTTCAGCACCAGATCGCAAGCGAACGCGCCGGCAGCGTCGGTGACCTCGGCACCGGCCGCTTCATATGCCGCGTCGGTGACGCTGGCAGCCACGCCTGCGCCCGATTGCACCCGGATCGTGTGGCCCTGGGCCTTGAGCTTCTTGGCGGTCT
>Ga0307509_10010109_pt1 | contig 11630 bp, 13 predicted proteins | sample 10_EM_MG_FD_202245 | JGI IMG/M metagenome (GOLD analysis project Ga0307509, IMG submission 202245) | Populus trichocarpa ectomycorrhiza microbial communities from riparian zone in the Pacific Northwest, United States - 10_EM | ecosystem: Host-associated > Plants > Roots > Unclassified | place... | reverse complement strand
CGTGAAGGCCATGATACCCTTCACAGTTCCTTATGTTCAATTACATTTTTCAGCACTGCCCTCATCGATAAGTTGACCTCTAGGGATTGTCGCGGGTCATATCTGTACTCTATGTATCACACCACTCAAAGATGTCCAACGGAGCATTTATTTTATATGAAGGTGTAAACGTTAGATTGACCGGAACAGATGGCGATCTTATTTCGGAGGGCGCCACCTCTAGGATCTGAGTCGGCTCAAAGGCGCCACCGGTGTGCGTGGTCTTCCGCTGAACACTCTCCAACTGGGCCAGCGCTCCGTAGATGACCGATGTCGTCAATCTGACGTTACAGGTTGGTGAGACCAACGACCTGCGCGGTCGTCACTCATCAGAGCCTTAGATCCCTTTAATGTCGAACAACTCACGACGGACTGCTCAGATCATCATGTGACAATCACCTTCCGCTGTACCTTCTTCACCCTCACTGACAGACGCTGACACTCGACAATTTCTACTGGAATTCTGGTAAGATCCAATCTCAGGACGCCGGGGACGACTCATAGTATGCCGACCCACGAGCGCATCACCTAAAATGCACCCGCCATCGACTGAGAATGAACCGAGCGTCAGAACCGCCACCGTAATAATTCCGAGGAAGGATCTGCAACGCATACGTGATCGTCCATCACTGAGAACAAATCATGGACAAACCATGATAGGTGGACAGGACGCGGGGCACCCTCGGTCGCTTTGCTAACCCCTTTCAGTCCTGGAGGCGCTCGTATGGGTCTGCTATGCTATGGAGCCGAGACGTGCACGTGCATATGCGTGTCGTCCTTATCGGGCAGTGGGCAGTGGCAAGGGCGCACCGCCGCACTAGGGTGGTTAGGGTTAGGTTTGATCAAACTGATACAAGCAACGCGTAACGTGTTCTTACCCCTGATTCCCAAACACAGCCAAAAACGCTTACACAGTGAATGAGCTTGAGTTCCTACCCATCCCCCGTGAAACCCATTGGCAAGCTAAAAGGTTCCAAAAACGCAAGGAAAGTTGTCAAGGGACAAGGTCTTTGTCAGCAGCGCGGAATGAGAAACGTGCTTGGTAATGTCACCATGCCATCTCCCTAAGATTATCGCTGTATCTCTGAGTCGCCACCGTCACTCTTTCTGGGATGGACGCGCACTGCTGCGTCTCTTCTAGTACACTCCCGAATTGCACCACATGCTGCTGCTGCTAAAGGGAAGCACCTGCGTTTATACTTTCATGTACATTAAACTGCCACGTGTAGCGTTTCCGTTGCGTCCGAACAGCTCTCTCGAGACGTATTAGAGAGCCTCCGAGGCTACGAACACTCAACTTTGGCATCACCTCACGGACCGTCAGCCATTTCTTTTCATTGAGTAACATACTCAATCCGTCCCTCCCACTGGCAGCTTCTTCCCATCTTGCTGTTATATTAACCAAGTGAGAGTAGGTTAGAGCGGTAAGGGCGACGCGGTGGGAGAATAGGAAGTGGGATTAGGCCGTTTCTCGGAGTGCCCCAGGGTCCTGGTACGCGCGCCTTGAGTTGTGAGTTTGAGGGCAGGCGATACAGGCGGAGGGCCGCGTTTTTGATGGGGGGCGGAGTCGGAGGTCGATGCGCCCATCACTTGGTGGAGCGGTTCTGTTGGGGTGGTGCTGATGGCGCCGGAGAAGTGTCGGACGGACTGCTGCGTTTTGGACCTTGCGGAGTTGGTCCTTGAGTTGGTCTGGGAGACCTGCTTGGCCCGAAAACCAGACCGGAGCTGCATAGGTTAGTACTGTATGGGAAGGACGACCGCGTTGTATACCATTCTCCAGCTTGCCCAGTCCAGCCCTCGGGCGGAGGGGTTGGAGGGCTTTAAGGGTGGAGCACACGCGGTTCGCCATGACGTTCACGTGGTCCTTCCAGTCGAGCCGAAAGTCGAAGTAGATGCCGAGGTAGCGCGCGGTGTTCGAGGTGTCTACCCGGTACTTGAGGGCCCGGGAGGGGTCAGGAAGCCAAATGTGGGATGGTGTGGGAGGGCTGCATGTGAGTTTTGGAAGAAGATTACCTCGGTCTTGTCGGGCTCTATGGCCAGGCCAGCACAGTGCAGTCAGTCCCAGCAGTCCCTGTAAGCTCTCTGGAGGAGGGTTGTGACTTCTAGGAAGTCCGTTAGAAGGTGGTTCGAGTTCCGGTACTCGACTGAACTACGTGGCATTCCCGGGCCGGAATGTCGTATAATCGCGGTGGTACCAATTCTGACCATTTGCCTCGCCACAAACCTCGAGTACGAGTCTCTGAAGTTCTATCGTGCCTATTCCACCACTGCACAACTGACTCCTGTCCTCCGCACTGCAGTAAAATCGATGCCGCTTGAATCTACTGATCATGACATCGACCTCGAGGCTCAACAGAACCTCTCGCAGCCGTGCGGTGTGCCGTCCATATTTCTCGTTCCATCCCGTGCGGTGAGAATCGCTAATGGTTCTCAAAGAAGATGTGGGAGGGAGCGAGACACATGAGACGAATGCCCTTCCTGGTCAGTCGGATACGAGACGCAACGAAAATCGTCCATCATCTGTGTTTACCAACAGAGACCCCGACCTCGTGTCAGCTACCTCACAGGATGACGGTGCGACTTCTGTTTCCTGGCCAAAACATTATATCTCATGTCAAAATAACCCATACCAACTTTCTTTTCTAGGAAACGGAAGAAGTTCAACCGACCAGATCAGTGTCCACCAGACCGAGGACGATGGTGCTATCGGCCATCCACCCACACAAGCGGGACAAGACGAGAGTCAGGCCGAGGCCCAAACACGGTCAGAACTACCAAGAAGTCAAGGTGTGTGTTTCTACCTGGTATCGGGGAGGTTCTGATGATCCGATTCGTTCAAAAACGTGTAGTGCCTGACGAACCACCTGTCTATTTTACGCTTGGCAATATTTCAGGCAGAGGGCTAGAAGAAAAGCGCATGATAGGCGACTTTGATGGTAGCGCCAACACTCTCTGGACTCTTTACGGAAAGGAAGCCAAGAGCCATGATGAGGCCCGAATTCAGACACTGAAAGAAGACATGGACGGTGTCCTCATATTCGTTCGTTTATATTTTGTCCACCCCTGCGAACTCAGCCGTGCTAATCCGTAGCCCGACAGGCTGGTCTATTTTCTGCAGCCCTTACCGCGTTCATCATTGACAGCAAGCAGAACTTGAAAGTCAGTCCCACAGACCAAATGGTCTATTACCTCAAACAGAACGTCGCAATGCTCGATCAGATCTCTCATCAAATCGCTTCAATCTCTCCACAGGTCTCCATCCCATCCACTCCGCCGCCCTCTTTCCCTTCTTTCAAACCGTTGTCATCCGACATCCGCGTGAACGTCTTCTGGTTCATGGCCCTCGTCTTCAGTCTCATCGCAGCACTACTTGCGATCCTTATCCAGCAATGGGTGCGCGATTATATGCATGTCTTCCAACGGTACAGCGACCCCCTGAAGAGTGCGCGACTCCGGCAATACTTGATTGAAGGATCGGAAGGATGGTACATGCCTGTGGTTGCAGAGGCTGTACCAGGCCTCCTCCACGTGGCTCTCTTCCTTTTCTTTGTGGGGCTTTGCGACTTTGTGTTGAACGTCAATACGACAGTTGGTCTAAGCACCACCATTCCCATCGGCATCAGTGGATGTTTCTACATCTTCACGATCTTTGCACCGGTTGTATATCCGCAGTCGCCATACCAGAATTCGTTTTCCGCCGTCATTTGGTATCTGGTGCAGAAATTGCGTGGCCGCCGATACAAAGATCGGAGTTCGAACGGAGCGTCGAAACCTGTGAGCTCGATCATGGCTGAAGGACAAATGCAACTTGCCATGGAAGAGACGGAGGACCGGAAGGGGCGAGATCAACGGGCAATTCGATGGCTAGCTTCGAACATGACGGAGGATACGGAAATGGAATCGTTCGTGATGGCAATCCCTGGCTCATTCAACGGTGAATGGGGTGAGGAGGTGTGGATGGAGGTTTCAAACGCAGTAGAAAAGAACAAGAGTACAAATCGAAACCAGCCTTCGCGGATCCAGGGAGTCGTCCCTCTGGTCAGAACTCGAATTCCCAACAGTGATTTTCGTGCCGATGTAGTGGCCCTCCTCCCTACCCCACATCCACCTGACTCTAAATTTCATTCGCGCCACACCACGGTACATGCTCAAGGAGAGGACATCGTGCGGGATCTCAGCGCCCGCTTTGCCCATATACTAGAGACATGCAAGAACCGTCATCTTTTCACCAGCGATGAACTATGGCGGAGGCGCACGCGTGCATGCATTGAGACCACTGCGTCGCTTGTGTGCTGCGCTGGTGCCAATCCTGGCCAATTCGGAAATATGGTCAAACTTCTAGGGGACGTCGCCATTGACCAAAAGTTGCGCGAATCGTCATCGGAGGGGAAGGACCAGTCGTTTGTAATTCGTTGGACCTGCTTTTCCTTGGTGATCATTCGGCGCATAATGGAATCCGACTTTATGACGAGGGGCCAGCTACGAATTGGCTGGATAATGCTTGATAAGGCGATCAACGATGGAACCGGTGGGGAACAACCCTCGAGGCATTTTCAGAAGATGATTGAGACTTTCGATAAGGCGTGGAGGTGCCTCCACGAGTTATCTTGTGCATTGTTCATGGCCAAACATCTGCCGGAAGAACCCATTAAAGAGATCCTGCGTCGCCATGAATCTCATATCGCAGAACTGGAGCACATTTTTATCGAAGCTGATCGGTTTCAAGATATCGACGAGTGGGTAGAACGCCTCCAACAATCCCTCGACGAAAAAACGCACGGAATAATAACTCGCCATTTACCGGGTGTCAACCCTGACGACTTTGGAACAGAGCCAATCCGCTTCAGTCAATTTCTCGAATTCGTCCGTCATTCTCAGAAGTTCCAATTTATATTCCCTGTGCAGATCCTCAAGAGCATGTCCTCTGTCGCCCATACACTCCGGAATATACTTGATGGGCCATGGGACGTGGATGCCTTTCGAGAAGTGCACGAGAACCTGGGAGGATTCTTCGTATTGCCCGACTGGCGGGATAACCCGTTCCGTCGACTGGAGTGGCGTTTGAAGGATCTGCGTGATGGCGGTTGGCTTGGCTTTACAGTCGAACTGTTTTTCCTCGCACTCAAACAACTATTATCTACATCCTCATCCAATGAATCCCACCCCGCGCTGTACATTGGCACGTTCCGGGCGATAACATCTGACTGGCGGAAGTACAAAGGCTCGCTCGCAACACAAAAACTCCTTCTCGATATGCTTGTGCCACATCGTAGCAGCATTTACGTCATTAGCTACCCTGCCTATATCGTGGATGAGTTCTTGGTATTACTAGGCAATATTCTTCAAGGACAGACAGGTCCACATATCGACGACGTTGTGCAGCAGCTAACTCGTGAGATTCCCCACTACACAGGTTGCGCTGGTCACTCTCATTTTGTCAACGCGCTGGTTATCATCACCCTGGCGCAGGGATCGTCTTCGTAGCCTTCCCAATTGTTACCCAACGTTCTGTACACCCCAGGAGGTTCTAACCATATAGCGGCCTATGTGCCAGTAGTTTCCTCATTGCGTCATCCAGAATAACTGTCTTATTCCTTCTCATCGCATGACGCCTTAGTCGGGTTTCGTCCCTGCCGGGCTCCCGCTAGCGTGACATTCTGACTTTTGGTTGTGTGGGAGAATGTGTCTGTGGTGGCGTGGTGGTCGTTGATGTGTTCCCTGACATTAAGTGGCAAGTATAAATCGATGGGCAGCTTTCAAAATGAAACCCACTGTGTCATTTGCTATTAGAAACCTCGTTTGCGCCAAGTACAGCTGTACACGTTCTTTCAAATTAGTTATGTAGTCACCACCCTCCAAGCGTTGTTCCATCCGCCTCCACTGGCAGAGTCACCCATACATATTATGTAATGGTGTTAGACCTCCTTTCTGTTGTAAGAACCCAGCCTGACCTGCTGGCCCAGACTGGCTGGCATGTACGGACCACAGTTCAGGAGGTCGAAGGAAATGTAACTTAATGAGAAAACTTCAAGCTTCAAGCTTCAAGCCTCATCATGATGCGGTAAGCGTTGTCAACAATTAAAAATTTGGAAGTGAGACCCGGCCCGAATACGGCGGAACGCCATAGGAACGGAGCCAAATATCCGAGTTGGGTGTCAACTCCTGCCATTGCCTGGTCGACCTATTCTACTGCTGCACGATTGCCTGCATCTCTCCACATTATGGCCACAACGAATGCATCTGCACCCAAAGGTCACGGCATCGATATTGAGGCTCAGGAAGACCTCTCGCAGCCTCCCAGTGTGTCCTGCGTCCTTCCCACTTATTCCCATCAGGCTGGAAGTGTTAATGGTACTCAAAGACGTGGGAGGAAGCGAGACACATGAGATGAGCATCCTTCCGGATCACTTAGAAACGAGGATGAGCGATGGTCAAGGCTGTCGGGCAGAATCTGCGTCCGCCAACCAAGGCACAAACCCCGAGCAAATGCCGCCCAACTCACAGGATGAGGGTGCGATCTCTATTTTCACTCTTCGACATGTTCCCTCATGCGTAATAACGCTCTTCTCGACAAGTAGGAGATTTGGAAAGCTGGTTCTCTGAAGCACGCATCTACTGGTCTGAGAATGATGATGCCACCGGTCATACGCCCATACAAATCAGGCAAGACGGGAGCCAGACAGAACTACCAAGAGGTCCAGGTGTGTACCTCTGCTAATTCCCTCTGGGATCCGGGGGAAGGGGGTGTCTCGATGATCTGATACATACGTAAATGAGCAGTGCTTGACGACCTGCCTGTCGACGTTCCTCCTGGCAGCGGCCCTGACCAAGAAACGCGCATGATTGGGGACTTCGATGGCAGCGCCAATGGATTCTGGTCCCTCTATGGAAAGGAGGCGAAGAGTCACGACGAGTCACGGATTCAAACACTGAAAGAAGACATGGATGGTGTCCTTATATTTGTTCGTTCATTTTTGCCCATGTCTGTGAATCCCAACATGCTGAATCATAGCAACACAGGCCGGTCTATTTTCCGCTGCTCTCACCGCGTTCATAATTGACAGCAAACAAAACTTGAAAGTCAATCCCACTGACCAAATGGTCTATTACCTCAAGCAGAATGTCGTCATTCTAGACCAGATTTCCAAACAAATTTCTTCCATTGCTCCACAGGTTTCCATCCCTTCCACTCCACCGAGCCCCTTCCCTAATTTCAGCCCGTTGGCATCCGACATCCGCGTGAACGTCTTCTGGTTCATGGCCCTCGTCTTCAGTCTCACTGCAGCACTTCTTGCGATCCTCGTCCAGCAGTGGGTTCGCGATTACATGCACGTCTTCCAACGGTACAGCGACCCCCTGAAGAGTGCGCGACTTCGACAATATTTGAATGAAGGATCGGAAGGGTGGTACATGCCCGTTGTGGCAGAGGCTGTACCTGGTCTTCTACACGTGGCTCTCTTCCTTTTCTTCGTGGGACTTTGCGACTTCACATTGAACACCAATACGACGGTTGGTCTGAGTACCACCATTCCCATCGGCATTAGTGGATTTCTCTACATCTTCACAATCTTCGCGCCTGTCATCTATCCGCAGTCGCCATATCAGAGTTCGTTCTCTGGAGTTATCTGGTACCTGATTCAGAAAATTGGTGTCCGTCGATACAAGGACCGAGGTTCCGATGGAGGATTGAAATCCGTGGACTCGAACATGGCTGATGGACAGATGCAACTTGCGATGGAAGAAACGGATGACCGAAAGGGACGAGATGAACGGGCAATTCGGTGGTTGGTCTCACACATGACAGAGGATGCAGAAATGGAATCGTTCGTGATGGCAATCCCTGGCTCATTTAATGGTGAATGGGGTGTAGAGGTATGGAAGAGGGTTTCGGGCGCGATAGAAGACAAGAACAAGATTGGAAGTCGGAACCAACGTTCACGCATCCAGAACGTCTTCGGCTCGATCATTCATCCGGTCAGAACTCGCACTATCAGTAGTTCTCGTGCCAATACAATGGCACATCTCCCTGCACTATCTCTCCCTAATGTCCACCCACACCTCACCTCTACACATATCACAGGAGAGGGCACGATGCGTGAGCTTAGCGCACGCGTTGCCCATATGCTAGAGACATGCAAGAATCGTAATCTTTTTGCAAGCGATGACCTATGGCGGAGGCGGACGCGTTCATGCGTTGAGACCACTGCATCGCTTGTGTGCTGCGCGGGTGCCGAGCTTGGTCATTTCGGGGACATGGTTAAGCTGCTAGGAGATATTGGCGGTGACCAAAAGATACGGGAATCGTCGTTGGTGGGAAAGGACCAATCGTTTTTCATGCGGTGGACTTGCCTGTCACTAGTGGCCATTCGACCGATACTGAGATCCTACAGGTTGGTGACGTACCAAGCGAGATCCGCCTGGATATTACTCCAAAGGACGACCAACGATGAAACCAGCGATGCACAAGCCTTGACGCGTGTTCCAAAGATCATCGAGACTTTCGACAGAGCGTCGAGGTGCCTGAACGAGATATTATGTGAATTGATCTGGGACCGGACAGAAGAGCGGGTAAAAGAAATCCTGCATAACCACGAATCTCGGATCTCAGAGTTGGAGCGCATCAATACAGAAGATTACATGTATCAAATGGTCGATCTCGAGATTAGATATGTCCAACGTGACATCGACAGAAGAACTCATGGAATAATAACTCGTCAATTGCCGGGCGTCAAATCCGACGACTTCGATGCAGAGCCCGCCCACTTTAGTCAACTTGCCGAATTGTTCTGAGATCCTCATAAACTCCAATTCATATTCCCCGTTCTCAAGAGAATTTGCTCCGTTGCCCATACATTCCGGAATATTCTTGAAGGACAATGGGACCCCGACGCCTTTCAGGAGACGCTCGACAACCTGCAAGAATCCATCTTCCTGTCCAAGCGGTATGCAAATATGCTGCATCGACAGGTGTGGCGTCTACAGGACCTCGGTGATGGTGGTGGGCTTGGCTTCACCGTCCAACTCTTTTTTGTCACCCTCAAGCAGCTGTTATCCACTTCCTCACCGAATGAATCACACTCTGCGCTTTATATTGGAACGCTCCGGGCCATTACATCTGACTGGAGCAAGTACAAACGCTCACTCGGAACACAAAAGCTCCTTCTTGATATGACTGTGCCAGATCGTGGCATCTTTTCCGACTTCGACTACCCTGCCTATATCGTAGACGAGTTCTTGGTATTACTAGGCAACATCCTTGATGGACAAAGAGGGCCACACATCGATGATGTCGAGCAGCTTCTTTCCCGTCGCTCTCGCGAAGTATTTGGCTCACTTCGAGGATTTTATACCAAGACATTGAGGGTTATCACACGCGTGCGGGCGCCGTCTTCGTAGCATTCCCATTTCACACCTGGAATTCTGTACACTCTGGGCATTTCCTACTAACATACTTTTCCCTGATCACGTGCAGAAATGGCGATCTTTATCACATCATGCCCATCATATGACACCTTTGTTGAGATCCCGGAGGAGATCATTTTACTTTCTCGGTCTAGGATATACCCAACATGGCTTTATCTGATGTTGCGTTGGGGGGTGTACCGTCATCAAGCGGAAAGTAGGAATTAATTGGCGGGCGCGTCCCAAACTGAAATCCATCATCTCAACTGCCATAGGAACTCTACGACGTTATCACTAAGTACATCTGTGCGCGTTCGATAGGACACGTGGACACCCTACTGAGGGTACCCCACTAGACTCGAGAGTTGCCTATTTTATGTATTAATGTGAACATTCTTTCATTTATAAGATGTCAGTCCTGACGTGGTCTAGGCTGGGGAATTGGCATGGTTAATAGAGGTTGGTACTCTTTCCGAATGATCACTACAGTTCCTGAAATCAACTCTTCAGTACCAAAATATGATGCTTGACTTATCGTGAGGGGTCCAATGCAGACAACGAAGCAGGTTCACGGCGCCGCGCAAGCAAGACCGTGCGAATATTAACGATGAAGCTACATCATCTGGGGGGTTCAGAAAGCTCGGAAACATCGCTGACATTGGCACGTTACCATTGAGGACTTATCGTGTTATTTCGGACATGGACATACGAACAAACACACTGTGTCGAAACCACTTTCCGTGGAGTGATACAGATATGGGTGACCGGCAGTGTGTGTGTCCTCTGTTGGTCACAGGTAGAGAATGTCCGCTTCGTGCCCCTGAAGGAGCCGCTAGCTCTGATGAAGGGGACAGCGACGAACTGACGGTGGTATCAGTGGTCTTCAGCTCTTGGCATGTCGAGGGCATAAATATCGACTCTAGCTCCGAAATGAACACCATGATACCGACGCCATTTTCATGGTCGAAAGGCAGTGCGAGCAAGGGCCAAGCCAAAATCGAAACCCACTACCGAGCAGATGATAAGGAGAAGGACGACACCCTCCCAGCTTTAAGTGCCTCGCACCAACCAAAGATGCAACAGAACAAGGGAGCGCAGACGGGCTGCCGCCGAGTTTTGTGGTGCGGCTCTATTGCGAGACAAGCGAGGGAGGCCGGTGCGGTTCCGTCACTTCCGTGATCTCGCCCGCCTGATGGTCTGTCAGCAGACGCTACGGGTGAGCAGGTGTTCCAGCCTATGACTCTGCGCAAGGGATAATGCACGCGCACACACACACACAGTTTCTCACGCGGCTGGAACTGCTCTCCTTGTAGCGACCTTTTCGCAGTCACCCCTAACGTCTCCGAACGTCCGCCCTGGTTCGAGACCAGCACGCCTAACGCCCTGCTCCTCCAGCTCCGTCTTGCGGTAGAGTCGCTCTCCACGCGCTGGACTGGCCATCGACCAGTCTCCATATATTCGTGAGGTTCGATCTGACAGGCCTCCAATCAAGTCGGATATTTACTACCCCTTTCATCAGGCAGTGCGAGAAGCAGAGACGTCACGTAAAGGAGACAATAGTTGAGGAGAGCCAGTCATTCGGTTAGAAGTGCAGCCTTTTGAGAATTGTAATCGTCCGAAAAAAAAAGTTCGAAGTTGAAAGGGCGTCAAGGGCCTGCGGCCCGCCGAGCTCACGTGGCGCGGGTTTGGCTTCTGCCCAGGCAGCTGTTTTCGTCATCTCACCAATTGAATCCTACATATCCGTCGCCACGTTCCAGGCCATTATTTCTGAATTGAGAAAGTACAAACACTCAGCTGGAACAAAAAAAACGCCTGCTTCATCTGCTTTTGACGGGTCTCACTAACGGTGATCGGTGACAACCGTCTTGCCCTTGTAACTTATTATACCTGCAAGATCCCATGAGCTCCAATAGGGGGGGACTTTCTTGACACTGTCCGCACCTTTTGCTCTTACATTGCTTCCCGCCATTGGACTGCCGTTAATTAAAGGCTTTGCGTCGGTGTCGTTTCGGTGCCGCATGCCTGATGTTTGGTTCGGCCATCTGGTTCAACAGCAAAAGGACGGCAGGCACTCTAACGTCAAATACTTACCGTATGTTATGTGTTCTCTCTCCTGGTCGTAAAACTAAAGTTTGTCCCCCGCTACAGAAGAGCACACCCCCGAAATTGACGTGGCCAGTTATATTATG
>Ga0307509_10010108_pt1 | contig 11630 bp, 11 predicted proteins | sample 10_EM_MG_FD_202245 | JGI IMG/M metagenome (GOLD analysis project Ga0307509, IMG submission 202245) | Populus trichocarpa ectomycorrhiza microbial communities from riparian zone in the Pacific Northwest, United States - 10_EM | ecosystem: Host-associated > Plants > Roots > Unclassified | place... | reverse complement strand
TAGGCTAGATATAATATTCACTTCGGTGTAGATAGTCGAAGTATTGGTAACGATATAAAAGTGTAGATAACTTGTTATATTGATAAGATCTCTTCTCCGTGCTTGTTGTGTCTTAATAGCAGCGAAGATGCTTTGATATTTATATTCCGCGTCTGAGCAATCGCGGTATACATGCTAACTCTATACTAACTAAGTACCTTGCCCGCAACTCTGCGAACTTCACCTGAGTGCGAACACTCGTAGACCTTGAAAACTCTCTACCACACCTTTTTGCTCCCATGGTCAACTTATCGGTCTGCGCTTCCATTATTCCTGATGGTGTGGAGACCATGTCTGGTGTCAGCTCATCCGTTTATCCGTTGACAACAATGACTACGAATTATCTTGCCCTCGTGCTCGTCGAGGGTAGTCTAAGTCGCTGGACTGAAGATCGCCATCCTTCGTTTGCTGGTTCTGTCGAGAATTCGACACACGACTGCATGTCGTATTCTGGTCTTCGGGCATTACACGACTTGTCCTCGGGATCGTACCTATGGGCTTCTTCCCTCGGACTCCATCTTTTACCAACTTGTCTTTTGTGGATGCACCCGATCCACTTACTGGGCATAGTTACCTCCTTCATACTCTACACGACTTAGTAGGTAGAAGGAGACTAACTTTCTTGCGAATCGTCCCGTTACTTTCGATCCACTCTCCCGACTGTCTGTCTTCAAGTGTCTGTAACTTTATGCGCCGTCGTCCGATCCACCTGCCTCCACATGCATAAGGTGCCCGGAGGTCTCCCCTCATATATGCGGCAAGCAGGACCCGGTCGAACGGACGGCCGCGATTTATACGGTGTTATAAGATGTGTTACGTTGATAGTGGTCTTTGGTGTTGGGACGCAACTACCCAGGCGGCCAGTGATGACGCGCCGTCCCAACGCCGGGGCTGGAGGGGGGTGTTATCTTTTTCCTTCGAAGTTGGTGTGCGTCAAGGTAGGGTAACTTTGCCCTGTAAATCCTTACGGGGAGTCCGTGTGCCTAACACGAGCTCCCCTCTTCGAAGTGTTTGTCCCGAATACTCTATGTCTATTATACAATTTATCTTCCATCTCGAGCTCCACATAGTAGGGGTAAAAACCACCAGTGTTTACTTGTCCACTGATGGAAAACCTTTCTTATGTTACTCGACCTCTCTCGGGCCCAGCATCTCCGGGTTCTCTCTATGAAACCTTTCCACCTCTTACTGCGCGTTCATCATACCTTCGGGTGGCTCCCAAGTATTCTCGTTCTCCGCGCAGTCTTTCCATTTTACAAAATACCGAAGCTCTTTCATCGGTTTGTTCCTTCCTCGAACCTTTCGCGTGTAGGAAATGATCTCACTTTTGACGATCCTTTCTACTTCCCACTCTAAATCTCCCTCGATCTCTTCGGGGTCTTGTGGGGGTTGTTCGCAATTTGGTCGATTCGAGGTTCAGTAGGGTTCCAACAGCGAAACGTGAAACACAGGATGAATTTTCCACCGCGGCGATATTTCTAATTTGTATGCCTTGCTTCCCTTTTTCTCTAACACTTTGAAAGGGCCATACAGTTTCGGACTCAGCTTCTTCGATGGTCGTTTTGGTATGTATGTTCTTCGCATTCAACCTTACCAAGTCGCCGACCTCGATGCTGGGTTGTTCCATCGCTTTTCTGTCATCATATTTTTTCATCGATTCCCGTGTATTTTCTCGGGTTTGTTTCGCCTGTCGGTGTATGTCCGGCATCCAGTGAGCATACAATGCCGCCCCGGGGTTCTGAGCTTCTCTTTCTTTCATGCATTCGGTCTGTGGATGAAAGCCGTAGTTGGCGAAGAAAGGGGTCATCTTGTGTGCATTGGTAGCCGAGTTGTTGTAGGCGTGTTCTGCTAACGGCAATAGTTGGTACCAGTCATTCTGATCGTAATTGACAAATGTTCGTAAGTAACCTTCCAGCACTTGGTTGGTCCTTTCCGTTTGTCCGTCAGTCTGAGGGTGGTAAGCCGTTGACAGGCGTCTCTTAACTCCTAGCATCTTGCACACTGATTCCCAGAATTCGCCGGAAAACTTCGCGTCCATGTCCGATATGATTTCGGTCGGTAATCCGGGAAGTTTCCAGACTTCCCAAAGGAAGGTATCCGCAACGTCGTTTGCGGTCGCATTTTCGTGGCGGCTGATAAAGTGGGCCATTTTTGTGAACCGATCTACTACTACCATTATCTGCGTCTTCCCCTGTGATTCCAGTAGTTGCGTGATGAAGTCGGTCGATATGGAGGACCAGGCGGCATAAGGTACTTCTAATGGTTGAAGCAATCCGTACTAGGCATGCCGCGGCGATTTACTGTGTTGACATTCGTCGCAGGATCATACATAGTCTCTGATCCAATCTGCGAGTTTTTTCCAGTAAAAGTCCCTTGTTACTATCTCAATCGTTTTCTCCTGTCCGAAGTGCCCTGCTACTAATGAGTCGTGACAGCCTTGGGCTATCTCCGTTTGAAGAGCTTCGTCCTTGGGGATGTACAAACGATTTTTGTAATATAGTAACCCGTCCTTTTCTATCCATTCGTCTGGTATCTTTTTTCTGCTTTCTCTTAACCTAACAAGTTCACGGCCTCGGTCCTGCCACTTCTCATCCTCCTTTCCAGCCATCCTAATCTTGTCTAGAAATGCATCGTTCATTGTTCGCGTCAGGGCTGCATTGACGTGAGTGCTTGATAACATGTCTTTTTCTTCCATCAACCGAGGGTGATAGCCAATATCCACTGCGGTAAAGAATTCGTTTTCGCTTGTGTCCGCGTGAAGGAAACATATTTTGACTTCTTCTTCTTTAGCCGTGATGGATCACTTAGGGTTTAGATCGCTCGACCCAAACCCCATTTTTCCTCGCTTGGTTACTCCTAGATTGTCTACTTCCATGGTATCGGTATTGGCAATCTTTTCTATTATGAGCTGCGCTATCCGATCTCCTGCTTTATACAAGCAGTCGGCTTTGTCATGATTACGAAGTATGACTTTGACTTCTCCGGTGTAATCTGCATCTATTACACCACCGCCCACTGCTATTCCCATATTGCTAGCCATACCACTTCTCGCGGCTAGCCTTCCGTAGGTTCCTTCCGGCAGTCCTATCGCAATACCCGTTTTCACCATCATCTGTCCTTTTGCTGGTACGAGGCCCTCTGTCAGGGCGTAGATGTCATGACTGGCCGCAAACCGTGATCCTTTCGTCGGGATTATAGCCTTATTTGAAAGCTTCATTATCCTGAGGCTTGTAGGTTCGCTTTTTTCTGGGACGAGGGCTGTCTCTGCGTTTCGTTTTTGATGAATCACCGAAATCTGAAAATGTTTCGATTTCAAAATCCATTGTTCACTGTGACGAGCTCCCTTCTCAGGACGGTACTCCGGCCGTCTACCCAACGCGTCGGGTTTCCCGCCCCTACTTCCAGGTCAGTAGACTATTTTGAAGTTGTAATTCGTCAACTCCTGTGCCCATTAAATTTGTCGCTGGTTCCAGACTTTTTTGGTCAAAAAGGATTGTAAATTTTGGTGGTCCGTATATACCGTCACGGGTTCTTCTTCCCCCCAGAGGTATCTTTTCCATTCTTTGAACGCCTCCATTATTGCGAGAAGTTCCTTGTCATGTATCTCCTAATTTCTTTCAGAGCTGTTCAATTTCTGAGAATGGAAAGCCACTGGGTGAAGACGTCTCCCTTGGTATTGAGACAGTACGCATCCGAGCGCGAAGTCGCTAGCGTCTGTCTCCACTGCCATCTTTCTTCCTGGGTAAAAATGCGATAAAATTGGTGCCGTGGTAAACCTCTTTTTCAACTCCTCAAATGCCTCCTCCTGCTCTCTTCTCCCGTGAAAATCCTTCGGGTTTCCCTTTAATGTCTCGGTTATTGGTTTGCAAACTTTTGAGAAATCTTTGATGAATCGTCGATAAAGATTAGCGAATCCAATGAAGATTTGGACTTCTTTAACCGATCTCGGGTGTGCCCAATTTTGGACGCTTTTCACTTTTCTATCACTCATGGTGACTCCGCTTGTCTTGACAATGTATCCTAAGAATTCGACCTCTACTTGGTAGAACACCAACTTTTTCAAAGTGACTGCCAAGTCGTGCTGTTCGAGTCGATCAAGGACCTTTTGGACTACTTTGATATGGTCGTCCATATTCTTAGAGTATATTAGGATGTCGTCTAGGTAGACGACTACTCCGTGGTCCAAAAATTCCCTTAGAATTTTGTTCATCATTGTCTGAAAAGTTGCGGTAGCGTTAACGAGTCCGAAAGGCATGACCTTGTACTCATATTGTCCATATCGTGTACGAAAGGCAGTCTTATGTTCATCGCCTTTCCTCATTCGAATAAGATGATATCCATCTTTTAGGTCGAGTTTGGTAAACACTTTTGCTCCTGCAACTCGGTCTCGGAGTTTATCCATGAGTGGCAGGGGGTATTTATTCAGGATCGTCAATTTGTTAAGGTTCCTATAATCTGGGCACAGCCGTAGACTTCCATCAGGTTTCGGAACGAAGAGGATTGGAGCGCCATAAGGGGATTCGCTATCTGCAATTTTTCCTTCTGCCATCATCTTCTTAAGGTACTTGTCCAGTTCGTTTAACTGGTTGGCCGACATTGGGTAAATCGGACCCCATCGGGGTTCAACCCCCTCCTTAAGGTTGATGGCGTGGTCGAAGGTCCTTCGAGGTGCCAACATCTTAGCTTTTTTCTCTTCAAAAAGCTCCTTATACTGCCAATATGGCTTTGGCAGGACTTCCAACTGCACTCCTCCTTCTTCCTCTAGTTCTATTCTTCCCACATACTGTGCTTCCTCATCATAAGCCACAGTTTCATCACATTCAAACATATCCGCCACCACCTCAGCTTCTATATGAGCAGGGCACCTTGTCTCTTGAAAGGCCCATTTACTTGGGTCTGCTATATTTTTGAGGGGGTGTTCGTTATGCCACCACCCAAAGGGTATGATTAAATCATATCTTCCTGCATTCGCACTTTCACAGGATATCATACTTCGGTGACCGTTGGCACCGATTTCTAGGAGAATAGGATGGGTATAGAATGTTCCTCCGGTGGGCGCGGTTTCGCCATCGAAGGTTGTGATTTTAACGGTGAATCCCTAGCTTCAGTCGGGATTTTGAGCCGTCGTGCCGTGTTTTGGTTCATGAGAAAGATAATTGAACTGGAGTCTAAGAGTATGCTTATCGCGTGTTTTCTTCCGTTTAATTCAAGAAATGCCTTCCCCTCAGGGCAGGCGTAATGTTTCGGTTTCTTAATGGGTCTAGAGCTTTGGCTCGGTTCTTGGTGAAATCTTTTCATCGTCGCGATTACAAGTAATGTGGGGGTTTGTTACCGCGCCTGCGCAGTTTCGGCTCTTAAACCCTCCTCAGACAAACTTTTACAATAAGCGTCTAATGTTTTGATATCGGGCAGCCCACTACTAGCGGTTTTTACCTCCTGCCGAGGAGTTCCCATATCACAGGAGTGGTGGTTCACTAGAGTACCTCTCGAGTTCGCGACTAGGATGCGCGGTCCATTATCGTCGACTTGGCCCTCATATGAGACTGTCCTCTGCGACGAGTCCACCGTACCTCCGCCTTCGAGTTTGGTCTCACTCCCGAGACCCCCTCCGACACCAGTCGTCGGGCATGAACCTTGTGCCCAATAGAGGCGCCCCCAGCTTCTATTTGCCCGGCTTTTTTACTCGGAGAGAAAGTCAGGTTGCCCTGGATTTCGACCCTCCTCACCTGTGTCGTGCAACTCAAGTTCCGTTCCGACGAATGGTAATCTTCTTTTTCCCTTTTAGTCTCGTCGACCGCTTTCTTCTCTTGTAGTTTTTTATGGCTCCCGTGGTGAGCACGGACTACCCATTTTTGGACGTAAAATGGCAACCGCGATCCTTTGGTCTTTTAGCCTTCCGGTGGGATCTCGTCACCGACTACGCCGCAGGTCTTTCGATTCAAGGCGGCAACCTCACTACCCGAACACCGTTGTTGTCGGTACCTGGATGACTTTTTTATAAAATGTCGTCATCTTCAAAGGCCCAAGCTGGGGGCCTTTGTACCGCTCGTTGTGAGCTTTCTCCCTTGCCATCAACGGCAACAGTGGCTACCTGGGGGCGTCGTTTTGGCGCGAATGCGGATGGTCGTTTGTGCTTGGATTGCCCTCGATACACCGCTGATATGTGTATCGGTTTTTGACAGTATTTCCAGGTATAGTTTTTCATTCCACATGGCGTGCATTCGTTGTCAGATTTCCGTTTATCAACAACCTTCTGATCGACGCCCTGGTGTGCTTCCGACCACACTGTATGTCTAACCTCCCCCTTCGGTGCCACCGACCCTTCTGTCTTCACCTTTCTTTCCCCAGCCTTTTTCTTCTGATAGGCCGCCTTTTCTGTAGCCGTGTATTGTTTCTTTACACGTTTTGCGGCGATTGTCGGCTTCGAATCCTCGAACTTTTTTTTCTCGCCTCGTGTCGTGCCTGAGGGACCGCCGCCTTGAAGATCTTTTCTTTCCTTGAAATCTTCTTCCGCTCGGGTTACAGTCCTGACTGCTTCTAACCATTCCCCATCGTCGACATATTCTCTGTGTGAGAGCTGTCGCAATGCTTCTACGGAAAGTTTGTTTTCAATCATTTTTCTCCAGGCTATCCCGGTGACTCTTGCATGGATGTTGAGATTTTCCATCTCTATCAAGAATTTGGCGACATCACCGCGATATTTGACCAATCCCATTTCTCGTAGGGATTTTTCCGCTTCGTGGGTGGGTCCGAAGCGTCGCAGGACTTGTTCTGCGAAGACGTGCCAGAACTCATACCCTTCTTGTCTCGTATAACCTATTTCTCCGGTCATTTGTTGTCGGTAGGTTAACGCAAATGGTGCGACTTCTTTCCCGTCTATTCAGCTTATGGTGTACCGGATTCGTTGTGCCTCGTCCTCCCACTGTGAACTGTTTCGACCAAAGTAATCCGTGCATGTCATTAGCCACATGCGGATATCTTGGTGTTTCTCATTTGTAAACATGGCAGGAGGTTCCGCGGGGACTTGTGTCCGTTGTCCCAAGACGTTGCGCATGACTCGAGAGAACAGGTTAAAGTGTTCATTGTTCTCGACGTCGTAATCTGCTTCTTGTGGCTGGGGTGCGGGTCTCTCGTCCCGTCTTCCTTTCCTACGCTCTTCTGGCTTTCTTCCAGATCCTTCCCCCTCATCATCGGGGTCTCCTCCTCCTCCGCCGCCTGGAGCTCCTGCCGCTCCGTGTCGTGATTCGTGGTGGTGGTCTTCCTCCACCCGCCCCTGAAGCCTCTGGTGTCGGATCTGACACCTTGCGTTTCCCTTTTGCTTGACCCAACAACTGTTCCACCAGAGCCTTAATCACCGCGATCTCACCATCTGTTAGGCGCACGGACTCCCCGTAAGGATTTACAGGGTAAAGTTACCCTACCTTGACGCTCACGAACTTCGAAGAAAAAAGATAACACCCCCCTCCAGCCCCGGCGTTGGGACGGCGCGTCATCACTGGCTGCCTGGGTAGTTGCGTCCCAACACCAAAGACCACTATCAATGGAACACATCCTATAACACCGTATACGTCGCGGCCGTCCGTCCGACCGGATCCTGTTCGCAGGATATATGAGGGGAGACCTTCGGGCACCTTATGCAAGTCGAGGCAGGTGGATGGGACCACGGCGCATAAAGTTACAGACACTTGAAGCCAGGCAGTCGGAAGAGTGGGTCGAAGGTAACAAGACGTTTTGCACGAAGGTTAGTCCCCTCGTACCTACAAAGTCGTGTAGAGTATGAAGGCGGTAACTATACCCAGGAAGTGGATCGGGTGAATCCACAGAGGACAAGTTGGTAAAAGATGGAGTCCGAGGGAAAATGCCTATAGGTACGATCCCTAGGACAAGTCGTGTAATGCCGGAAGACAAGAATACGAGATGCAGTTGCATACCGAATTCTCGACGGAACCAACCAAAGAAGAATGGCCATCTTCTGTCCAGCGAGTTAGACTACCTTCGACGAGCACGAGGGCAAGATAATTCGTAACCACTGTTGTCAACGGATAAACGGATGAGCTGACACCTGACGTGGTCTCCACACCATCAGGAATAATGGAAGCGCAGACCGATAAGTTGACCATGGGAGCAAAAGGTGTGGTAGAGAGTTTTCAGGGTCTACGAGTGCTCGCACTCAGGTGAAGTTCACAGAGTTACGGGCAAGGTACTTAGTTAGTATAGAGTTAGCATGTATACCGCGATTGCTCAGACGCGGAATATAAATATCGAAGCATCTTCGTGGCTATTGGAAACAACAAGCACGGAGAAGAGATTTTATCAATATAATAAGTTATTCTACACTTTTATATCGTTACCAATACTTCGACGATCTATACCGAAGCAAATTATTATATCTAGCCTACATTACTCGCGTCTTCTTAACGAGTTCTCCGATATAATTACGATCTTGGTCCTAGCTGTCGGAATACCTCACGCTGAAGCTACCACCTAACAGTATATTGATAATTCTGATTGTTACCGAGACGAATGTTTGGCAGAGACACTCATACTCCCAAAAAACCCAAAAAACCTTTCGAACCAAGACCCTTGAGGACTATTTCAATAAACGAAGTCCTCACACCTATACCCGAATTAGGGACACAAGAACCCTATCACGAATCTTATTCCTGGTGGATAAACCCAGAAAACACCGTTACCCTCGAAGATATCACCGCACTATACCAATACCAGTACGGCAAAGACTTTACCTACCACCCCCCCTCGGAGAAATCAAACTCCATTTGGTACACCCCTTACGCAAAAAGCGACCAACACTCAAGTCAGTGTTTTGAGATACCGATAGTCTGGGGAGGAAACAAAAGATAAGTTTTCCTTATAGAAACCATACAAGATGGCTTCTGACCCCAAGGTGCCTGAGGCCATGGAATGGCGCTCAGAAGAAACCCCTGAGGGAGACGGACAAGACGAATTGTCCCAGGACGGAGCCCCAAGCGTGGAAACCGACAGCACCAGATTAGCTCGGTCACACTCTGGAGGCCCCGCGCCCCGATCCCCAAGCCTGGGAATCGGCTTCTTGGTCAAGCAAAGAAGCAGGCGAACAAGAGGCTCGAAGAGCCCTGCCCCTACCCGCGACTCGGTCATGACAGGTCGAATCGAACGCTTGGATAGAATCCTGGGCCGTTTCAATCCCACGCTCAAAGAAAGCCGTGATGCACGGCATCTATCTTTCCACTCCCTACCAGCCGAAGTTCTAACCATGGCCCATGAACTGTTGAAATTCAAATCACAGTTAAAAGCTGGAGCCCAAATAATGGGGCAGGAACTCAACCGGATGGACGAACAAGTACGGATCTTGGACCAAGAATCCCAGAAGGTCCAAGAGAGCTTCGCCTCTACGGTAGCCGAGAGGCTGGGCGAAACCGATGACAGACAAGCCAGACACGAGGCTGTCACATCCCAGCTACACGAAACAGTACAAGGAACGGAGGCTCAGTCAATACACCGAGACCTACTCCTCGACCAAGAGATCGTTCGGTTAAATGAGCAGCACAAAAGGGAGCTGGAAAATCATGAGATAAGTCTTAATCTCATGAAACAAGAGATGTTAGAGCACCAGCTGGCAGAGCCAGCACGAGATGGTGAGATCTCGGAGCTGAAGGCAATGGTACAGACCTTAATGGGGCAGGTTAAGGGAAAAGGCAAGGTGTCAGATCCGACACCAGAGGTTTCAGGGGCGGGTGGAGGAAGACCACCACCACCACCGGGACACGGAGCGGCAGGAGCTCCAGGCGGAGGAGGGGGAGGAGACCCCGATGATGATGGAGAAGGATCTGGAAGGAAGACAGATGAAAGAAGGAAGGGAAGACGGGACGAGAGACCCGCACCCCAGCCAGAAGAAAACGACTATGACGCCGAAAACGACGAACAGTTTAACCTGTTGTCACGGGTCATGGCCAACGCGCTGGGACAACGAACAAGAGTCCCAGCGGAACCCCCTGCCATGTTTCGAAACGAGAAACACCAAGATATACGCATGTGGTTAATGACATGCACGGATTATTTTGGTCGAAACAGCTGGCAGTGGGAGGACGAGGCACAACCAATCCAATACGCCATAAGCCGAATGGACGGGAAAGAAGTCGCACCGTTTGCGTTGACCTACCGACGACAAATGACCGGGGAAATAGGTTACACGAGACAAGAAGGATACGAGTTCTGGCATGTTTTTGCAGAACAAGTCCTGCGACGCTTCGGACCCACCCATGAAGCGGAAAAATCCCTACGAGAAATGGGATTGGTCAAATATCACAGTGATGTCGCCAAATTCTTGATGGAGATGGAAAATCTCAATATCCACGCAAGAGTCACCGGGATAGCCTGGAGAAAAATGATTGAAGACCAACTTCCCATTGAGGCATTGCGACGGCTCTCACTTAGAGAATATGTCGACGATGGGGAATGGTTAGAAGCAGTCAGGACCGTAACCCGAGCGGAAGAAGATTTCAAGGAAAGAAAGGATCTTCGAGGAGGCGGTCCCTCCGGCACGACACGAGGCGAAAAAAGCAAATTCGCGGATTCAAAGCCGACGGTTGCTGCCAAGCGTGTAAAAAAGCAGTACACGGCTACAGAAAAGGCGGCCTATCAAAAGAAAAAGGCTGGGGAAAGAAAGGTGAAGAAAGAAGGGTCGGTGGCACCGACTGGGGAGGTTAGACATACGGTGTGGTCGGAAGCACACCAGGGCGTCGACCAGAAAGTTATCGATAAACGAAAATCTGACAACGAATGCACGCGATGCGGGATGAGGAACCATCTTTGGAAACACTGTCGAAAACCGATACAAGTATCGGCGGTGTATAGAGGGCAACCAAAGCCCAAACGACCATCGGCATTCGCGCCAAAACGACGCCCCCAGGTAGCCACTGTTGCCGTTGATGGCAAGGGAGAAAGCTCAAAGCGAGCGGTGCAAAGGCCCCCAGCATGGGCCTTTGACGATGATGACATTTTATAAAAAAGTCATCCAGGTACCGACAACCACGGTGATCGGGTAGTGAGGTTGCCGCCTCGAATCGAAAGACCTGCGGCGTAGTCGGTGACTAGATCCCACCGGAAGGCTAAAAGACCAAAGGATCGCGGTTGCCAATTTACGTCCAAAATTGGGTAGTCCGTGCTTACCACGGGAGCCATAAAAAACTAGAAGTGAAGAAAGCGGTCGACGAGACTAAAAGGGAAAAAGAAGATTACCATTGGCCGGAACGGAACTTGAGTTGCACGACACAGGTGAGGAGGGTCGAAATCCAGGGCAACCTGACTTTCTCTCCGAGTAAAAAAGCCGGGCAAACAGAAGCTGGGGGCGCGTCTATTGGGCACAAGGTTCATGCCCGACGAATGGTGTCTGAGGGGGTCGCGGGCGTACGACCAAACTCGAAGGCGGAGGTACGGTGGACTCGTCGCAGGGACAGTCTCATATGAGGGCTAAGTCGACGATAAAGGACTGCGCATCCTAGTCGCTAACTCGAGAGGTACTCTAGTGAACCACCACTCCTGTGATATGGGAACTCCTCGGCAGGAGGTAAAGACCGCTAGTAGTGGGCTGC
>Ga0307509_10010107_pt1 | contig 11631 bp, 8 predicted proteins | sample 10_EM_MG_FD_202245 | JGI IMG/M metagenome (GOLD analysis project Ga0307509, IMG submission 202245) | Populus trichocarpa ectomycorrhiza microbial communities from riparian zone in the Pacific Northwest, United States - 10_EM | ecosystem: Host-associated > Plants > Roots > Unclassified | place... | reverse complement strand
AACTGGCTTGAAGAGAACAGCCTTTGATTAACCAATAGGTTTTTTATTTTGTTTGTAAAGAATGTCAGATAATTATATGTTCACTGTTTGAGCTGTCCGAAGTCCGAACCGCTATAAAAGTTTTTTTTTTATTTCTTTAATTGTTATTTAGGTTTCAACTACAAATCACGGATACTTAAACCCATCGTTTTGTTGGACGCTAGGCTGACTCTTCATGCTACGCCGTAAGACGATCTCATCGCTGAAAAAATATACAAGTGTTATTAATGTTTTTTATTATTAAAAAATAATAATTAAAAATTAAAAAAATTATATGTGAATTTAATAAAATAAATTAAAAATTATATATGTTAATAAATAATAATAAATTTATTTATTTTAATCAAAGATTGAATTGAAAAGTTATTATATTTTTTTTAAAAAATATTGAATATTTATTTCATTTTAAAATTGGTTTCGAAAATTTTAATTGATTTGAATTAATAAAATTAAATTTTATTTTTTTAAATTAAATATTAATCCAAAATCAAAACTTATTCGGGCTCTATATTCAGTTTAATGTAAAAAGGTTAGATTGGGAATAACAAAAGTCAGGTGGAAAATAATTTTTTTTTTTATAAAAAATAATGGGTTATTGTTGCAACCCAAAGTGGATTATGTTTTTTTTTTTATATTGTTTTTTCATCATGTTTTTTAATATTTCTTCCATACTATATTGTTTTATATATTCATGATTTTAAATATTATTTTATGGTTTTTTTTTTTATAAAATATAATAACAATATCTAAATATTTTTTTAAAAAATTTATATTAACCTGCGGCATAAAACGGGTGTGCTACTGATGACAACGATTGGAAAGGTTTAACTTAAGGGACCTTTTGAGAACGTGGTTCAACCTGTATTTTTAAAATTTTTAATTTTTTTTTGTGTTTTTGGATTATTTTGATACACTGATATAAAAAATAATTTTTAAAAAAATAAAAAAAATATTATTTTAATATATTTTTAAGTTAAAAATATTTTAAAAATCAATCATAACCATACTCTCCAAACCATCAATAATAATAAAAAAATATGCAAGAGACTTTCACTGTCGAGCCACCCAAAACAAATAGGCCAAAAAGACAAAATACTTAAAAGACAAGATAATTACGATGGAGGACCTTCACTGTTCATATGAACAGTGGAGGTCACTCCAATTCTAATAATATTTTTGTTAAGGTTAATAAACATTTTAATAGAGCCAAATCTTACAGGTTGTCCCACTTGGTCATAATTATAATTTGACCCCTACAGATTTGCAAATGTTTTACTTCTACCTCTGTATAGGTTAAAACTTTCCAATGTTCCCCTTATCTATTGCAAAAAGTTTCTATATTACCCTTAATCTTTAAATGGTTAAATGAATTTAATGGCGAGCCTACTTTATATTTTTTTAGATTTTTTTTATAATAAAAGAATCCTTGAATCAACTTATAAACCATTTCTAGATAAATGACACTAATCATTATATCAGCCCATTTTTAATGTTTAGGAAATATTTATCAAGATTTTTTTTCTATCATATTTGGAAACTTATCAATTTTTGTTTGTGCTTTTTTAGGAAATTTACAGGAGAGCATTCTTGGTGGTAAATAGGAAATTTCTTTTATTTTTACCTATGTTTTTTCTATTTTTGTGCATTTATGGAAAATTTTCAAGATTTTGTTTTAAAGTTTTTTTGTGCATATTTGGAAACTTGTCAAGATTTTGTTTGTACATTTTTGGAAATCTATCAAGACCTTTGTTGTGTATTATTGGAAATTTAATCAATATTTTTTGTTGTAATTTAGAAGTTTATCACTATTTTACAGTACATTTTTGGAAATCTATCAAATTCCATACACGAAATAGATATTATCTCTACAATTCCAACAAATAAATTTTATGGCTCTGCCACAATTTAGTCAAATATAATCTAGTGAGAAAAAAAATTAGAGTTGGCAAATATTTTAAAAGGAAAATACAGATTATGAAATTTATTTCCTTTTATATTATTTTTTTTTTGAAAAAATGGGAATGTGAAATTGATCCTGCTGTTCATAAACTGATATATAAAAAAATCGATATAGACATGGCTGTCAGCCTGTCACACAAAAAAAAAAAAAAAAAAAAAGTATTCACAATTCATAAAACTAGCTCTTTGACAAAAGTCGGCATAAGAAGTCTACATTCATTGTCTGCCTCTGTTTTCGTGAAGAATCCATTTCTCTGCCGACGGCCACACTTCAAAGCTCAAAGGTTCCTCTCTTTCCCTCTCTCTCACACAAACAGATACCCTTTTGAATGCATGATAAAAATTGAGCTCAAATGAACTAAATTAGACTCTAATTCAATGAAAGGATTCAGTCATTAATGCATTAGCAATGTAAAGTTTCGATTTTTTTTAATCTGGGTTTCATTTTATTTGCCTATAAGCGTAAAAAATCTACAAATTTTGGTGTTACTAGTCATTTTGTATTTCTAATGATCTTTCTTTTAAACTGATCATTAGTGGAGTAAATAAGTTTTGAGATTGGCCCACTTGATTAAATGCATTCAAAAGTTGATGAATTTGGTGTTTTATGTGACTTGATGGATTGAAGATGTGAATCTAACGTTAGTTTTTGCTGTATGATAGGTAAATGGAAGATGATAGTAAAATGAACGTGATAGTAGATACTAAAGTGAATGTGACAGTAGAGAAAGATATAGAAGGGAGGAATGATAAAATGGTAGTCGATAGTGATGAAGTGATAGTTATTAATATTGACGAGAAAGAGAGTGAAGGAGTTGGGAATGATGATGAAATGAAACCCCCTAGCATTGGAATGGTGTTCAACACCCCAGATGAAGTTCGATCCTATTACGACGAGTATGCTTGTCATGTGGGGTTTAATACGATAAAGAAAAGCACAAAGTCTGGAGATGATGGGAATGTGAAGTATTTTACGCTTGCGTGTTCGCGGTCTGGTAAGGAGTTGCCCTCTGCTAGTCAGACTAACAGGTTTAATTTTCGGAAGAGGTTGCCACCTAGAACGAATTGTAAAGCCAAGTTGAATGTAACCATAGGTCCTGATGGACGAGTGTATGTCTGTCGTGTTATTCTTGAGCATAATCATGAACTGGTTCCGGGTTTACATGGTATGAAAAAGAAGAAATCAAGGGCCCCTCGAGCGAAAAAGGTGGGAACAGGACAAAGCCAAGTGCCACATTCAGTTGTTCATGAAGCTGGGAGTTCTGCAAACCTCAAATCTGGTGAGCATTTTTTTCTTCCTGTAGAGAAAAATGAGAATTTAACATAAAAAATATTGGAAATATGTCATTTAATTGATTCTCTTTTAAACAGATTATGCCATACCAAGAATTGTCACCGATCCCAGTCAAATAATATTTGGAAGCAGCCATCTTCTCACTAAACGTTCTGTTAATAGGAATGTGTCAAGTGGTTCCAAGAGAAGAAATTCAGTATTTGCAAGCCCCGTGCTTAGTAAGTTTAAAAATCCTTTCTTTCTTGTTGTTTTTTAGATAGCTGTTATGCTCAATCAAGAAGCTGATTAGGCGATGCACTGGAAGTTATATCTGCTGTCAAGTAATTTCAGAATTTTGTTTCCGGGGTGCGTATAACTAGCATATTTTCCAAGTATGGCTTGAGTTGGATTAGTGACATGATGCTATGATACTGCTAGTATTTGGTGCTTTTTGGTGCCTTTGAAACTGCAGCCTTCTTTCATGACTAAAATAGTGTGTTTTTCTTTGGCTTCTTTCCTTCATGTTATGTTAAATATCTTGATTTGTTGAGTACTTACATGTGTGAACACTTGAAGATCAGGAATCAACAGAGCGCATCCTTGCAAGGAAAGCCGTGGAACTTGTGAAGTCTGGAATGGTAATTGGTCTGGGCTCAGGAACCACAATATCTATGGTTATGGAGGAACTTGGTAGACTAATTAGAGAAGGAAAGGTTTGTATCCCATAATAACCCAATGGGACTCTTATTTTTTTTTTGTTTCTTACCTTTTATATTTCTGTGGCTAACATGCTGGAGATCAAATGGATGCTGGTTTTTTTACTTCTTAGAATTCTTAGACAAAGTCATTGCAAAAGGCTTTTGATGCAAATCCTTGGAAGTTTCCTATGAAAAAGATAGCCTAAAGCCTCTGAGGATTAAATTTAATAAGAATAGTACTTTGAGGTTTAGCTTATATCTAATAGCATTTAAAATGCACACAATATTTTACTTCTAATGTTCAACTGGGCTTGGACTTGACCTGGGATGAGTTTACTCCTTTCCATTTTCACCAATTATTTTCAAAAGAATGTATTCTTCACAAAATATTCAGATCCATAAAATGCGAAAAGCCTACTTAGTTAAATCTAAATTAGTGCTGGAAAATGACAGACAATGAAGCTATCAATTAAAGGGCTTCCTGATTGGTTGATTCTTGGGCCACTCAAATTCATCCAATGCTCATGTTTTCCCTAGTGTGATGCTGCTCAGCCACTGACTTGAATGCCTTCATGTGCTAGGTTGAAGCTGACCTAAAGTAGATTCCCATGTGTATTGGTTGAGTTGATTTAACTTGAGAATATTTTTTTGGTTTCCTCTCTCCAGTTGAAAGATATCATAGCAGTTGGGGGCAATTATCAATCACGAGTTTTGGCTACACAGTTTGGAGTCACAATTGTAAGTCTATATTGAGAAAAAATGGTGTTCGCAACAATTTCTTTTTATTAAAAAGCAAAAAAGGTCTTAAAAGTTGTTGATCTCCCTTATGTTTCATTTACATGGCCTGCTTCATGAAATTGGTTCACAGGTTGATTTGAGTGGTGTTAGTAAAATTGACATTGCATTTGATGGGGTTGATGAAGTGGACTTCAATAAAAATCTATTAAAGGTCAGAATGCTTCATCCTTTCATCTGTCTTTTCAGATCTGCATTAAATTATCGTGGAAGTTCCTTCACTAGTTATCCTTTTGCTTTGCAGTGTGGAGGACCTGCACATACCATGCAAAAGGTACGCAGAAACATTTCTCTGATGATGCCATATTTTCTTTATTCTGTGTAATTAGACAACTGTGGCATTGGTTTGGTGTGAAAACAGTCAGAGGAAATCCTTAAAATTTATGCCTTATCAAAGTTCTTGAATACTGCAACAGTCAAGTAGTTTTACTCATCTCCCCTATTTTGATTGCCATGATTTTATTTTTATTTTTGAACAGGTAATTGATTCTGTGGCAAGTGAATGCATCATACTAGTTGATCAACCGAAGGTTGTTCACCGGCTTGGCAGCGCATTCCCTGTTCCTGTCAGTTGATATTCCTTGTGGTTATTTATTATCAGTACACATTTGAGCTCCTAGTAGTTGATGCTCACTGCTGTTTTCATAGACATCTGAATACCAATTGTCATATGTTTTTGCTACAGCCAGATCAAATGAATATTAAGCATAACTATTAAGACTCAAGAACCCTTCTTTTACAATCACTGCTTACAGTACTCCTAATCTATTGTCCACAATGGATTGCTTGTTAGTTGAAAACAGATAAAAATCATAGGAAAATATTTTGGATTGAAAATATACTATAATAAGAACTTCAGTGCTGATCAGAGGTGACCCATAGAAATTTTTATTGTTACAAAAATGCCCCCTTTTTTCCTTCGCGGCTGCATGTTTGTGATCTTTATGGATATGCTATATACTAACAAGATATGTTTTAGGTCGAAGTTCTTCCTCCTGCCCTCACACCTGTGCTGAAGCGTCTTGCTACTCTTGGAGGAGGTTGGTTTTGACTAATACTGAGTTAAAAGAACACCCAATTTCACACACCAAAAGTTTTTGGACAGACTAGTTTTTTAGTTGAAACACTAAAAGTATACTGTTGGTGTTTTTTGTTTTTCAAGTTTTTTTAGACTCAAGAACCCTTTTCCAAGTTTTTTGTTTAACTGTCTCCTGTTGATGTTTCAGTTCCTGAAATTCGATTTACCTCGAATGAGAATGGTCCATTGTTCACTGATCTTGGGAATATGGTTGTAGATGTGAGGTATGTTAACTTTGTCTTTCCTTTTTGGCCTGAGTCATGATGCAAAAACTTGATAGTCAATTTCTAGAACCCAAGTACCATTAACATTTGTAAAGTGGATCTGAATCGACATCAAAATTGACAGACACGAGCGTTTTACTCATGCTCATGATATTCATGGACCCTAATGTTATCTAATCCTTTTACCAGCTTTCCAAATGGGATACAGAACCCTGCTGAACTTGAGAAGAACATTAAATTGTTACCTGGCGTGGTTGAAAACGGTAAGAACTTGCACTTTGTTTCCGGCATTTCTTTCGAGCATATTTATTTGTTGCATGTATGCCCGACTGAACATGCATGAACTTATGCTGGTAACCTTGACTGACATAATGAAAATACATACTGTACATTCCATTGTAACTAGAATTTGCCGCCAGACACGATACAGAACCTACCCTTCTCCTAGCATGATACTATAAATTACCTACCCTTCTCCTAGCATGATACTATAAATTCTTACGAGTGAACTTGCAGGTATCGTTACTGGAGTCGCTACAACTGTGCTGGTTGCTGTTAAAGAGAGAGGTGCTGTCAATGTGATGAATTTGGAAGACTATGTGAGAACTGTGCTTGACCGGAGGGATGTAACTTTGACAAGTTAAAATAAGAATTCCCCATATAAAATTTTGCTCTGTACATTAGCAAGGCACAAGTAGAAAGAGAGGGTAATTTATACAACGTGTAGACTGTAATTATCAATTGTTATCCATAAAGATCTGTAAAACCTCATCTTTGTCAATTTAAAGGGTCTCTCAATTTGTTCTTACCAGACAGAATCCTTAAGAGTTTCAATACTCTTTTTTAATCTTGTACTTTTAAGCATATCACATATGTTTACCAATTTTAAGATTGATGGTCTGATTAACTAAAAGTATCATGTTTAAATTTAAAAATTAATCAAACAATAATGTTGAACACTAGGAGACATAAAGAAAAAGCTCAAGAAGGTTATAGGATCATAAATCAGAATGTTAACGTGGGATCTAATGACGTGTCCAGTTATTCGAAAGATCCATGGTATTCTCGAATTATTATTTTTTATTACATAGTTATTAAACCCTATTGGCATATCAAAAATGTTATAATTTTTTATTATAAAAAGTTAATTAGTTTTATTAATTAGTTTAACTAGAAGTTGGTTTTTTTAACCCTTATCTTGATTAAAAAACGAGTTAATTAGATTTCAGGATGATGAGTCAAGTTTAATCACGATATCTTAGACTATAATTATTTATTTCCCTTTTTTTTTTCCCCTTCGTTTCAACCACAAGTATGATTTCGATCTATAATCATAAGACTTTAGATTCACCATTTTTCAATATCCTTTTGCAGTCACTATAATAAGGCTACAATCTCAATCCTCTTCTAATACTTAGAATGCCAGAATCATAAATTTAGAGATTTAGGTTCTGAGTCAGAACATATCAACTAAATATAGTTAAGGTTCGAACTCCTCCGATATTTGGATTGTGGGAACTATAAATTTAAAGATTAAAGGCATCAAAGATGGTTGGAGTATGAACTGATTCTCAAGTCTTCCTTTGAGTGCCCCTGTTGTGGCGGGGCAATGATGTGGTATCAGGATAGGACTGACAAGGAATCCAAGGTTCTCCTTATGCTGTATGGATGGCAAAATGCGGCTGCCAGTGCTGGCAGAACCACCTCCGCTGTTAGCAGGATCGTTGGATCTTAACGGAGGTAGGAGGAGATCATCAAAATTCATAGGAAAAATCCATGGGTGGTCAAATTGATCGTTCAATGAACCAGGAAAGGGTGACATACATCCTTCGGCTAACTAGGCAGAATCATCACAGATCTGGAATCTAATTGTCTGCGAATGGTTGAAGATCACACCTCCTAGTAGGATCTAAATATTGCAGTCGTAAGCTCACAGTTCAGAATGCTTGGTCAACATTATGTGTTGATTAAGTCATTTTGAATACAATCTACAATCACAGTTGCTGGTTTTATTACTGAAAATCCTAATGAAGAAGCTGACTATGCTGTGACTAAATTTTGTTGTATAATAAGTTTATCTTAAAATAAATTCTTCTTACCATATTTTTTTTTATATATTATAATTTCTCCATTTAATTTTTTTTTTAAGAAAACTAATTTAAAAACATATCTTAATCATTAATAACAATTTAAACTGTTACTGCATATTGTTGACTTTTTATTGAAATCTTAGTTTAACTTGAGTTTTAAATTAAATAAAGTAAAAATTAATCTGATATGACATGATCAACCTAACAAGTTAATTCTTAACTGAATTAACCTGATTAAAATCTAGTTTGATTTTAATTTTTTTAAATAATATAGTTTTAATTTATTTTTTAAAATAATATTTTAAATTAATTTAAATGAATATGTCCAACCCATAACACCCATAAGAAGCGAGGTTAATAATTTGGGTGCATGAGGTGCGGCAGACCCCATTGAAGAGCACCACTTCAGACTTTCCATGCATAAAACCTGCTTGGAAACTCGTTCGAAACAATGTTTTTTAAAATTTTGATTTTTTGATTTAATTTTTTTATATTTTTATAATAAATTAATATTAAAAATAATTTTTTTTAAATAAAAAATATTTTAAAAAACAACCTCTACTTTATTCTAAATTACTATTATAACCGGACCGGGTCCAGACACAATCAAACTCGAAGGAACAAATATCATGACATAGGGGGAGAGAAAAGAACGAACCCTAGAGACCGAGTGGAGTAGGATAGATAGAAGAGAGAAAACAAAGACACAGGTTCGTTTCTTCTACCCTCTCTCTCTGCTTGTTTTCGGTTCGATTAGTTTTTGCGTGTAAAATTAGTGGCTTTCGAACCCTAGATTCGCTTTCAATTTTTCTTCTGTTTTCTTTTTTCCCCTTTCTATTGTTAAATTTAGTTATGAAATAGTTAAATTGCTTTAATTATTGCGTTTGATGTGCTTTGTAGTTTTCTTGTTTTGAGTGATTAATTTATGGTGTATTTGTTGTTTAGGGTTTTAATGGATTCCGGCATTCAGTCTCCGCAGTTGGAGAATACTGAAACGAAAGCAACATTTCGTAAGCCTTCAAATGATATGGCTAACAGGAAATATCGACGCCATTCTCCTATGAATGGGTCATCCTTGTCTGATGGTTAGTTTGTTAAAATTTGGTTTTGGATTTCTGGGTTTGTTGTGGTTTTTAGCTTGATTCAAGTTTGGTATGGTTTCGTTAGAATGTTGTTGCTAGACATTTGTTATTGAGTTACAGCATTGTAGTGTAGTGAGGGTTGATTGGTTTTGTTCGGTTGCTTTTTTGTGTAATTTATAGGGAGTCCGAAGCGTGATCAAAGCTCTAGTCCGGTAGTTCAGAGGGATGATCCTGCAAAAGCTTCTCAGAGAAGGAAGGGTGAAGAGAAAGAACTGGATAGGGATTCTGGGCGGAGTCGGTATGAGAAGAATGGAGAATCGTATAGACATTCTGATCGCTATTCTTCCAGGAGCTCTCATGGTTATTCTAGGAATGATGACTATAGTAGACATGACAGGCGTGTAGATGATGGAGACAGGCATCATCAGGTGGTTTCTCATTCTGGCCGGGAGTCAAAGGATGGTGAGCGTGGTAGGTCAAGGGACTATGCTAGAAATTCGGAGAAATATTCTCGTGATAGACATGATGGTTCAGGTCACAGAAACATGGACAAAGAGAGGGAATTATCGGAGCATCAGAAGTTGAAAGATAAGGACTTTTCACCTGATAGAGTTGGATCTGGTAGGAAATATACTAGCATAGTCTCTGAAGAGAAGGATAGGGATTGGCACAGGCGGGACAGAGATGGTCGTGATGAGAAAAGAGATTATCATAGGAGTTCTGGAGATCATAAAAGTGATCGATCATCCTATTACGAGGACACCAGAGGATATCGAAATGACTCTTCTGGAAGGGATCGCCTTAGAGAGTCTTATAAGAATGACCCAAAGGAATTGAATGGCCTGAAGGAAAAGAAGAAACATGATAACTGGGAAACTAGCAGGGATAAGGATCGGTACAGTAAAGCACCAGGGGAGAAGAATGATGATAAATCTGCTTTTGGGAGTGAAAAACCAGAATCTCCTGCCAAAAAGCCAAAATTGTTGAGCTCTAGCAAGGACCCAGATTACAGTGGAGATGGTAATCATTTTGCTTTGTCTGATGTTTTGTTGAGTCACTTTACCTTGTTTGCATACTTGTTTTTACAAGTTGAGATCTATTAATTATGAAGTTTCTACAACTGTAGTTAATCAAAAGCAGTCTTCAAGTTCAATGCTAGCCCAGGAGGTTGATAATAAGGTCAATGTAGGACAAGCACATGCCAATACTTCAGAGGCAGCTAATGATTTAGATGCTGCAAAGGTTGCTGCTATGAAAGCTGCTGAGTTAGGTACACAATACTTCTACATATATGTAATTGATATTTGATATTTTATGACTGTGCCGTGGTTTTGAAGGGTTCTCTTTATATTGCATGCATTACTTCTTGGGTTGTCTGGCCCCATGATATGAAATAAGAAGATTTCTCAAGTGCCTCAGTCTTATAGTATGAATCATTCACGTACAGAGTGTATACTTCAAGAGGGATTTAGCTTGCAGTCTCATGCTCTTTTATGAATCTGAGGGAATGGAAACTTATTTTGTACAAGATCCAACTCATGTTTGGGGCCTCGACACATCTTTATAGAAATTGGTACATGTTGGCTGGTATTGATTGGGTTGATCCATTACTCCTGTTGTTTTCAGATATGTTTTTGTAAATGCAAAGTGAGCACAGGTTAGTATCCATTTAGGTATATTTTGGTGGTTGAAGGAGGAATACAGCAACATGATTTCCGGTATCAAGAGAAAAAGGCTTCTCTTGCCTCCTGTGGGATAATTGACTTGGCATTTTGCGTTTCCAGCTCACGAGGAAGTTTTTTCATAGATGAGAATGTTTTGGGTTATGTTGATTCTTTTTTTGTTTGTAGTTTTTTTAGTCACATTAAATGAGTGGCATCTTAGTAGTGCCTTTTTGTAGAGTTAGTTTTACTTATACGAATTATACCTCCTAGCACCCATGCTGCTACTATTGTTTTTTTTTTGCACACTTTTTTTTTCCTTTTTATCTTTCTCAGTGCCCTTCATTTCCTCTTTTCTCGAGTTCACCATTATATATTCACCCTTCATTTGCACCATCTTCACTTATGCCAAGCAGGCCATTATGATAGAGCTGAATGAATGGAGTGTTTGGTGAGCTACATCTAGCTTCATGCATCGTTATATTTGAGAGGAATGTATGTTTTATTTCTGTGTGACACGAATGGATGGATCTGTCTCCATTGCTTGATGCCCATGGGTGCTATAGATGTTATTCAAATCAAATGATGCACTGACAGTCTTTTATCTCCTTGAACTTGTTTCAATTGAAAGTTTTTTTCATGCATGATACAGTTAACAAGAACCTAGTTGGAGTGGGTTTTATGTCTACTGAGCAAAAGAAGAAGCTGCTTTGGGGGAGTAAGAAGAGTGCT
>Ga0307509_10010106_pt1 | contig 11632 bp, 5 predicted proteins | sample 10_EM_MG_FD_202245 | JGI IMG/M metagenome (GOLD analysis project Ga0307509, IMG submission 202245) | Populus trichocarpa ectomycorrhiza microbial communities from riparian zone in the Pacific Northwest, United States - 10_EM | ecosystem: Host-associated > Plants > Roots > Unclassified | place... | reverse complement strand
AGAGAAATTTTGGCCTACATAATTACAATTAGAAATGATTGTTCTTTTCCCTAATTTGTCTTGTTTTGTTAATAATTTTTTTATTATACAAGTTTAAAGAATGGTTGATATAAGGTAAGATTATTGAACCACTTAATTAAAGAATTATTTTATATTATATCAAAATCTATTTTTAAAAGTATAAACTATTATATTAGGTTTTAAAAATATTTTTGTTTTGTTTTGATAGTTAAGATATTATGAGAATTTTTCTGGCGTGTTCTAACTAACTATAACTAAAACTGATTAGTATTTCACTGTAACGCGAAATACTGTTAACTGTGGATAGCAATGTTTTGCATTGTAGCGCGGGTATTGTAGGCTGTGAGTGCTTGCACCGTGGACTAGACTGTTGATGGGGGCATGTGAGGAGGTTGCAACCTGCAGAACCCAAGAGTTAGGCTGGAGGAGCGCCCAAGGGGGCTGCGGACACCTGATGCGTGGCTGCTAGGCCCGGGAGCTAGACAGGCCACACCCGCTGCCCGCACCTCGGGCTGCAACCACCTCATGCTCGGTCTGCCCAGCCTTGGGCGCTTCAGCTGCCTGCTTGTGTGCTAGGACGCCCCAGCGTACATATGGCACTTCGGCTCCTGCCTCAGTGCTTGGCACACCCCTGCGCACACGTGGTGCTTAGGCTGCTCTGGACGTGACTCATGCCCGCGCCCCACTTGGGGACACCTGACGCTTGGGTCATGCCGCTGGACCCAAGGGGAATGGGTCTGGCGTCAGGACCCGATTATTATTGGATTTTAGGATTCTAAATATTATTATTTGTTTTAAAAATATTATTATTATTATTATTATTAAAATAATTAATTAATTTCAAAGAAAATATTAGTATTAATATTGAAAACATATTATTATTTATATTATAAATTTGTATAGTATTTTTTATAAAAATAAAAAGTGAGCCTGCAGTATTATTACAAATATTCAACAATTCGACGTATTAATGTAAAAAATATTATAATTTGTGTTGTAAATATTATTATTTTTCTTATAACATAAAGTATTCATATAAAACATATTATTATTTTTCTTATTATTCAAAGTATTCATCTCAAAATATTATTATTTTTCTTATAATTCAACATATTCATATCAAAGATATTATTATTTGTGTTATAATATTATTATTTTTATAAGAATTCAAATTTTTAATATAAAAATATATTATTAATTGTGTTATAAATATTATTATTTTTACTATAATTAAAAGTATTGATACTAAAAATATTATCTTTTGTGTTATAAATATTATTATTTTTATAATAATTAATATTATTAATCAAATAGTTACTAAATTAGAAAAAAAATATTCTTAATATTGAAAAACAACCATAGATTTGATTTAGAAGGTAAAACTAAAAATTACTATTATTATTATCATCATTAATAAATTTTAAAAAACTATTATTACTATTGAAGAAAAACCACATATGGACACATGGCACTTGGGTTGATACTTGAGGGTTGTGCTCACGCCTTGCGCCCACGTGGCGCTTGGGTCCTGCCTCTGTGCTGACCACACCCCTGCACACACGTGGCGCTTGGGTCCTGCCTCTGTGCTGACCACACCCCTGCACACACGTGGCGCTTGGGCTATTTGCTTGGGGCTGGGCACAACTCAGCGCACACATTGTGCTTCCGTGACTCATGCCCGTGCCCCACTTGGGGACACCTGACGCTTGGGTAGTGCAACCTGACCCAAGAAAAATTGGTGCGGCTTCAGGACCCAAGATCAATGGGTCTCGCGTCAGGACCCAATTATTATTGGGTCCTCCATCAAGACCCAAGGTTCATGGGTTTTAGGATTTTAAATATTATTATTTGTTTTAAAAATATTATTATTATTAATAAAAAATTTAATAAATTTCAAAGAAAATATTATTATTAATATTGAAAACATATTATTATTTATATTATAAATTTTTATGATATTTTTTCTATAAATAAAAAGTGAGCCCGTGGCGTAGTATTATTAAAAATATTCAATAATTCTAGGTATTAATATAAAACATATTATAATTTGCGTTGTAAATATTATTATTTTTCTTATAACATAAAGTATTCATATAAAACATATTATTATTTTTCTTATTATTCAAAGCATTCATATCAAAATATTATTATTTTTCTTATAATTCAACATATTCATATCAAAGATATTATTATTTGTGTTATAATATTATTATTTTTATAAGAATTCAAATTTTTAATATAAAAATATATTATTATTTGTGTTATAAATATTATTATTTTTACTATAATCAAAAGTATTAATATTAAAAATATTATCTTTTGTGTTATAAATATTATTATTTTTATTGTAATTATTATTATTAATCAAATAATTACTAAATTAGAAAAAAAATATTCTTAATATTGAAAAACAACCATAAATTTGATTTGAAAGGTAACACAAAAAATTACTATTATTATAATTATCATCATTAATAAATTTTAAAAAACTGTTATTACTATTGAAGAAAAATCACATATAAACACGAGGTACCATATAACACTAAAAATTTGAAAGGTAACACTACAAAAATATTCTTAATATTTTAAAACAACCATTGACCATCACTAAGTACCTCTCCTATGAACATTTTAATTTTAGAGAGTATAAATTTATCACTTTAAAGACTAATTTAAAAACATTATAGCTCAACAATGATATAGATATTAAATACATCTTAATATCAATCACATGAAACATATTGTTGAGGGCTAGAATTTTTCAACCATGTTCTTAACAACTTCTTTTAACAACCACCCCCACATGAATGAAAATCTTTTAATCAGTTTGGAAATGACTTGATGATTTGTTGAGAAATACTAATATGATAAATTACTAAATCAGAATATGTAGTTTTTGACTTTGAACATTTCTTAGTAAAATACTATCGGATTTACTTGCTAAATAGTGAACGCGATGTCTTGAACAATTTAGTCTGTGTAAATCAATATAATAGTACTCTCATAGTTCTATACCAAGAGATTTCTTTTGGTTCTCACTGCTGTGTTTTTTTTTTTTGTCTTTAACAACTCTTAGATTCATGGATGCTTTAGAAAATTCAATCTTTTATCAAAATTCTAAAAAAAACACCTACATTTTTAACTTATATATATATATATATATGTGTGTGTGTGTGTGTGTGATCTTTCATTAAAAGTATTATGTTATACTTCACTTGGTGTACCAAAATATAAAAATCATTAAGAGCACAACTTATATTTTTATCACGCTGTAGTTAATACTTATTTCATCATATAAATAAGCAAGAAATGATTTTTTTTTCTAATGTTACTGAGAATGTTACATGACTTAATTTTTTTATTTTAACCTAAATCTTGGGATCTTCAATCAATTAGATATGATTATCATCATTACACTTTTTCATCTTTTAAGACTTTAAATCCATTCTCATCGATAAATTATACACAAACTCTCTAAAGAAACTTGTGGTTAAAGGATTCATAATATTTTTAATTGAATTTGAGGATCAAAATGATAGTTTTTTATGCTATTGATATAGTAAATTCCTAGGCGTTTTAGTTTATTTGGTAATGATACAAGTCTTTCTTCGCAAGAAAAGTAGAGTATTTGCATGCTTGATATTATGATAGCAGTTATTTTTTAAAATATTTTTTGTTTAAAAATATATTAAAATAATATATTTTTTATTTTTTAAATTTATTTTTAATATCACACATCAAAAAATAAAAAAAATTTCAAATAAAAAAATAATGTTTTTAAGAAAACCCCGTTTGTGCCGGCAAAAACAAACATGCACCATGTATGGACTAGCAGCAGCCAAGAAGGACTCGAATATGAAACCAAAACGACGCCGCTGCTTCCCAGCCGTCAACCACGATCAACAAACACAAAACTTGTCCCCTAGTACAAGCAAGCAACCTTCCAATCCAAGCACTCAACAGAAGCCGTCCGATATTTACCAACCAACGGATACGATCTAACACAATCTCATAACGCACTCTCGAGCCGCGTGCCTCCTCGCACGTGACCAAACAAACCCGAACCCACCATCAAAAAATTATATTCTCACGTGCCAACATTCCCATCCTAGGAAGGAAACACTATCTCCAATTAATTTATCACTACTTCCCCCACTCCTTTCCCTTAAGGCTGTCAGTTGACAGTACACGTGTGTAATTATTATAAGAAAAAAAAATCTGGCAACAACCATATTTTTCCTTATCGTCAGGGAGAGAGAGGAGTTAAATAAAAAGAAGCTCTGCGCTTTGCAGGGCTATAAGAAGAAGAAAAAAGACCGAGCGAGGGACCTTATAAAATCCCTCCCTCCCTCTCTCTGTAAAGAAGAAAAATCGACAGCGTGTTCGCGCGTTTAGCAGGTAATTTATTTTTATCTTTTTTGATCATTTGGATCTGTCCTAGTTGGATCTTTGTTTGTTTGTTTTTTTTTTCTTCTTTTCAGATAATCGATTCTTTTGATGTCGTTTTGTGGCTAAATTTCGGATTAATGGTGCTGTAAAGCTGTTATTTTTTTGGTAGAGGTTATGTTTGGCTGATTTTAGGTTAGATTGTTTGTATTCAGTGACAAATTGGTATTTTGAATGCAGTACAGTGTAAACTGAGCTAAAAGGGGGATTTTTTAAAAACAATTTTGGTTAGTTTTGTTTATTAGTTAGAGAAATTTGAATCAAGATAGCTAAAGCATGAGCAAAGTCTTATCGCTAATTTGAAATTATTTGTTGGCTGTAATGCGATGAGGAGATTGGCAATGCAAGTCTTTGGAATGTGTTGAATTTTGATGGAATTTTATCGCTAATTTTTTATCGCTTGATTCTGAGATACTCTATTATGTCAATTGACAAAATTTCTGGATAGTTATTCCGTTACTGTTATCCGATCTGGAATTTTTTTTTTTGCAGCATGTGTGTATTTTCTGTGTGCATGAGTAACTACTGCCAATTATTTATGTTTTGAGGGGGTGGCCTTTTTTTTTTACTTTCTTTGAAACAAGAGTTTATGATGTTAGGTTAGAGTTGGACAAGCTTATGTGTAGATGATTGTTTTTTGATTTATTGACTTGACCTGGTCTTTGAGCAGCCTTGTTGAAGTGTTGTAATAATGTTTGGGCGTGCTCCAAGGAGGAGTGACAACACCAAGTATTATGAGGTTCTGGGTGTGTCAAAGGGTGCAAGTCAAGATGAACTGAAGAAGGCTTATAGGAAAGCTGCCATAAAGAATCATCCTGATAAAGGTGGAGATCCTGAAAAGGTAGTTTCTCAAAACTGCTTTATATTAGTTGCGTAAGGTATATCTGATGCCTATTCAGCTCTGAACCATATCCAATTTGTGCTTGGTAGCCAAATACTAGAAGCTCTAACATCTGCATCTGGGCATTTGACTGGCCAAGGCATGGGTGTGTTGGAGGCATGACATGTCAATTACGTCATGGTGGTTAAATGAATAGGTGCTGCAATGGTTTATATTTCCTTTCGTTTTAATCTTATGGGTGCTTGTTTGCTATGGTGGCTGATGTTATACACCTCTAGGATGTCCTGAGAACTTTTATTTTTGTATTACACCAAACTAAGTTGCAAAAATATTGGTTTAATTTTTGGAGTCTGAACGTTTAAGATCGGTACACAAGAAATGCACTTGACATGTAAAGATTAAAAATTTGGTTGGAGACCGTGCAGAGATCTGGGTGTTGAACTTCCTTCATCATCAAGATAAAAGCACGACAGTGACAATGATTTATTTTTTGTTATGATAGCCTGTATATCAACTTCTAGTGTTATCATTGCAGAATTTGAAAGTCAAGGTGTTCACTAGCAGAGTTATTGATCTAGTCTGTTTATGTGTGCCTTTTTTACCAGTTCAAGGAGTTGTCTCAAGCTTATGAAGTCCTTAGTGATCCAGATAAAAGAGATATTTATGATCAATATGGGGAAGATGCACTTAAGGAGGGGATGGGACCTGGTGGTGGTGGTGGTCATAATCCATATGATATATTTGAATCATTTTTTGGTGGAGGTGGTTTTGGTGGTGAGACAGAGAGACTCCTTGATGCATCTTGCTATTATTAATATTGACTAATTATCTTAGATAAAAGTTCTCAAGTATCTGTACTTTGCAGGTGGTGGCAGCTCAAGAGGAAGAAGACAGAAGCAAGGTGAAGATGTAGTGCACCCTCTGAAGGTTTCCTTGGAGGATTTGTACAATGGAACTTCCAAGAAACTCTCTCTTTCTAGAAACATTTTGTGTGCCAAATGTAAAGGGTGTGTCCTTTTATCATATAACTTATTAGTTTTCTTAAAATGTGTTTGTGCATCTATGGCCACTTTTTTTTTGTAGTGTGTGTGCATGTTGGAGGGTCTGTATTATCTTTTACTTTGAATTTAGTCTGTTGAACTCACTAGTTTTGCAGTTTCATCAATGAAATTGGCTGTGTTTTCTTTGCACCTCATCCCCTATATTATTCTGTATTATCTTTTATTTTGAATTTTGTCTGTTGAACTCACTAGTTTTGCAGTTTCATCGATGAGATTGGCTGTGTTTTCTTCACACCTCATCTCCTATATTATTTGCAGGGTGTTATGGATCATTTTTTATTTAGTCTTTTGAACCAGTTCTCTTTAATAGTTTCAGTTGCAGTTTCATTGATGAAATTGGCTGCATTTTTCTTCACACCTCATCCCCCCCATTTTCTGCCATTTTCAGGAAAGGCTCAAAGAGTGGAGCCTCTGGGACATGTCGTGGCTGCCAAGGTACTGGAATGAAAGTTTCAATCCGACAGATTGGATTGGGCATGGTCCAACAAATGCAACATGTGTGTCCTGAATGCAGAGGCTCAGGTCGTTAACTGAAACAGATTCTTTCCCTTTGTTTTTGCCTTAACTGTCATTCTGAAATGCGTTCATAACTGGTGCAGGTGAGCTAATTAGTGAGAAGGATAAATGCCCTCATTGCAGAGGGAATAAGGTAACGCAGGAAAAGAGGGTGCTGGAAGTGCATGTTGAAAGGGGAATGCGACATGGCCAGAAGATAGTTTTTGAAGGTCAAGCTGATGAAGCTGTAAGTAAAATCAAATTGCATTTTTGAAGTGCTTCATTTATTAGCTTGGTCTAGTCTTGAACTTCTAACTTCTCACTGAACAGAAAGGCAATATTTGATTTTAAAGTATGAAAGATGGGAACAAAAGATAGGCTGGTTTTTGGATATATATTTTTTTTAATAATAGGTAGTACTTGGACAAGATTTTAGTTCGAAAAATTTCCAAGAAGCGGTGTGTTTTAGGTTTTGTTTTCAGTTCTTGCTACCCAGTGCAAGAATGGGCACTTTTTATGATCATTTTTCGAAATGCCCACTTTGATATGTTGCAACACTTTACTATCAATTTTACAAATGCATATGAAGAGAGTGGGTTGTTCTTCAATTTATTTCCTGCTGTTGGACGTTAATATAATTTTCAGTTGAACACTGATCGTTTGACAGGACTTGAGACATTCTCTTGTGCAATTACATTAAACAAAATCTTATTTTTTGTCATGTCATTTGCAGCCTGACACAATTACAGGGGATATTGTTTTTGTATTGCAACTGAAAGAGCACTCCAAGTTTGAACGGAAAATGGATGATCTCTTTGTGGAACACTCTGTCAGTTTAACAGAGGCTCTTTGCGGGTATCAGTTTGCCCTTACCCATCTCGATGGTCGGCAGCTTCTTATTAAATCAAATCCTGGGGAGATTGTAAAACCTGGTATTGCTTGTAAGTTGTTTTCCTTGAATATCATTCGGAGTTCCTCGTTATTAATCACTAGTAATTTTTCTGAATTCAGGTCAATACAAAGCAATTAATGATGAAGGAATGCCACATCATCATAGGCCCTTCATGAAGGGCAAGCTCTATATCCATTTTAATGTGGAGTTCCCCGAGTCGGGGACTCTATCCCCTGAGCAGTGCCGTACTTTAGAGACTATATTACCCCCAAGGCAAAGCAAAAACTTGTCAGAGATGGAGTTGGATAATTGCGAAGAGACAATTATGCATGATGTCAATATTGAGGAGGAGAAAAGGCGTAAACAGCAGCAGCGCCAGCAGCAGGAGGCATATGATGAGGATGATGATGATGAAGAATCACCTATGCCCCGAGTGCAGTGTGCCCAGCAGTAAGCCAGATATTACAGTTCTATTATAATTTACATCTTTTCCAGCTGGATTCTATACTCTTGCTTTATGTCGATGATCTATGGTTTGTGTTATTTATCCCCGATTAGTCAATTTTTTGACAGTTGAATTAAGATGTGCTGATATATACACATGGATTCTATAATATTGTATTCCATATACCATCTCAAAAATTTTCTCCCATCATCATCATTCATTCGCCACTCGATCATATCATGTTTTCGTGTCTATAAATGAAATTGGGAGGCCCTTTAGCTAAAAACTGGTGGGGTCTTGATTTCGTTTTCCAAGCTTATCATGTGCTTGCTGCTTGCTTGCAGAGAGGGAAGTAGTCCAAGCTGCTCTTTTCAGATTTACGTAGTCCTCGTTTCCTGATTCGAATGTCGCTTAAATAGATTTTTGTCACTAATCTTCACTGTTCATTGAAATGGCCTAAAGCCTGCCTCTAAGGGAAATGTCATCCTCTCATGGCATGTCTGCTCATTAAATTGTTCATGATATTCGTGTGCTTCAGGGGCACAAACTGTTCTGAAAATTTTCCCGTTTCCTAGAAAATTGAAGAATTAGACGACACATTTCTAAAAAAAAAAAATTTCAAAAGTCAGTTAATAAATGCATTAAATTTTCTAAAATATTTTTTCTATAAAAACTGGAGTTCCTATGACTAGTTTTAAGCAGTAGGATGTGTCTAATTTTTATATTTACATGGAAAAATTGAAAAATATTTTTCAAATCAATGTGTACACAATTAATTATAAAATATACTACAAGATCTGGGATTTTTCCGATGTTGGAAGTTGACGAGGTTGTATGCAGGGGCGGAGGTATGTTAAGGGCTAGGGTAGGTTTTAGTCCAGGTCAAGATTTTATCAATATTTTTTGACTAGTTTTATGTAAAAAAAATTTATAATTCTGGATTGAATTATCAAAAAATTCTAAAAATTTGCGTGAAGCCTTCTAATATGATACTTTAGCTTAGGTTAAGATTTCAGAATTTTTTGAGAAATTCAGAAATTTTATGAAAAATCACAATTTGACTAGTTTTACGTTATTGAGTGTAATTTTCAATCCGACTATTAGATTGAGCTGAAATTTTACGAGGGATCTTAAAATATATTGAATAAAATCTGGTTAAAATTTTAAGATGAACGAAGCTTGGTAGTGCTAACGAAAAAAAAGTTAAATAAAAACAAAATGACTCATTAAGAGTAAAATGGTTATTTGCCATTAAAAAATAAAACAAATCAGCTCTTCTTTTCTTTAATATGTAGCCGAATGGGTAGAAGCAGAATAGGAAAAGAAAGAAAAGAAAAGGTTAGAGAGAAATAGAGAAAAGTAAGGCAAAAATATAAAAAAAAAATCTAAGAAAAAAAATAAAAAGAGTGAGAGAATAACTTTGTAAACTTACAAAGTCCAATTTATAAAACACTAATATAAGAAAGAATTAAGTGAAGGAAGGAGGAATTGAGAGGAAAAAAATTTAATTACTTTATTTTCCAGTTGGCATGAGATTGTTATTTTATCCCGGTTGAGGGGTTGTTACAATATCGACTCAGATTCGATTATAGATGAATTATATTCCATAAAATATCGAAGGATGTAACTTTAATAGTGAGTTTTTTTTTTTACTTTAATTTTATGTACTTTCAAATTTATTTTTTAATATTTTGGATAGTGTATTTGAATTAAAACTTTACTGTTAACTTTAAAAATTCATGTATATAAATAAATAATTAATTTTAAAAAATATTTATATATTTATTTAATAACCCAGAACAGGAAAAATTCCTGCTCTGCGCCCTTGGTTGTATGTATGTTGAAGTCTGGCTAGTTAAAAAAAAAACGTTCAATGAATGTTGAAGTCTGGCTAACGAGTGAGAGAAAATCAACAGAAGTCGATATTCTTTTTGCCGGTGTATCTTTTTTCTTAAATGAATTCATCAATTTAGATCGATATAAATAACTTATTTAAAATCCAAGGTGAAAAACCATAGTATTAGCATGAAAACGGTGTAGAAAAAACTAGGGAAACTTGCCCACACCTCGTTTGGCAAGTGGCAAATTTCACGATGCATGTGTATATTATTATATTGAGCTAAATTCTAGTCTTTGACTGATTCTTGTTCATGTGCGCATTCAACAAAAATCAAGTGGAAAGACGATAGGATTTGCACCACGCAATGTATTGAATCTTGACGGCCTCATGTCATGTCATGTCATGTCATGGGTGGCAATTTGTTAAAATTGACGATATAATTGTACCATGAGGAGATCATTTTTTGTTATTTTTTCCCGCTATCAGGCCTTCACTTTTGCCTGTTGCTTTAATTACTTTTTTTTTTTTTTTTGAATCTTGGATTATACAATGAAATATTCCTTCCATTGGGCCTTTAAATATTCTATTAGACTCCAAGCAGGTGCAGCTAATTAAACCGGGTAGTTCATCTTAGACAAATACTTTACATGCAATCATTACTTAATTAACTCTCAATGACTAAATTAAGGAATAACTTCTCAGTAATTACTTTAGCTGAGTTTAGACACAAACTTTACAAGCAATTATCACTAAATTAACGCGCATTGACTAATTAAGCAATAGAGCTGATTTGACCGTTGACCAAGAAGCCGCAAAAATGAGATCTTGATATGGTGGCGTGGCGATGGTGTTGTTTCTTTTATATACTAGTTTTATACATTAAATTTCAATCAAGATTGAATATGTTATGTGCACGTAGTTTTTATTGGGGCCTCGACAAGAATATTTTTACTGATTTTGAATAAAAGGTGATGATATCATAAAAAAACACAAATTTATTGAAATCAATAATACATCAAATAAGATGCATTTGTTACATTATAGAAACCACATATAAAAACACATTTGCTGTAATAAACCATACAACGTACACTAACACTAATATATTAAAGCAATGCACATCAGATTAGAATAATCCCACAAAATATAGAGCTTTTTGATAGGTTGAACTTCAGAATCTCACCTACTTGACCACGTTTCCCAAATAAATTATGTAAATTCTCTTATACTTGTTGTAAAACGCCTTTCAAAATAGTGCAAAGCCTTCAAGTTAGTTTTGGATCGTACTAGCTGAAGGTGTGTGTGTGTGTGTGTGTGTGTGTGTCTATATATATATATATATATATATATATATATATATGATTTTGTTGAAGATAAGTGCATTATTGTCAGCAATCTTCCGGCGGCAGTTTCCAGGAAGTGTTTCTAAAAGTTTAAGTTATCCAAATAGTGCTCTTAGTGTCGTTTTGGTAAAGTGGGACAAAAAATATATTCAATAACCTGGGTTCAAGTTATCTGTGACTGTGTATGTAAAGAATTATAATACGATGGAGCTTGTTCATCGTTTCTGTTTATCTCTCGGATTCAAATC
>Ga0307509_10010105_pt1 | contig 11632 bp, 14 predicted proteins | sample 10_EM_MG_FD_202245 | JGI IMG/M metagenome (GOLD analysis project Ga0307509, IMG submission 202245) | Populus trichocarpa ectomycorrhiza microbial communities from riparian zone in the Pacific Northwest, United States - 10_EM | ecosystem: Host-associated > Plants > Roots > Unclassified | place... | reverse complement strand
GGGTAGCCGAACACACACCGTCGGGAAGTCCGGTTAGAATCGACGAGACTCGCATCTTCAACCGCCTCTTCAAGAGTGACGTCGTACCAAAGGATTTCAAAGCAGATATCGTGCCAGACAGTCTCGAAATTGTCAAGACTGCCATGATTGAGACTGGGTTCTGGCCACTTGCCAAACGAGCCATGGCGGAAGCAAGGAAAGAGGCCGAAGCTAGAATGAGCAAAGTGACAACAAAAAGTGCAGCCGATGCCCACAGCCCACAAGGCGATACACCAGTGGCGACAACTGAACAGCTGCTTGGCAACGAATGTGTCAGGTTCCAGGGCCTGCGTGTTGCATACTTTGCCCTCGATAAGGATTCTAGGATCACCGCTCTCGCTGAGGGCTCTGCATCCACAGTACGAGAGCAAGGGGATTATCTAGTACTGAATCGTATTGTAAGCTTAAAGGAAGATTCTGGTAAAACATAAGAACTAGTGTTCTCAGGTTTCATACGGTATTTGATAGTTGATTTGATTCACAAAAGAGAAAACATGAAATTCCGCAATTTGAATGGGTAAACGTACGTAAAGGTAACCGTGACACTCGTGAAAGATATCAGAGAAGGTAATTATGACCTAGCACCAATAGGAATAGTAACACGGAAGCAGCATTTAGTATTCAGCCTCCTCAACGTCAGCGGAGTCAATGCCAACTTCTTCGTAATCTTTCTCCAGAGCCGCCAGATCCTCCCGGGCCTCAGAGAATTCACCCTCCTCCATACCCTCACCGACGTACCAGTGGACAAAGGCACGCTTGGAGTAAAGGAGGTCGAACTTGTGGTCAAGGCGACTCCAGGCAGACGAGATGGCAGTTGTGTTGGACAACATGCACATGCTGCGAGAGACCTTGGCAAGATCACCGCCAGGGACGTGAGCAGGAGGCTCATTGCAGATACCAAGCTTGAAACCTGTAGGGCACCAGTCGACGAATTGAATGGTACGCTTAGTCTTGATGATGGCGACGGCGGCATTGACATCCTTGGGGACAACATCGCCGCGGTACAGAAGAGCACAGGCCACTAGGAGGTGAGCGTCAATAACGACATGAGGTACATATATGCAGAGTTAATTTACTGTATTTTCCTTCCCTTGGGTCGCATTTAACCATCTGGTTTCCAGGCTCGAAGCAAGAGAAGGTCATGTCGGCAACAGAGTTCTGTTCGTGGTGAGCCTTTTCTGCGGAGATGATAGGAGCAAAGGTGGCGAGAGGGAAGTGGATACGAGGGAAGCTGGCAAGAATGAGTGTATGCAATGTTATCGCAATCATTAATCGCTTACGGAACCAAGTTGGTCTGAAACTCGTTCAAGTCGACGTTCAAAGAGCCATCGAACCGAAGAGAAGCAGTGATAGATGAGACGACCTGGGCAATGAGCCTGTTCAAGTTGGTTAGACTTGGAGAAGTGATGCCAAGGTTCTTCTTGCAAATGTCGTAAATGGCCTCATTGTCAACCTGCGACAAGATGAGGACAGTATCGCACCCCTAATCAAACGGAATTACCATGAAAGAACAATCTGAGTGCTCGAGGGTGGTATGAGTAGTGAGGACCGAATTGTACGGCTCAACGACCGAGTTCGCAAGAGTGGGTGCAGGGTACACGCTGAACTCCAACTTAGACTTCTTGCCGTAGTCGGTTGAGAGGCGTTCGAGAATCAAGGCACCAAAACCAGAACCAGTTCCACCACCGAAGGAGTGGAAGACGAAGAAGCCCTGAAGACCAGAGCAGTTGTCTGCAAGGCGGCGAACTTTGTCCATCACGTTGTCAATTTGCTCCTTTCCAATGGTGTAGTGACCTCGGGCATCTGTCCAGAGTTAGCGTATGAATAAAAAAATCGGGGTTAACATGATCTTACAATTACTAGCTGCATCCTCTTTTCCGGTAAGGAGGGTCTCGGGGTGGAAGAGACTCCTGTAGGGACCATTCCTGACCTCGTCAATAACATTAGGTTCGAGGTCAATGTACAGCGACCGAGGCACGTGTTTGCCAGAGGAGGTCTCCGAAAAGAAGGTGCTGAAGCCACCATCGTTGGTAGAAGGTGAACCTTCAAGGAGACGACCGTCAGGCTAATAAAAATGTTCTTGAGAATGTAAATTTTCCGGTTTGACAAAAAAACTTACGCTCAAACCGTGTTCGACGGTATAGAGCTCCCCTGATAATCAGATCAGCATGATGCCACCTTGCACTTGGGCCCGTATAATTGGCGCGTCTTTGCTGCTGCCCTCGCGTTCCAGACGAACGGGCACTTTTGGCAAACTTGCAGGAAAATAAAAGATACTTACAGCAGGCATTGCCGATCTGGACACCAGCCTGACCAACGTGAACAGAGATGACTTCGCGCATTATGACAAGACAACAGGGGCTATAAGCGATGGCGAGCAGACATGATTATCGAGAAGGTACATTTACACGTAGAAAACGACTTACAAAGAAGACAGAAAATGAAGAGGATGCTGCAATGGCAGGAAAGACGAAAATCAGCCAACTCAAAGAATTATACGCTTACGATTTCCCACGCTATCCAGCTGTCAAAATAAGATTGGTCTGTGCGTTGCCACGATGCCCGGAATATCGTGTCATTTCATAAATATTCTACCACAATAACATTTACAAGTGTCTCTCCTTCAGCCTAGCCGGAGCGTCGATACAAGTGACCCCTTGTGCGGCCGACTTCTGCCCGAAATATCTATTAAAAAATCAAGAGAAGCTTAATCCTGTTGACAGAAAAGTATTTACCTCAATAAGCTATTCCATACGTCGAGGCCATGGAAAGGAGCAACATTGGCTAAAACTTGTTGCTCGGAAACAGATTGCTTGGGTGGCTTATTGGGGTCGTCATTTGGATCAAGGGTGGCCGCAACCACGTCGACAGCCTTGAGTTTGGGTACAGTCCTATGTGTACTCGGTGCAGTATGGTATATACTCTTTTTAAGCAGAGCAACAGCTTCAGGCTGACAGGTCGTGTAAGGAAATGAAATGATAGTATTTGGTCTCACTTACCGTGTCGCGTCTCCCTGCGATGGCGGTCGCAGGCGGACGCTCGTCATTGAGATCCAAAGGTCCCCACCGCCGGTCTGCCTGTATCTTGCCTATCGGAGTTGTTTTTCTCAACTTCTTTGCCTCTTTCATCGGCCCTACGGCCAGGTCTTGCCCAGTCCTTGCATCTTGCTCACCGCCGCCATCACGACTCCTGTTAGCACCCACGGCCTCATGGACAAACCCTTGATCAAACGCATGCCTCAATAACCTCTCTGCTTGTGCCTCACATTTTGCCTTCTGCTTGAGAACCCTCTGGCTGTCCTTATGGTATCTCTTGTCCCAAATCCTTTGGCCATCATGCCAACGCTGAGTGGGCGCCTCTTTGATAATGCCAATTTCAAACGGCTTCAGTTTGAGTGCTGGAATCTCCGCCGGAACTTCCATGGGTCGAATTTTGCCGTGAACGTCTAGGCGCTCGCGTATGAAAACGGCGGAAGGACCATGAGCACTTTCATCTCGTTCCTACATACGTTAGTCAATCAGTTGTCTCAATCTACGGCAGCCTTACCTTCCCCCTTTTGTGTAAACCTGTACTCCATGGCGGTACCTTCGCTCCAGAATTCTCTTGGTTGCTTGCGTATTCGTTTGGGGTGATTCCCTGTTCGTGGGCCACTTGGCTGCCCATGACCGAGCTCCTTTCCTTCGAACGTTCATCCTCACCATGCTCGTGTCCACGACTGTTCAGTTCCCTATCTTCTTTCGATTTCATCCCCTTCTGTGCCTTTTTCCCGTAATATTTGACTCGGATTCCTCATGTCGTCCATCCGACTCTGGAAAAGGATAGGCGTCTAGGTATTCAGGATCATGATATGTTCTATGCCTGATGAAGGCGCCAATTGAGCGATATGCGTACTTAGCCTAACTCAGCAAGGAAGATGAGTGACCACTCATATCAAATGGGGAACGCCCATACACTCTTTGTGACATGAAAACAGTCAAAACATGACACATGCCGTCGAACACTTGCAAGCGCACCTGCAAGCACGAATGACCATCCAGTTATAACTCAAAGAATAAAAAGTACGTACATTGGTAGGTGTGGTGAAATTCTTTTCATTTTCCTTCTGTCGTGTACAATCCTGAAGGACACTAAACCGTGTTGGATAATCCGCTGGATGTGCTGCCTTGTGCGCCAAGTAAATGATCTCATCTCGCAGGACTTCTCCATTACCTGCGAGAATGTAAAGAGGAGGTAAGTTGCCTAGCGAGCCTTGCAGAATCGGCGACACGAGTGGGTGCGTTAATAACCTGGTTCATCGTCTTTAAGGCTGCGGGAAAAAAAGCTGGAATGCACTCAGTGACTCACTCAGTCGAGGTGTACATCTGAATCTGCGAACGCAACTCCAACGGGGTTGCATTCGGATTCTCCATTAAAATCTTCGGGGGCTTGGGCTCCCAATGGTCGATCTTAGAGTTCTGCCCATCGTCGACGTCCTCCAATATCTGTGCCTCGTTTGATGTCCGGCGGGGGTTTGCGTCTGGGGTGGGTGGGCCTTTATTATCCCGGTCCATCATCGGCTGCTGGCTCTTAACCATCTCACCTGGTCTATATACTTCACCCTCGGGCTTTACTTTGCGTTGTAGGCGTTCGGAGGAAGGCTTCAAGGTGTTCACACTACCAGGCAGTGGCGGGTCGTCTGTAATGGTAGTTACTATACGTCCACCACTGTGTGGTGTGGTTGGGTTGGGCCACAATGTGGAGGGTTTGGCCAAGAAACCATGTTTGGGTATGATGTCCTGACGGGGAAAAGAACTGTGAGTACATTTGGGTAGTCATCGGAGATAAACTTACGGTATCGTAGTTCGTCATGACACTGGGGAAACTATGTGTCAGGTCCACCCAAGGACTGATAAGTACAGCACCGGCAGGCAGTGGCATCCCAAGATCACGGAGGATGATTAGAGTTGCTAAACATAGTCCGCCACCAGCCGAGTCACCCGCAAAAACAATCTTCGAGGGAGAAATGGGTTTGTGGAGGGCTTCGGGAGGCGGCCGTATGAGATATAGATCTGGAAATATCAATGGGCTTCATTAGGGTGTTTAAAAGGGGTTACGTACATGCTGAGAGCACGTCTTGCAGAGGACACGGCCATGGGTACTGCGGCGCCTTGCGATAATTGACAGCAAATGCTCGTCCCTTGAATTTATTGGCTACAGAATTCCTCTGTTCAAATCTTGTCTGGCTAGTAACAGAAGAGGCAACTTACTAAAGTGTAGTATCTGGTATCTATGTGTGTCTGCCACGAGTCACGAGTCAATTGGATGTGAATCATGTCAAAGAAAGCACACGTACTAATAGATCCCCAGAAGTATCCACCTTTAAGGTGCATTCATTAATGAAATGCGATATAGAATTACCGCACGCTTACCACCATGAATGTATAGCTAAAAAAATTTATTAGCTGCGCTTGTAGCAGGTGGTCCATATAACTTACCATAACGGACTCCAACGCTTCCATGCGCAGAATGTTGGCTTCGGTATCCTTCATCTTTGTCCCATCTTGATACGTAAATCCTGCTTCTGAGGCAAGATGTTCTTCTTCAGCTACCCACTCTGCGTCGATTCCATCCAACCCACGAACTTGCCACCAGCGTTCTCCGCCGACAACCCTCTTGAGTTCATCCGGACCAAACCATTCGGTGAGTCGGTCCGCTGCCTCGTTGCACGTCTTTAGTGGAATCAGCACTGGGCAGACGGCTGCCCATGGTGGGGCTGGTACATGTGTGTTCGTGCTGGATTCCATTTAATGTATGTTGGGGAGGCGGGAACTGAAAGACTTACAAAGATTGCAACGATTCTACGGTGTTCTTGGTACCAAGAGCAATAAATGCTGCAAAGAATGTTAAACCAGACACAAAAAGAATGAACCTCCGTAACAAACATTTTACAATGTGGAAAGCTCTATGACAACCATTCAGACGCTGAACAATAGTACGGATAAAACTCTCACTGGTCAAAGATAAGGTCATCTTGGGGAGCCTCTTCGTCCTCCCTATCCTTTTTCGTTTTGATTTTCTTGGTCCAATGTTTGAAAAAGGTCTTTATGACAACTGTGAAAGAATAAACATGACTTCTGATTCTTTCCTAATATTCCACTTGCCTGGAGTTATGTGAATGGCAGCAGAGAAGGTGGTGACTGGCATCGAAAAGGAATTAGAGACATGCCTAGCGGTAGCACTATATTATATGTCACGATCGACACGGCCAGCCCTTTTCTAGCAGTGGTCCCAAGATAAGATAAGATCAAATTCAGCTCTGGATGGCTACGTCATATATAACTTGGCATTTTCCAGCCAACTTTACCTACAAAATTTTATTTCGTTGTAACTTTGTATGCAGAATAGATACATGTCTTCTTTGAAAAGAAAAGAGATTGCAAATATTTGGGAATCCTGCTAGCCTTCGATCGACATTACCTTGGGATTGTGGATATCATCTGGACCTTGAGGTACAGTGTTACAATGGAGGAGGGGCACTCTCGACCCGAGCGGACAAAGGCCCTGCTCCAACGTAAGCGCCTTCATTTGTATGAATACCCCTATATTTATGATGGCCCACAGGACCGAGATGGCTCCTCCCTCCGTACCAATACACAGTCGTTGACAATAGCAGCGCGTCGACGAGACCAAATTTTTAGGAAGAAATTTCCCGGTGGCAAGATCCAGTTCGAAACAAAAGATCTGCCTGTTATCCCATGGCATTCGGACCTTCAGCCACTCCTCAGGCCTCAGGCCTCACTTGCCAGTGGGCGAATTGACTTTCACGCCACACTGTTCTCTCTCCCTTTGCTAGTGCACATATTTGTTTCTTCACTACATAAAGAAATGCAGAAATTCAGAAAGTTTGCTCGGATTCTCACTGCACCATCGGATAGTGAAACAATTCCCTTCAATTTCGGGATGAGAGTTGTACATTTTTCCAGCCATATATATTGTTGCTTATCAGGGGAGTCGACTTTGCATTTGATACGAGCATTGGGACAGTTGCGAGAGGAAGAGGATGACTAGTTGTAACAAAGGACTTGGTATTCCTGGAATCCTCGCCATCAGCTGCAAACTTTTATGAAACCCAAAAGACCTCACCTTGATAGCTTTCTCCTTTCCTCCGTACGTGATATATGCACCTATTGTATCTTGATATTAAAGAAGATTCACATGGGCTGCAAACTGTGACGCACCATCCAATTTTTCGCTGACCTTGCCGGGATGTGTGCCATCCTTGTGTGGTGCTCGGGCGACATATACTGGAGTCCCATCCTTCTCGTGACCGCCTTCAACTGGACGGCAACCCAAGTTTTCAACATCCAGCCTGCCACTTGTCGACACCCAGCGAAGGTGCTTCATATCGCCAACCAAAACTTCAAACTCATCCACCTATGGTTGTCATAATCAGGACACAACTCGAAGGTAGAACACGTAAAATACGAACATCAATTTCACGATCGCCATATCCGATGAGGCCGCCTTTCTGGAAGCTTTCAGACGCCTTTCCGATAACTAAAGCGATTTGGTATTGAAAAAAGCTGAGATGATCGTCTAAAATGGGAGCTCACCGATTGCACCCTATATCATGCAAAGGTTGGGAACGAAACAAGGTTGACCCAAACTCAAAAAAAAAACGCACCTCATAAAATGCCCTACTGGAATACAAGTTCCGACCGTGTTCCTGCCCAACAACGATTGCACCGTTTGGGATGGAAGTTCCGCGGGTAAGGACCCAAGTCGCAGGCCCAGTGGGCCCTCGTTGGTAGAATGCTTCGGTACGGGCTTGAGCTTCTTCGTTCCAGTTGCCATGAGCCCAAACCCTGGTTTTGCCCTTGACGAGAGTCAACGTAATCCTAACATTATATAGATCTAGATTCGTACCTCTTCCTTGTGTTGTTCGTGTTTCTTATAGGCGAACAAACCGCCAGCGAGGAGGGCAGCGCCAGCGGCGACACCAGCGCCGATCTGTGGAATCGTGAATTGACTGATCAGTGCTCCGATCAAAAAAGAGTCAATCCTATTCACCTCGACTTTCTTCTTTGTTTCGTCATCCCCGTACCAGTGTTTCTGTTTTTCAGGAGCCTGGACCTGTTCGGTTTTATCGTCTTGTCACACATCATATCAATACGTTGGGTAATAAGAAGCAGACAAGAATTCACCTTGCTGATACTGCACCTGTTGCGGTGCTTGCTGGTGCTGGTGCTGTGGTTGTCCTTGCGGCTGACAATCGCCTGTGTCGCCGTCACTCAGACGTCCCCAAAGGGCAGGCGTGAGGGGAGGAGCCCAATCGCCCTGCGGAAGCACGAGGTAAGAACCGATGAGCTGCATAACAAGGCACCTCTCACCTGGGAGCGATGAGGCTGGACGATCTTGTAACGATGACCTGATGGAATGGTCATCGACGATCAGATAGTTGTGAGCAACCTGCCTACCTTCATACTGAACGACATCGTTGTAGTTGTATTGCGTTCCAGGTTCCCAGTATCGATCCTGCATGTTGGATATCAAGTTGTGTTCTGATGGCTGCCACAGGGGCGAGGGCTTATAAGGGTGCGGGGCGGAATAATGATGAGGCTTTATCGATATCGGTATCTTTCATCTTAGCACCATCTGGACATAAAGCATATATAGCCATCCATCGATAAATCAAGGTTGTAATTGAGTCGCTAACTCCTAAGTACGAACTGCGCTCCGATTTCACCCTGTGCATATACAAATTCTATAGTCTTATAATAGCCTTATTCTACGTCTGTTGCAGCGGAACTATATGCCGTTTTAGCAACTCCATAGATAATTTCACAACACCTCTCTACCGCCTCAGTCATCGAAGTATCTAGCATGTCTAGAAGAACCAATCCATCAACGTTTTTCGCCAATTTTCCGCTCTCTACATCGCCATTTTCAAAGACGTCCTTGTGCGCGTCAACGTAAGCCGGATAGACGATATTCTCCCAGTAATCGGGCGGGTCCCGCCATAGGTCGCCTTCTGGATCGGATTGCACTCCATAATGAGAGACATATTGTCGAAGAGCAAGCGTTATTGCCGGGGAGGATATTGGCACGGAGGAAGAAAGGGATTAAACAGAACGGAAGAGATTAGCATTGGCATATAACATACAAAGGACGTCCTACCTGCAGTATGATACCCATGCCGTTCGTGTCTGCGTCTTTTCAGGACATCATGTGGAATCCTGAGCATGAAGCGAATGTCCAGCTGTTCAAATACTTCCTACGTAGATTTTCGCATCAGACATATAATACCAAGTTACCACACCACATCTCACCTTATGCCAGTAGAGTAAAAAGCCATCTACAAAAATCCATACAACATTCTCTCCACCCTCATTTGCTTTCTTCAGGTTCGCAAAATTTTGTCTCCATTTCTCCCTCATTTCACCGTCGATCGTGACTTCCCTCTGCTCGTTGAGATGATCATGGCTTCTATGGTCATTGGGTATCTGTCCCGTCTGTTTGAGCCTTCGAAGAAATTTAATGAGCCTATCCCAGGAGATAGCGCCTTCTGCCGCATCCCAATCCTGAACTTGGTGGACTGGGTGGACAGGAACGAACTCTTGGGGCTTATCATACTTCGATAAACCGACAAGCTGGTAATGACAAATATACCTACAGGAGCAAAGTCCTGTTCGAAGCTTAGGCACTGATGTAGTTAAATCGGAAGTGGTAGCAACGCACATCTTGGTGGATTATTACACTGTCTGGTAATAGATAATCCAGGTGCTTGGCGAGGGTAGTCTTGCCCGAGCAAGTTGCGCCCCTTTCATAGGACGTTAGCGACTTTTCTACGCAAGAGACGATGAAAGTACCCTATGCCGATGAAGATGGCTTTTGTCATACTGTTGGTCAAGTCTGATAATGGGTCTCAGGGCGCGATGGCGTTAGGGCGAAGAGCGGGAGATTCCGTGATGATCAATTACTTCTGATACGAATATTCGTGGCGCTCCTACGTCGGATGGTCTTAAAAGTTTAGCAAGTCTTGCTCCTCGAAACGGAAGGCCTAGACATCACATGGTGTCTCGAGGTCCAACGGCGGTGACCTTCAAGTTGGCAGTTCTGGAAAACTATTGTCGGTGCGAAGAATTTAGCTTCAAATCCTTGCCGAACTCGGTTCTGCGATTTCTGTTTGTGCGCCACGACATGTTCGAAGGAAGCTAATGCGGAGTGGTCATTCAATATCAAGGGAGCATTCTCGTGGAACGTTGACGTTATGTTTTGCAAATATTTTTTTCTCGGGTAGAGAAATCGAATTGTGTTGACAAATTCGGATTAGCAACTCGTGGCAGGAGCTGGAACCAGCCACGACGACATTGCAAACACGTTGATCCCTGTCGAGGAATGAATATTGAATCCAAATTGAATCCCTAAAAAAGATATCGAAAAGTCTGCCTGGCAAGCTTCTTGTTTGCGGACGTACAATCCAAGCACAATCTGATTGTTGAAGGATATGAACTGGAAAACCAACGAGTGAAGAGCATTCGCTTACTCTTTTTGGCAGTAGCCCTGACTCCCAGGTTCCAACTCCGTGGAAGATAGATTGCAAGGCTCGCAAGTAAATTTCGAGATTCCACTTCGGACTGGACCTGTGCTCCAATTACTGAATTGCACTCTCGGCTAATTCCCTCAACCCCAACATACCAACGGAAGCGAATAAGCTTGTGTTTAGTTGACCGGAATGTCGAGTGACTGCACGAGGCGTGCCTCCTGGTCTCACCGCAACGCTTTACCCCGTCAAAGAGAACACGACTTCGACACCCGGTTCTCAGAGTCCGATCCATAACCATTATCCCGACTTTCAGAAAGTAATGTCTCCCATGGAAGAATCGCATACGTCGCATGGGTTCGCGGGAGCTACTGTTCCTCCTAGTCATGGCCATCGCACCCTTGTCCTTTGCTTCGATGGTACAGGTACGACATCTGGTATTTCTTGGGTCGCGGTTGCTCTTAAACTCTGATACTAGGCGATCAATTTGATGATGATGTCCCTTCCTTCCTTTCATATTTTTCTGCATGTTGAACCCTTTTTTTTTTTTCAGAACTCGAACATCGTGAATTTTTTCTCGATGCTGAAAAAGGATGACCCAAAAGAACAACTCGTCTATTACCAAGTGCGTAGCTTCCACCTTGTACCGTCCTAAACCGTCCAGATCCTAACGTGTTTAACAAGGCAGGGATTGGGACATATACCATCCCTCAGATTGCCAAACCGATGATGGCGAAATTGCACAAGGCACTTGATACCATGGTAGGGGTTCACCTAAATGCGCATGTTATGGGTATGTGGCTCTGCGTCGTCTTTTTCCACCAAATCTTGCAACTAGATCTAACTCCAGGTGGTTATGAGTTTATCATGCAAAATTGTCAGTGGTTCACCTTTGAGTTACCGCGGAAACCCATTAACCCTACCTTAGATGAGGCCGGTGATAAGATCTCTCTTTTTGGTGCTTTTGCCGCTTTGTCTTTCTGATGTCCCCTCTGACTTGTCGATTACAGGCTTCTCGCGAGGCGCTTGTGCGTATTCCGTGGGTTTGAGCAGAATACAGTAACTAATATA
>Ga0307509_10010103_pt1 | contig 11636 bp, 6 predicted proteins | sample 10_EM_MG_FD_202245 | JGI IMG/M metagenome (GOLD analysis project Ga0307509, IMG submission 202245) | Populus trichocarpa ectomycorrhiza microbial communities from riparian zone in the Pacific Northwest, United States - 10_EM | ecosystem: Host-associated > Plants > Roots > Unclassified | place... | reverse complement strand
TACGCCAGTAGGCTGGGACAGCTGCACCACCCCACCAACACCCGTTCCCTCAAAGGGAGATGGCCTGCAGCGGTCGATTCGTCTCATTGCGTGAGGATGAAGCAACAGGTGCTGATAGCGGGCCGGTACCGGCTGAACACGACCATCGGGCGCGGCGCGATGGGCGAGGTCTGGCAGGCGTACGACGAGATGGTCAGCAGACCGGTGGCCGTCAAGCTCCTGCACTCGCAGAACTCCGAGCCCACCGCCACCGCCCGTTTCCGTCTGGAGGCCCAGACGGCGGGCCGGCTCAGCCACCCCCATGTGGTCGGCGTCCTCGACTTCGGCGAGCAGGAGGGCCGGCTGTTCCTGGTGATGGAGCTGGTCCAGGGCGACAGCCTCGCCCATGTGCTCACCCAGGCGGGCTCCCTGCCTGCCGAGGAGGTCGCCCGTATCGCCGCCCAGTCGGCCGCCGGACTCGCCGCCGCGCACCAACAGGGCATCGTGCACCGGGACATCAAGCCCGGCAACCTCCTTCTCGACGCCGACAGGTCGGTGAAGATAGGCGACTTCGGCATCGCGCAGTTCATGAACGACCCCAGTGGCGCGCTCACCGCGACCGGCCAGATCGTCGGAACCAGCCTGTACATCGCCCCCGAACGCGCCCTCGGCCAACCCGCGGGACCGCCGTCCGACGTCTACTCGCTGGGCTGCGTGCTCTACCAACTCCTCACCGGGCAGCCCCCGTTCAGGGCCAGCAGCCCCATCGCCGTCCTCCACCACCACCTCGACACGGCCCCCGTACCACCACGCGAACTCGGCGTAGGGCTGCCGCCCGCCTTCGAGAACTATTTACTCAGCCTCCTCGCCAAGCGCCCCGAGGACCGTCCTACGGCGCACCAGGTGGCCGAGTGGTTCGCCTCCGGCGCCTGGAGAGGGCGTCCCGAGCCCCTCCCGGCGGCCGCGCCGCGCCCCGAGCCGGAGCCGCGGGTGGCCGGAGCCTGGGATGCGGCCGCGAAGCCCCGGCCGAGCGCGGCTGCCGGCCCTGCCCCCAGCTCCGGCCCTGGCTCCGTGACCACGTACGCCTTTCCTTCCTCCGCCGCCGTCAGCAGCACCGCTCCGGCCCACCGGACCCGGCGTCGGCAACGAACGGGAGGCCGCGCCGTCGCCGTAGGCCGGTCGAAGGCAGTGGGCACGGTCGCCGCCGTGCTGATCTTCCTCGGGGCGCTGCTGGTCGGCCTGGCCTGGTTCTCCCCCGACCACAGCTCGGCGGACACATCACCGACGGGTCCGCCCGGCAGCACGAGTCCGGTCACGGCCACGCCGTAGGTTCACGCCCCGTGCAGGCGGGCCTCGCGGCGAGTGTGCGAGCGGCGGCCGGTCAGGCGCCACAGGACGCGGGCGGGCAGTGGTGCCTTGGTGAGGATCGTTCGCTGCTCCTCAGGGGTGGCCACTGCCATCAACGCGCTGAAGGCGCGCAGCAGTTGCTTCTTCTCGATCTTCGCCAGGCTGATCTCGCCGAGTTCCTCCCATTCGGCGACGGTCAGATGGTCGGCGGCCAGCGGCAGGATGGTGTTCTCCTCCTCGTCCATGTGCGCGGTCAACACCGCGCCCAGTTCGGCGAGTCGGTCCGCCACCTGCTCACAGAGGGGCTGTCGGGGATCGGCGGCCAGTTGGCCCAGCGCGCCGGTCACCTGCGTGACCAACTCCTCCAGGCGGTGGTGCTGTTGCTCCATGCGCGCGATCGTCTCGGCCTGCCCGGCGGTCCGTGCCGCGAGCCGGGGCCAGAGGAACTCGTCCTCGCTGACGTGGTGGGCTTCCAGCCCCATGAGCATGAACCGGACCTCGTCGACGACCAGTTCGGCCCGCGCGGTGTCGCCGGGCCGCAGTCCGCGTACCAACTCCGGTAGCTCCGCGCATGATTGGCGGAACGTGCGATGCACGACCACCATGTCGTGGACGTCCGGCTTCGAGGTGACTGCCTCAGACATGGTGCTCCCTAGCCCTTGCTCAGCTGGTCGTGGAAACGGTGGGCCAGGTCCGTCAGTTCTTCCGCGCTCCGCGCGGTCTGCTGGAGATCGATGAGCACCTCGTCGGCCCCGGCCGCGTGGGCGGCGAGCAGGTAGTCCGAGACCTGTACGACCGTTCCCCGGTGCGGCACGGCATCACTCGGTGCGTCCTCGGCCGTCACCGCGGGGTTCACCCGGACCACGGTGCGCAGGGCGTCGGGGTCACGTCCGGCCGCCTCCGCGATCTGCCTGATCTGGCTGATGACGTAGGCGAGTTGGGGCACCGGCAGCGCCACCCCGGCCCAGCCGTCCGCGCGCCGGCCGATACGTTCCAGGGTGGCCGGGGTGAAGCCGCCCAGGAGCACCGGCGGGCGGGGGCGTTGCACAGGGAGCGTCTCGATGTGTGCGCTCGGGATCGTCCACAGAGCACCCTTGTGCTCGGCCGACGAACCGGACCAGACGTGATCGAGGACGTCCAGGATCTCCTCCATCCGTGCCCCGCGCCCCCGCCACGGCACACCGATGGCCTCGTACTCGTCGGACGACCAGCCGAGTCCGAAGCCGATGTCGAGCCGCCCCTCGCTGAGGATGTCGACGGATGTCAGTGACCGGGCCAGCAGGAGCGGGGAGTAGAAGGGCGCGTTCAGCGTGCTGGTCCCCAGGCGCATCCTCCGGGTGGCGTGGGCCAGGAAGGACAGCGTGGCGATGGGGTCCAGGAAGGCGCGGTACTCCTCCGGTACGGGGCCGCCGCCGGGATAGGGGTCGCGGGGCGCTGTCGGGACGAGGGCCCGGTCTCCCACCCACAGGCTGTCGTAGCCGATCGCTTCGACCGCGGTGGCGAACCCGGAGATCGTGGCGGGGTCGGTGAACGATCCGTACTGGGGAGAGCCCAGGCCGATCTTGAGCATGTCTGTCATGTGTTGGTCACCTGTTCGAGGAGATGCCGAGGCAGCGGAAGGGCGTACGGGTTCCCTACGGCTGCGGTCCGTTCTCGGATCACCGTGTCGGACACCAATCGACGTACGGTCGACGGCGGGTGAAAGCGGGGTCGACTCGGCGGGCGAACAGGCCCGGTCTCACCCACGGACGTTCAGCGCTTCGCCGCTTCCTGCCGCAGGCGGTCGCTCACCTCGTACACATGCTGGGCCGCGGCGATGTTCACCTCGGCCCGGTCCGAGCTCAGCGCGGTGAACAGGCGGGCCACCTCCTGGAGGAAGTAGGCCGGGCTGTTCGGATCGTCCTCCGCGCCGGCGACGGCCTCCGACTCGGCGAAGAACCCGACGGCCTCCGCGGGCCGCCCCCGGTCCGCCAGTACGACCGACAGGAGCCGAGTGGACAGGAAGAGCGTCACCCGGTCGTCGAGGGCGCGCGCACGCCGGATCGCCTCGCGCAGATCGGTTTCCGCCGCGGTCATATCGCCGCGGATGAAGGCGAGCCAGGCCCGGATGTGCCGGGTCTGCGCCCGCAGCACCGGGTCGTCGCCCAGGTCGGCCGCCGTGACCGCGTGGTCCGTGACGCGTTCCAGTTCCCGCTGATGCGCGGGTCCGGCGAACAGTCCGCTCGACGCGATCACCGACAGCGCGGCGACGACGATCCCCACGGCGTCCGGGATGTCGCGCAGCACCCGGGAGAACACCGAGACCAGCAGCGTGTGCTCGGCCAGCAGCCAGCTACGCGCCTCCTCGGCGTCGGCGAACCGCAGTCCGGTCAGTGGCACGGAGAAGAGGTGGATGGCGAGCGCGCCGGCCTTCTCGGTCGCGTTCATGGCCTGGAACAGGGTGGCCTGGAGGAATGTCGTCAGCCGCACCAGCGCCGCCTCGCGCTCGGCCACGGGATCCTCGCGGTCGGCACGGCGGGCGGCGAACGCCCGTACCAGATCGTGGAATCGGTAGCGGTCGGCCGAATGCGGCTCCAGCAGACCGGCCTCCAGCAGCTGCTCCAGTTGCTCCTCGGTCTCCTGTTCCGGCTGGTCGAGCAGGACCGCCGCGACCGCGACCGGGAAGTCGGCGGCGTCGAGCAGCGCGCACAGGCGCATCGCCCGGGCCCGGTCGGGGGCGAGCGCCCGGTAGCCGACCTGGAAGGTGGCCTCCACCGACATGCCCCCGGCCCGCAACTCGTCGAGCTGGTGCTCCTCGGCGCGCAGCCGCAGCAACTGCGCACCGAGTCCACGTCCGGGACGGGCCGCCGTACGGGCCCCGATGATGCGCAGCGCCAACGGCAACTGCCCGCAGGCGCTGACCAGTTCGAGGGCGAGTTCCGGGTCGGCGGCGATCTCGGCGTCGCCGGTGAAGCGGCCCAGCATGGCCACCGCCTCCTGCTGATCGGGCACCGGTACCTCGAAACGCGTCGCACCCGGTGGTACGAGCGACCGATGCCGGGTGGTGATCAGCGCGGAGTTGCCGGGGGTGCCCGGGAGCAGCGGTGTCACCTGGGCGGTGTCGTACGCGTTGTCCAGGAGCACCAGGATCCGGCGGTCGGCGGTCAGGGTGCGATAGGCACCGGCGCGGGCGGTGGGCGTCGCGGGGATCCCGGCGGCGGGCATGCCGAGCGCGAGGAGGAAGTCGACCAACACGTCGGCGGGATCGGTGGGTTGGCCGCCGTCGCCCCGCAGGTCCACATAGAGCTGCCCGTCCGGATAGTCGCCGCGCAGGCCGTGGGCGACGCGCAGCGCGAGCGCGGTCTTCCCCACACCGCCGATACCGCTGAGCACCGCGAGCCCGACCGCTTCCCCGCTGGGCCGCAAGGCGAGCCGGAGCCGCTCCCGCAACCGCTCTCGGCCGACGAAGTCACCTGGTGCCGGCGGGAGTTGCTGCGGGCGGGCGGCGAACGGGACTTCCTCGATCCGGGTGGTCGCGGACCGGTCGGCTTCGGGGGCGGCGCCTGATGCGACAGGTTGTCCCTCGCCGCCCGGCAGGGGCGCGCTGTCGCCTACGGCGGCTGCGGACGCCGTAGGACCGGTCGGGGCAGTGGCACCCAACGACGGCGCGGCACCGGCGAGTTGCCCCGCGGGGCGGAACTCGGCCGGGTCGGGTTCAGCGCCGCTGAGGATGCGTGACTGCAACTCGCGCAGCTCCGGCCCCGGGTCCATGCCCAGTTCGGCCACCATGGTCTCGCGGGCCGCCGCGTAGACCGCCAGGGCCTCGGCCGTCCGTCCGGCGTGGTGCAGGGCTCGCATGCGCAGCGCGTACAGGTCCTCGCGCAGCGGATGGTCGGCGATCAGCGAGGTCAGTTCCGTCGCCACGCGGGCGTGCTCGCCCTGTTCGTCGGCGCAACTCAGCTGCGCCACCTGGGCGTTGAGCCGCAGATCCACGAAGCGTCGGCGGTGTCGCCGGGCGTAGGGGCCGGGCACTCCGGACAGCGGCTCCCCCGACCACAGCGCCAGCGCGGCGTCGAACGCGCGCAGGGCGGGGCCGGTCTGCCGGGCAGCCCGCAGTTCCTCGCCGTCGCGGACGAGTCGCTCGAAGCGCAGGGCGTCGACGGCCTGTTCCGGGATGTCGAGCTGGTATCCGCCCTGCGTGGTTTCCAGTCGGGAACGTTCCTCGCCCAGGGAGAGGCGGATGCGGTAGACGTACGTCTGCACGGAGCGCACCGCGTTGCCGGGCGGCTCTTCCCAGAGTGCGTCGATGAGGTGGTCGAGGCCGCACTGGCGTCCTTCGCCGAGCAGCAGCCGGACCAGGACCGCACGCTGCAGAGGGCTGCCGAGATCCAGCGCCCGCCCGCCATGGCGACCGCTCAGTGGCCCCAGCAGCCCGAACTCGTACCCTTCCACCGCTGTTGCCACTCATGGAGTCTATCGGGCACCACTCGTGGCCCTGCCCGCCCGGGGATCCCCGGTCAGCCGCGGCGCAGCATCATGACGACAGCGACAATGACGATGATGACGACGACAGTACCCAGGCCTATGTACACGGGTTTCTCTTTCTCCAGGGAAGCGGCACCTCTGGATGCCGCGAAAACCCGGGTACCCCCGAAAGAGCCTTTCAGCCGTCGTGGAAAGCGAGTGGAAAGCGAGTGGAAAAGGAACGGGGACACCGACGCTCCCCCGGGCGGCCGGTGCCCCCGTTCCGCTCACGTCGGATCAGCGGCGGTACGCACCGCAGCGGACGGCGTGCTCCACCGCGGCCGCCATGGCCTGCTGACCCAGGGCGTTGGGGTGCGCGGGCGCGGCCGGGGCCGTCGCGACCAGGGGTTCGATCCAGCGCTCGCCGACCGGCTTGCACATGTCGTGTCCCACCGTCGGGGTGTAGGTGTCGACGTACCCCGCGCCGTGCGCCGACGCCTGGGCCGCGATCATCGCGTTGAGCTTCTTCTCGGTGTCCCGGAGATAGGCGAAGTCACCGGCGGCGAGCGGTACGGCGGAGCTGGTGCAGCCGACGCCGTCCTCCGGGAAGAGGTCGGGATAGCCCACCATCAGGACCTTGGCGTGCGGGGCCCGCTCCCGGACGGCGTCCAATGCGGCGGCGATCTTGGGGGCGATGTCGTCGACGCGCTGTGCCAGCCGGTCGGTGCCGTCGCTCGTGAAGAAGGTCTGGCAGGGATTGCCCGTCGGGTCCTTGGACGTCAGTCCGGCGCAGGTGGCCAGGTTGTTGGAGAAGCCGAGGTCGTTGCCGCCGATGGTGAGGGTGACCACGTCCGTGTCCGTGCCGAGTGCGTCTAGCTGCGGCGCCTGCGAGCCCTGCGGTCCGGCCAGGGCCGTCGTCGTGGCGCCCGAGCAACTGACGTCGGTCTTCTGCCAGTTCCTCGCCGCCGCGAGGAGGGACGGGTAGTTCTGGTCGGACCGCGCGCAGGTGGCGTCGACCTGGGTCGGTATGCCGGGTCCGGAGGCGTAGGAGTCGCCCAGCGCAACGTAGTTCACGGTGTGCGTGGTGGCCGCGGTGCGCGAGGTGGGTGTCGAGGCGCTCGCCGCCGTCGCCCCCGCGGCGGACAGGGCCAGCGCGCAACACGCCACCGTGGCACCGCGCAACAGGTCTCGCCGGCCGGAAGATCTCTTGGTCTGCTTGTTCAAGTCCATCCATTCGTCGGGCCCCTGAAGCGCGCTTCGAGTCACTCGTCGATTCGCTCGTCGAGTCGGTCGTCGATTCGCTCCGACAACAGGTGTCAGGCGCGGGGGCGTTGTGCTCGCTATTCGTCAAACGGCGTACGCGCCAAGGAGGTTCACTCCGAGTTCGGGATACGTCGTCCAACGCGAGGCGGAGCCCTACTGGTTGTGACTGCGGCGGAGGTGGGATTCCGCGTAGGCATGGGCCCGGAAGGCGAGGATCGGGTCGTCGGAGAGCTGGATACCGGGGGTGACGCGGGTGGGGTTGAAGGCCTGCGTGTTCCAGGGGTCCTGGTCGTCGGCGGGTGCGGTGATCTCCAGGCGTCCTGCGGTGAACTCCCTGCGGTGGTCGGGCCAGACGGTGCTGGGGTCGTGGGTGGGGTCGTCGGGTTCGGCACGTTGGATGCGCAGGTCGAACGCCACGGATTCGTGTTCCAGGCGCCGGTGCAGTTCGTCGGTCAGGTAGTGGGCGGTGCGGGTGGCCGCCTCGTCGGCGGTGAGGGCGGCGCGTCCGGCCTCCGGTTCCCAGCGGTACCGGACGGGCCGCCGGACGCCTGCCGCGTCGACCCAGATGAAGGCGTGGATGGCCCAGTAGGCGGCAGAGGCGTAGCTGACGGGGATGGGTGGCTGCTGCGCGACGGCTTCGGCCAGGTGGGGATGGGCACCGACGAACGTGTGCACCCGGGCCAGGTCGGGCTGTCGGGTCACGGGGTCGGGGCGCAGGGCCTCGGTCAGCTCCAGGAATTCCTTGGGCGTCGAGGCGACGAACCGGGGGACGGTGAGGGCGACGAGGTCGGTGTCGCTGCCGTCGTGCAGGTGGAAGCGGGTGGCCATGCCGCGGGTGACCGGGGCGGTGTCGGGCGTGTGCGGATTTCCCTCGGAGTTCGAGAACCGTACGGTGACCGGCACCGGCCGTGTCTGCAGGTGCGCCGCCGTGGTCAGGGCGGCCGCGGTTCCGGTGGGCGTGAAGGTGCCCCGGAATCCGGCACCCCGGGCACTGGACCGGCGGTATCCGGGATGCCTCCCACTCATCCGCTCCATGCTGTCGACGACCCGGACGGCCAGGGTCTGATCTGCGGAACTGCTTGACATGTCATTCCTTAGAAAACGAACCGATCACGGAACCTGGGCAAGGCGTGCGGGGGCGGACCGCCCTCCGAGGAGCCCTTCGCCGGCCTCCTCGCATTGCGGTCTACGAGCCGCTCCGGGACCCGGTTCACTGGTTGCCCGGGTCGGTTGCCGGGATCGGTGGCCGGGATCGAAATCGGCCCGGTAATGCGGAGGCTGGTCCTGGCCGCCGAATTCGAGAATCAATTACACGGAGGCAGCAGAAAAGGACTCCGGCCCACCGTCCGGGCCGGCCGCATTCCGCTGATCACCGATGCCGGCCGGGACCGTTCAGGACTCCGGTGAACCCGGCAAGCAGGGAAGGGTTGTCGGAGAGCCATGCCTGCACACGGTCCGCCCCGATCGCACCGCTCGGACCGGACGTGAAGTAGGCGTCCAGCTTGTCCAGCAGGGCGCCCACCGCTCGGCGGGCCAGCGGCTCGCGCACCCGGTCGAGGGCCTGGCCCGCGCGGTCCATCCACATCCGCGCGTCGTCGGACGCCGAGGGGGTGGGTGGGCCGAACGTCGCCACCGCCACCAGGCCGACCGCGGACATGGCCCTGCGGTCGAGCGGCGCCGTAGGGCTGTCCCAGACGCCGGCGAAGATCGTCCGCGCGTCCGAGAAGCGGCCGCCGTAGAACGCCAGTGTTCCGCGCAGGATGGCGGCCGCTGCCCGGAGGTCGTCCGCACTCAGGTCGTCCGCGAGCCGGATCAGCTCCGAGAGCCGGTTCTCGGCCGCCTCGACCGCTCCCCGCGCCATGTCCAGGCACACGATCCTGAGCGCGGCGTACGCGTACTGACCGCGCGCGCCGATGGAACGCAGGATGCGCGCCGCCTCGGTCCAGTGCGCGCGGGCGCGGTCGCGGAGGCCGGCGCTCTCCTCGGCGTCGCCCCAGAGCGTGAGGGTGCACGCCCTGGCGAAGTCGTCGCCGGAGGCGCGTGCCGCCGCGGCGGCTGCCTCGCCGTGGCCGCGGGCGCCGTCGATGTCGCCGACCTGGAGGCAGTACGTCGTCCAGTTCGTCAGGAGGATCGCCCGGTCCCAGTGGAACTGGGTGCCCGCGACGCCCTGTTCGGCCCGTACGAAGAGTTCCGCCACGTCGTCCCGCCCGGTCAGCATGGCGTGGAGCGGCTCGTAACAGGGCCCCAGGACAGCGAGTTGAGGGTTCTTCGCCTGGCGCCAGGCCGTCTTGAACCGGTCGATGAAGTAGCCGCCCTCCGCGTACCGGCCGACGACATGGTTGAGCCAGACGAGCCATGCGAGCGCGTAGAAGAGCGCCAACTCGTCCTCCGCGGTGGGCTCTTGCCCCTCCCCCGCGTCAGAGGAACGCAAGGCGCGTTGGAGGCGGTCGATGCCTTCTTCCTCACGGCCGCTGATGACCCAGTAGCTGCCCCGCCGCGACTCCAGCGACAGGGCCTCAGCTGTTCTCGACCGGGCCATCATCAGATCCGAGGCCGCCCTGATGTTGGCGGATTCCGCCGTGTGCCGTCTGATCAACTCTCCTTGCTCGCCAGGCGTGTTGGCGTCGGTGCACTCGCGCACGAAGCGCAGGGACCAGGCCATGAAGCGTTCCTCCGCCTCGGCGGCCCTGCCTTCGGTCCGGAGCCGGTCCAGCGCGTACTCGCGAACCGTCTCCAGCATCCGCAGCCGACTTCCGTCGGGCGTCGATACGGTGAACAGGAGGGATTTGTCGACCAGTTGGGCCAGCACCTGCAGGATCTCGTGGCGGTCCACCCCGGGGCAGTCCGCCTCGGGAGGGAGGATCGCCGTCTCCGCGAACTCGACGGAACAGCCGCCGACATACAGGGCGAGTTCCGTCAACACCCGCTGCTCGGTGGCGTCCAGGAGTGCGTAGCTCCAGTCGAGGACGGCGCGCAGGGTGCGGTGCCGGGCGGGAGCGGTCCGCTTCCCCTTGGCCAGCAGGGCGAAGCGGTTGTCGAGGCGGAGTTCGATCTCGCGTACCGGCAGCAACCGTACGTGCGCGGCGGCGAGTTCGACCGCGAGGGGCAGTCCGTCCAGCCTGCGGCACAGCGAGCGGATGTCGTGCAGCGCCGGCTCGTCCGCGGTGAAGTTCGGGTCGATCATGACGGCGCGGGCGCTGAACAGTTCGGCGGCTTCGCCGTCGGGCATCGGCGCCAGGGGGTACAGCGTCTCGCCCGCGACGGCGAGCGGCGCTCGGCTGGTCGCCAGGACGGCCAGCGCGGGGCACCGGCCGAGCAGGACCGCCACGAGCGGGGCGAGGGCGTCGAGCAGATGCTCACAGTTGTCGAGCACGAGGACCGCCCGCCGTCCGGCCAGGAACGAGGTCAGCCGGTGCACATAGTCGTGCGGCGGCTGGTCCGGCCGCACCGAGGCGTCCGACAGGCCCAGGGCTCCGGCGATCGCCGCGAGGACACCCGCCCCGTCGGCCGAGGCCAGATCGACCCACCACACACCGTCGTACGAGGACTGCGCCGGCACACAAGCCTCAAGCGCGAGGCGGGTCTTGCCGACACCGCCCGGTCCTACGACGGTCACCAGCCGCTCGCGGTCGAGGGCCGCGCGCAACCCGTCGAGCTCCTCGGCGCGGCCGACGAACGGGCCGAGGGGATGGTCCGGACCGCCGTCGCCTGGCGTCGGGAGGGCAGCGGGGCGAACCGAGGACAACCGTACGGAGTCCGTGGTCGCCGTCCCTCGGCGCGGATCACCTGCCAGGGCCGGCGCCCCAGGGCGGGGGTCACGGGCCCGTATCGCGTCGTGCAGGGAGCGCAGTTCGGGGGAAGGGTCGGCGCCCAGTTCGGAGCTCAGGAGTCGGCGGCCCGATTCGTACACGTCCAGCGCCTCGGCCTGGCGCCCGCAGCGGTGCAGGGCGAGCATCAGGCGGGCCCGGGACCTCTCCCGCAGCGGTGCGGCGGACACGAGTGCCGTCAGTTCGGGGACCAGTTCCGCCGCGCGCCCGAGCTCGAGACCCGCGGCGCCCGCGTCCTCCTGCGCGCTCAGGCGCAGTTCCTCCAGGCGCAGCCGCTCGGCGTCGAAGACCCGGCCCTTGAGACCGTCCAGCGCGCGGCCCCGCCACAGGGCGAGTCCCTGCCGCAGGACGTCCTCCGCCTGCCGGTACGCCCCCGCCGCCAGGTGGTCGCGGCCCTCTCGGACCGTCGCCTCGAAACGGACCGTGTCGAGCTGGTCCGCCGGTTCCAAAACGAAGCGGTATCCCCCGTGCTGCGACCGCAGCCGCCCGTCCTGGTCCCGGGTCGCGAGTGCCGCGCGCAGTTTCGTCACCTGGACCTGGAGGGCGTTGACCGGGTCCTTCGCCCCGCGCTCCTCCCACAGCTCGTCGATGAGGGTGTCACGGTGCACGACCGCTCCCCCGGCGAGCAGCAGCCGGCCGACGATCGCGCGGGAGACCGCGCCCGGAAGTGCGACGGCACCGCTCCCGTCGGCCAGCTCCAGGCGGCCGAGCAGTCGGAGGTGCATGGCGTCGTCGTTCATGTGTCAGCCCTCGTCGGCGGTTCCGATACCCGAAACC
>Ga0307509_10010102_pt1 | contig 11636 bp, 10 predicted proteins | sample 10_EM_MG_FD_202245 | JGI IMG/M metagenome (GOLD analysis project Ga0307509, IMG submission 202245) | Populus trichocarpa ectomycorrhiza microbial communities from riparian zone in the Pacific Northwest, United States - 10_EM | ecosystem: Host-associated > Plants > Roots > Unclassified | place... | reverse complement strand
TAACCCGCTATCGGCTATTTATTTCGATCAAGGGAAGCCTGAGTTAGCAATGGAAACTATTGAACGAAGCATTCGACTTAAAAATGAAACAGGAGATATAAGAGGACTTGCATATGCATTTTATGGCCGGGGAAAACTTTTCATTAAACTAGAGCAGTATAAGAAGGCGGTGCCCGACTTTAAAGAGACCATAAATATAACTGAGCGCGATGGAGATAAGCTTGGTTTGTGTATGGCTTACAACAAGTTAGGTGTTGCGTACATGGGATTGAACCAATTGATTGACGCTAAACATTTTTTTTACAAGGCGCTTGAGCTTTCCGATTTATACCACATTGAATTTATACTCTTCAAAGTATATTTCAATCTCTACCTGTTGGCTAAAAAAGAAAATGCTTCACAGCTAGCGCTTGATTTTTTAGAGAAACACTTAACACACAAAGAAGCAGTCATCAACAAAGAAAACTACACGTTGATCAAAAGCTATGAAGCAGTCAGTCGAATCGAGGCGTTGGAGCGCGAGACAAAAATTCAAATCGAAAAAAATCAGATCATCGAAAATAAAAATGCCGAGCTAGATTCATTTTTCTACCGGGTTTCGCACGATCTAAAGGGCCCCATCACTTCATTGCAAGGATTGCATAACCTCATAACCTTGGAAGTGAAAGACCCTGCAGCTCTTCAATATTTTGAGATGTACCGCAGCCAGGTAAACCGGATGTATAATATTGTGATGAGTCTGATCGATCTGACCCAGATGAAACACATGGGTGGCGGCAAAGTAAAAATCGATTTCCCCACCTTGGTAGATGAATGCATAGGCTCTTACGGTTACCTTGAAAATTTCAAAAACATAGAATTCATAAAGGAAATTGATGAAGTTAATTTTCATTCGGAGTGGGCCATTATTAATACCATCTTACAGAACCTGATCGAGAACGCCATCAAATATTCAAAGCCTCATGGTCCTTTTGTAAAAATTTCAGTGCATCAAAAAAATGGCTTCATCCAAATTTCAGTGGTTGACAATGGGCTAGGAATTGATGAGTCTCATCAAGCTAAAATCTTTGATATGTTTTATCGGGCTAGTGAACGGGCAAAAGGCTCAGGACTTGGCTTATATATATTAAAGCGTGCCGTAGAACGGCTTAACGGCACTATTGAACTTAAAAGTAAACCACGAGAAGGCTCTACTTTTCTTGTTGCGCTTCCCATCTAAATCCTACGAACGATTGTCAGGGAAGCGAAATTTTTAACAATTTTTCGCTCATCCACTTGGAAACTCTACTAATCTGCTATACGTTTGTGTCATCATAGTCGGTGAAGCATTTGCTCAACCGATTTATAAAGAAGCGCGGAGAGACAGGCTCTATGAAGCGCTAGCAACCCCCGAAAGGAAAGGTGCTAACTCCTGAAATATAAACCGGTTAAACAACATGAAAACACAAAACACCGTCCAACATCCAAGCCTTTTAGGCTTCAATCTCCAAAGTCAAAACTTCCGAATTATTCAGCGCATGTGCTACGCTTGTTGTTGCATGTGCGGTTGCTGTTGATTTTTGAGCGCAGCGCCTCAAGCAACAAACTAGCCTAAGGTCAGCCCTGTGACAGGTATGGTTACGGCTAAGTCAACATCAAAGAAATAAATCATTTTGACTTCATTATAAAATATTAACATCATGTCTAATTTACGTTTTGAAACTCTTCAACTTCATGCAGGGCAAGAAGTAGATCCCACCACCGGTTCACGCGCTGTACCGATATATCAAACTACATCCTATGTTTTCAAAAATTCTGAGCACGGAGCAAACCTGTTTGCTCTAAAAGAATTTGGAAACATCTATACTCGAATTATGAAGCCAACCACCGATGTATTTGAGAAAAGAGTGGCTGCTCTTGAAGGTGGTGTAGCAGCATTGGCCGTTGGCTCCGGTCAAGCAGCTCAGTTTATCGCACTCAATAATATATTGCAAACCGGAGATAATTTTGTTTCCACTTCATTTCTTTACGGAGGAACTTACAATCAGTTCAAAGTTGCTTTTAAGAGGCTCGGCATCGATGTTCGCTTTGCTGAAGGCGATAGTGTTGAGTCATTTGAAAAACACATCGACAAAAAAACGAAGGCGCTTTACCTGGAAACGATTGGAAATCCCGGGTTCAACATTCCCGATTTTGAAGCCATCGCTGCGCTTGCTAAAAAGCATGACCTTCCATTGATCGTTGACAATACTTTTGGTGCTGCAGGATATTTATTCCGTCCATTGGAGCATGGCGCTCACGTAGTAGTTGAATCTGCAACCAAGTGGATTGGTGGTCATGGCACTTCCATTGGCGGAGTAATTATTGATGGTGGAAATTATAATTGGGGCAATGGAAAATTTAGTCAATTCATTGAGCCTAGCGAAGGTTATCATGGCTTGAAATTCTGGGATGTGTTTGGTGAAGGGAATCCACTCGGCTTACCCAACATTGCATTCATCATTCGTGCTCGTGTGGAAGGCCTGCGTGACTTTGGTCCTGCCATCAGTCCATTCAATTCTTTCTTACTGATTCAAGGGTTGGAGACTCTCTCCCTTCGTGTACAACGCGCGGTTGATAATGCATTCGCGTTAGCACAATGGCTCGAACAAAATCCAAATGTTGAAACAGTAAATTATCCAGGTCTTACTTCAAGCACGTATCATAAGCTGGCGAAGAAATATTTGAAGAATGGATTTGGCGCTGTGTTATCGTTTACTGTAAAAGGTACCAAAGAAAATACGGCCGCTTTAGTCGACAACTTGAAATTGGTGAGTCACCTTGCCAACGTTGGTGATGCCAAGACACTGATCATTCAACCTTCAGCGACTACACATCAACAACTGAGTGATGAAGAACAAATCACTTCGGGTGTATTGCCAACTTTATTGCGTGTGTCTACAGGTATCGAGCACATAGATGATATCAAGGCCGACTTTGCACAAGCATTTGAAAAAGTATTTAAAAAAGAACTCGTCAAGTGAATAAAGTAGATCACATATTTCATTACAATCAAAATTTTGAATTGGAGGCTGGGGAAAATCTCCCCGGCTTTCAGCTCAAATACACAACCCTTGGCCAACTCAACAAGGAACGGAACAATGTCGTTTGGGTTTGCCATGCCTTAACAGGCAGTTCAGATTTTACTGACTGGTGGAAAGATTTCTTTGTGGAAGGAAGCGCTTTCGACCCAAAAACACATTTTATTATTTGTGCTAATGTGTTGGGTGGTTGTTATGGCTCGACCGGACCGTTATCCAACAATCCAAAAACAGGAAAAAATTATTTTCACGATTTCCCGCTGATTACCGTTCGTGATATTGTACGATCACTAGACTTATTGAGAATTAATTTAGGCCTCGAAAAAATTAACACACTGATTGGCGGATCACTTGGCGGACAGCAAGCCTTAGAGTGGGCCATCATTCAGCCTGATGTAATTCAAAATTTAATTGTTGTTGCCACTAACGCACAGCATTCTCCTTGGGGTATCGCTTTCAACGAAGCCCAGCGGATGGCCATTTCTGCCGACAACACTTGGAAAGAAAATGATCCGCGTGCGGGTGTGGAGGGTTTGAAAGCAGCGCGCGCGATCGGTATGATTTCATATCGCGCGTACAAAGGTTTTGAAGAAACGCAATCTGAAAAGAACTCAGAAAGCGTTGATGACTTCAGAGCCTCATCGTATCAACAATACCAGGGACAAAAATTAGCTAATCGCTTTAATGCATTCACTTATTGGATCCTATCTAAAGCCATGGACAGTCATCATGTTGGACGTGGAAGAAAAAGTATTGATGCCGCCCTGCAAAGTATTAAGGCGGAAACATTGGTGATTGGGATTGAAAGCGATATTCTCTTTCCTATCGCTGAACAAAAATTATTGGCCTCGACTATTCCAAATGCACGATTCGAAAAAATCGATTCGTTGTTTGGGCACGATGGTTTTTTGGTGGAAACCGATCAGTTTAAAAAAATATTAAAAAAGTCTGGCAGCTCGAAAAAATCCGAAGCTGCCATTTTAAAATAATCTATAAAACGAAAGTTATGTCAGTACAGAATTCAAATACAATCGCACCAACTCAACACAAGCATTTAAAGTTGGGGCTATTTGGTTTTGGCTGTGTGGGCCAAGGTCTTTATCATGTGCTTAACGAAACACACGGCATCAAAGCAGAGATCAAAAAAATCTGCGTTAAGAATCGCGATAAGAAAAGAATTCTTGAGAGCGCTTCATTCACATTCGATAAAAATGAAATCCTCAACGATCCTGAAATCAATGTGATCGTTGAATTAATTGATGATGCCAAAGCTGCATTTGAAATTGTGAAAGCTGCGCTACAAAACGGCAAGCATGTGGTAACCGCCAACAAACGCATGATTGCCGAGAATCTTGAGGAGATTTATCATCTGCAACAAAAGCACAATCGCTCAGTATTGTACGAAGGATCAGTTTGCGGAAGTATTCCTATACTCCGCAACCTTGAAGAATACTACGACAACGATTTGATCACAAGTATTGAAGGTATCTTCAATGGCAGCACTAACTACATTCTTACCAAGGTCTTTGAAGAAAGGAAAAGTTACACCGAAGCATTAAAAGGTGCACAAGATTTAGGCTTTGCGGAAAGTGACCCCTCACTGGATGTAAAAGCATTTGATCCAAAATATAAATTAACCATCGCCATTGCGCACACGTTCGGTGTGTTCCTTAAACCGGAAGAAATAATTAACGTTGGGATTGATAAAATTTCACCTGTTGATTTAAAATATGCACGAGAAAATAATCTCACGATTAAATTGATAGCGCGGGCTTACAAATTAAATGGAAAGATTCTGGGTTTTGTGGTGCCGCAATTCATTCCGGTCGATCACATGCTGGCTTCTGTTCGCAATGAGTATAATGCTGTTTTGGTAGAAGGCGCATTCGCTGAAAAGCAAGTGTTCATTGGCAAGGGTGCAGGCGGTTATCCAACAGGTTCAGCTGTTCTTTCTGATATTTCTGCCCTCACTTATGATTATCGTTACGAATACAAAAAATTCACCCAGGGCGAAGGGCTTCCTTTCTCGAATGACGTATTGGTGGATGTAGTCGTCAGTTTTCCACAAGGCTCACTCATCTCTCCGAAAAACTTTGAAACTTTCAAGGGCGGCTACCAGGGAAACGGTCATCAGAATATGACCGGCTCGGTGAAGTTAGAGAAACTTAAAGAATGGAGTGAGTGGGATAATGTAAGTGTAATCCTTGCTCCTGAATTGAATTTGGTTGCTTCCGATAAGAATAAAAAAGAGTTGTTGTTTGCCTGAGGATTTTTTGATCGGTAAAGTGAACTAACGAGCTAACTTTTTATTTCCACCCAACCACTTTTTTGTACCTTTCGGGATAGTTTGCATGCCCGACATTATCCAACTCCTTCCTGACGCTATTGCTAACCAAATTGCCGCTGGTGAAGTGGTGCAGCGACCGGCATCCGCTGTTAAGGAGCTGATCGAAAATGCCATTGATGCCGGGGCAACCTCCATCAAACTCCTTATTAAAGAGTCGGGTAAGACACTCATTCAGGTAATCGACAATGGCCAAGGAATGAGCGAGACGGACGCTCGTATGAGCCTGGAACGTCATGCTACTTCTAAAATTCGCACAGCTGACGATTTATTTAGACTTCGCACTATGGGCTTTCGTGGCGAAGCACTTGCCTCCATCGCTGCCGTTTCACAGATGGAAATTAAAACGCGATTGCCGCAGGAAGATCTCGGCACCTTGCTTTTAGTGGAAGGATCGGAAGTGAAAAAGCAGGAACCTACCGCCTGTGAAAAGGGTACGAGCATAAGCGTTAAAAATCTGTTTTACAATATTCCTGCGCGCCGAAATTTCTTAAAATCCAATGGCGTGGAGATGAGTCACATCACGGAAGAGTTTCAACGACTTGCCCTCGCCCACCCCAACATTGCATTCGCTTTAATTCAAAACGATGAGTTACTCTTTGATTTGCCATCAAGTAAATTAAGCCAACGGATTGTTAATTTGTTTGGAAAAAATTATCAAAGTCAACTCGCACCTGTTCAGGAAGAAACTTCATTACTGAAGATTACCGGTTATATCGGCCGGCCTGAGCTTGCCAAAAAGAAAAGAGGTGAACAATTTATTTTTGTTAATAACCGTTTTATCCGCAATAATTATTTAGGCTACGCCATCACCAGCGCTTATGAAGGATTATTGCAAGAAGGAAGTTTTCCATTCTACGCTTTGTTTATTGATATTGACCCAAAGCACGTTGATGTAAATGTACATCCTACCAAAACTGAAATAAAATTTGATGACGAGCGTGCCGTGTACGGTGTTGTTTGGAGCGCAGTAAAGCAAGCGCTCGGAGCACACAACCTGGCACCTGCCATTGATTTTGCAGATGACGTGAACCTCATTGGCAAACTTAGTAGTCAACCGCTGTCGCGGGAACAATATTACGATGAGCAGTTCAGCAACTCGTTGCAGCGTTCAAATCTTCAGAACTGGGAGAAGATATTTGAGCAAGAGGCTCCTAACTCAAGATTGTTCGATAAATCAGAGCAAAAAACCACTGTTCGATTTGAAAGCTCCCTCAACAAACAAGAATCCACTATTGCTGACGAAACCGAGAAAGGATTATTTCAGTATCAAAACAAATACATCATTCGAGCTACTCGAAATGGAATCATGTTCATCGATCAGCAATCGGCTCACGAACGAATTCTTTTTGAAAAATATTTGACACAACTCAAAGGCGTGCCAGGCAATAGTCAGCAAAGTTTGTTTCCCCAGACGCTCACTCTTTCCGCACCTGATTTTGCGTTGGCGATGGAAATGGAAAGAGAAATTGTGGCGCTTGGTTTTCGTTTTGAGGTCTTTGGAAAGAATACATTATTGATTTCAGGGATGCCTGCTGAAATCTCAGGTAGCGAAAAAGAATTGTTTGAAGGATTGATTGAGCAATTCAAAAAGAATCAATCCGAATTGCATTTGCCTATTCGTGAGAATCTGGCACAAGCCTTGGCTAAACGTGCCTCCATGAAATCGGGGCAAAAATTATCTCCAGAAGAAATGGAAGCGTTGGTAGAAAGATTGTTTGCTTGCCCTAATCCTAATTTTTCTCCCGAAGGAAGGCCAACCTTTTTTATTTTTGACTCGTCTAAGATTGAAAGTTACTTTACTAGATAACCATTATGTTCAATATCACACCCACTGTCCGGACTCTAATAATACTAAATGTTGTAGTTTTTATCCTGCAAAAATTCGCACCTATTTTTACCATTTTTTTAATGCTTTACCCGATTGGTACGCAAAATTTCGAACCATATCAATTCTTTTCTTACATGTTTGCGCATGGTGACTTTTGGCACATATTCTTTAATATGTTTGCTTTCGCATCCTTTGCTCCTATCCTTGAGCAATATTGGGGCGAAAAGAAATTTCTGTTTTTCTATTTGGCTACAGGTATCGGTGCGGGAATAATCTACGGAGTAGTGAATTACTTTTTCTTTCCCGGCCAGGTTGGCCCCATGCTTGGCGCATCGGGTGCACTCTACGGAATTTTGATGGCCTTCGGTATGATATTTCCTGATATGGAATTGATGTTGCTTTTCCCACCTATTCCGATTAAAGCAAAGTATATGGTTTTCGTCATGGGTTTTCTTGCTTACGCGATGGACCGGTCGGGAACGGTGGCCCATCTCGCGCATTTTGGCGGAGCGTTTGTTGCTTTTATTATCATCAGCTATTGGAAAAGTCAAAATCGAGGGCGGTATTAATTTTTGATTAGCCAATTTGCCAACGATCAATTATTTTTAATGAAGGATTGACAATCCTGAAAATCCTAAAATTCCGATAAGTGTTAGAAGAATTTAAAAATGCTTTCAGCAAGCCCAACAATGGCCACATTCAGTTGATCATTATTAACGTAGTGATATTTGTTGTTCTTGGGATTATATATGTCTCTTCAAGAATAGGTGGATATGAAAATATATTTATTCTGGTTCATGATCAATTCTCTATACCACCTGTATTCGCAAATTTTCTTACTCGCCCCTGGACAATCATCACCTATGCTTTCGCGCACAGCTTGAGTGATATTTTCCATATTCTCTTCAACATGCTCGCGTTGTATTGGTTTGGTAAATTGTTTGTGGAATATCTGGGTAGTGATAAACTTGTTGCCCTTTATATCTTGGGCGCGTTAGCAGCGGCATCATTTTATCTCTTAATCTATAATACAGTTCCGTTCTTCAAAGCGCAATCCGATTTTCCGGGAATGGTCGGTGCTTCTGGTGCCATCTATGCCATCATGGTTGGAGCGGCCACACTCCTTCCGGATTACACTTTCTTCCTACTCTTCTTTGGACCTGTTAGGATCAAATACATTGCAGGTATTTATATTTTGATTTCCTTTTTAGGAACCACCGGCGCAAATGCCGGTGGCAACCTCGCTCACTTGGGTGGTGCATTGATGGGATTTGTTTACATCAAGCAACTACAAGCTGGAGTAAATTGGGGCGGTTGGATCACTGTCGTTTCGGATTGGATTAAAGACCTGTTCAAACCACAAGCCAAAGTGAAAGTCACCTACCGCAAAACGGAATCAAAATCCAAATCAAAAGTCGCGGGTGCATCCAAAGCTTCGCAGGAAGAAATCGATGCCATCCTCGATAAAATTTCCGATCGCGGTTACGAAAGCCTCAGCAAAGACGAAAAGGAAAAACTTTTTAACGCCAGTAAAAAATAAATGCAACTAATCGACTTAAGCCACTCGATAGAGCATGGCATGATCACCTACAAAGGATTGCCCGCTCCTCTTGTGTGCGATTACTTGAGTCGCGAAGATTCCAAAAAAAATTATGCACCCGGTACTGAGTTCCAAATCGGCAAGATTGAAATGGTGACTAACACAGGCACTTATCTCGATTGTCCGTTTCATCGCTATGCGGATGGTAAAGATCTTTCTCAAATCAATTTGGAAAAATTAGCCGAGCTGGATGCTGTTTTGATTAATGCAGAAAACCATCAGTTGATTGAGAAAAATTTCTTTGAAGAAAAAAATATTTCCGGTAAAGCCGTACTAGTGCATACGGGTTGGAGCAAACACTGGCGCACGGATACTTATTTTGAAAATCATCCGTTTCTTACAGCAGAGACGGCCGATTATTTGGTCGCACAAAAAATAAAGCTTGTAGGAATTGACAGTCACAACATTGATGATACCAGAACTAAGAGCAGACCCGTCCACACTACGTTACTCAAAAATGAAATTTTGATCGTTGAGCACATGACGAATTTGAATTTACTTATTGGGAAGAAATTTATTTTCAATGCGGTGCCACCAAAGTTTGTAGGTGTTGGCACTTTCCCGGTGAGGGCATTCGCTAAAATCATTTAGAGGAGAATTCTCATGACACTCGAAGACATCACCCAACAACTTTGGCAAGCATCGGAAGACAAGTTGCTTTGTCGGTTGCTTCTTCATGGTGAACCATTAACGCGCACAGTTTGCCCTTATGGAATTTGCACTACCTCTAAAAATCAGATCGTATTAGTTTGTTGGCAAACCATTGGTTTCACAAAAGCCGGAGGTAAAGAAGGCTACCGCAACCTTCTTCTTGCCGATATCATAGAAATTGAAACGCTCGATTCTCATTTTCAAAAAAGAGATGATTTCAATGCGGCTGATGGTCAGTACAAAGATTGGGTTTATCACCTCTAACTAGTTGGTCAACTAGTTTGTATATTCACATCCATAAAACACAAACCTTATGAAAAAGAAAATCTTAATAGGTGTAGGTGTGGTGATTCTAGCCTTTGTACTTTTCCTTGTCTACACCGCCATGTTCCCAAAGAGCCCTAAGAAGACTGTAGAATATAGTGATAAAGGCCTTGATATTAAAGTATCTTATTGCCAACCCTCAAAGAGAGGTCGTTTGATCTTCGGAGAAGAGAAAGACAAGGCACTTCAGCCTTACGGAAAATATTGGAGATTAGGCGCTAATGCTGCAACTGAAATTTCTTTTAACAAGAATATTACCTTTGCTGGTAAACCCATTAATGCAGGAAGCTATCGAATGTATGCTGTGCCTGGACCAACATCATTTCAGGTTTCATTGAATAGCGAAGTTGGTGTTTACTTTGCTAATAACGAACCCAATTATAGTTTAGACGTCCTTAAAGTGGAGGTGCCTGTTACTGAGTCTCCCGAAACAGAACAGTTCACAATTAGCTTCGCGAGCGATTCTACCGGGGTAAATATGAATTTTGCGTGGGACAAAACATTGGTTAGCATCCCAATCTCTATACAATAAGTTTAAGCTGAAATTAGTCGGTATATTCACAGTCACAAAAACAAAATCATTATGAAAAAGAAAATATTTATCGGCCTTGGTGTAGTTCTTGTACTTCTTGTTGGCTTCGTTCTTTATGGAGTGTTGGTGGTTTCGAAAAGAAGCCCGATTAAAACCGCTGAAATCAGTGATAAAGGTCTTGATATTAAAGTGACTTATTGCCAGCCATACAAAAAAGGTAGGCTGATTTTCGGTGAAGAAAAGGATGGGGCGCTACAACCATACGGAAAATATTGGAGGTTAGGTGCAAATGCCGCAACCGAAATTACGTTCAACAAGAATGTAAACTTTGCCGGCAAGCCAGTTAATGCAGGGAGCTATCGCATGTATGCTGTGCCTGGACCGACTTCATTTCAAGTTTCACTCAACAGTGAGTTAGGTGTCTACTTTGCGATCAACGAACCTGATTATGGCAAGGATGTTCTAAAGGTGGATGCCCCCGTTACCGAGGCGCCCGAGACAGAACAATTCACGATCAGCTTCGCGAGCGATTCTACCGGAGTAAACATGAATTGCAATTGGGACAAAACACAATTCACCGTTCCGATTAAGGCTCAATAAATTTTTTGTTCATGCGCTTTCTAAAAAAATGGGTAGCAATACCCATTGCTGTTCTAGTATTTCTTGGGCTGACCTATTGGCTCATCGGCCGGATTCAATATCGGCTGAATGTAATGGATGTAGAAGCGTATGAACCGGTGTCCACATTGAGGGTTCCTCAACATTTACTAATGCATTCCAAGTTTTCTTTTATTGATGTACACAATCACCAGTGGACTATGCCGGTTCAGAATTTAGATAAACTGGTAGCAGAAATGGATTCTTTGAACATGGCTGTGATGGTTAATCTCAGTGGCTTTCGAGGAAAATATTTAGAGTGGTCGCTGGACAATGTCAATAATCATTTTCCCAAAAGGTTTGTCTTGTTCCTCAATATCAACTTCGAAAAGTTGGATGATGCCGGTTGGCCAGATGAAACCTTGAAGTTGATGGAGGAAGCGGTCAAACAAGGTGTGAAAGGATTGAAAGTTTATAAACAACTAGGATTAACTGACACCGATAACAGTGGAAAGCGCATTGCTATCAATGATCCACGACTTGACCCTATCTGGGCCAAGTGTGGTGCATTGGGAATTCCAGTGTTGATTCATTCGGGAGAACCTAATTCATTCTGGAACCCGAAAGATAAATACAATGAAAGATGGTTGGAATTGAAACAAGAGCCAGGTCGGTATCGCTCACCGGACAAATATCCT
>Ga0307509_10010101_pt1 | contig 11637 bp, 12 predicted proteins | sample 10_EM_MG_FD_202245 | JGI IMG/M metagenome (GOLD analysis project Ga0307509, IMG submission 202245) | Populus trichocarpa ectomycorrhiza microbial communities from riparian zone in the Pacific Northwest, United States - 10_EM | ecosystem: Host-associated > Plants > Roots > Unclassified | place... | reverse complement strand
TGGATCGTCTAATGTATCCTTTGGCTAGGTGTTCATCTAAGAATTTATCTAGCGCTTCTTGTTGTCCTTCTGCTAATGGGTACACCTTACAATTGAGTGTAGGTGGTGCTTCTGGTAATAGGTCTATAGTGTGATCCCATGGTCGTGGTTCTGGGAATCTTGTACTTTCTTCATTGCTAAAGACTCTACCATATTGATGGTATACACTTGGAACTTGTTCTTGCCAAGTGCATTGTTTCTTGTCTGCAGCTTGAGCAGCTAGCTCAGTAGCTGTAGTAGTCTTTCTGATTGTAATAGTATCGCGTTCATTGCTCAGAATGAACTCGAGGTCATCTTCAAACTCTAGGTTGTCTTCTTCTAATTCTGGTATGACTTCTTTGTCATTTGAAGTCCATAGGTGTGCGTCTTTAGTGAATGCAGTTACATCTCCATGGAATATGCCTTCTTTCCAATCAATGTTTGGACTGAATGCAGTAAGGAATGGCATTCCTAAGAGCATTGAATCACAACTTCTAGCTTTGCGCCATGTGTGATTGAACCACTTCTGTTCATGGTTCCATCAACATTGCATACGACCCTAGGTTTGGGTAATTCAATCGTAGGTAAATTGAATTGATTGACTACTAATGGATTAAGGAAATTATCAGTTGTGCCTGAGTCTAATAGTGCTTGAAGATCTGCGTGAAGATGTGCAGATTGAAGGGAAACTTGAGCTTTGACTTGTAGACATTTGGGAACGAATACAGCCTGAGGAAAGATAGCCTGCAACATGGCTGCATGTGTTGGGCTTTCTAAAAATTTATTCCTAAGCTTTTCATTTCATCGACCCATTGCTCTCATTGTCCTTCATTAAACTTTGCTGCTTGCACGGCAAGTTCAGGAATGTCTTCTTTGTCTTCTTCATTAATTTCTTCAATGTGTGCACTTCTAGCATAGGATTGAGATGGTGCTCCTAGCTTTGTAGGTTTAGGAAAAGTTTGTTTAAACTTTCTAGGTTGATTAGACTTGCGTGGTGTAGACTGATAACCTGTCCTTTGTCTGGGTTGGTTATATTGTTTGAATTGGGGTGTCTGTGATTTGTGCATTGGGCATTCTTTAGACATGTGTCCAATTCTACTGCAATTAAAGCAACATCCTTTATTGCAATGCTTTCTCTTGTCATCATCAGTGTACGCTTTATTAACTTGAGTGAACACTGGTGGGTCTATGTCCATTGGGACTGTTCTATCATTAGGATGAACATATTTGTTTCTATGGTGTCCATTGCCATTAGATTGAGTGAATTGCCATTTAAAGTGTGCTCGTCCAGGATTAAGCATTGTTTGTCTGTAAGCATGCTTCTTCATTTCATCTCTGGCAGCGTTTTCCCATGCTATAAGAGTGTTAGGGATTGCACCTTGGCCATAGAGGATTGCTTGAAGAAGTGACTTTTTGAGACCTTGTGTGAAAATATGCATTGTACCTTCTGTGGTAATGTCATAGTTCGCTTGGTTACAGAGATTTTTAAATGTAGAGATGTATGAATCTAGATCATCTCTGAACATTTTTAATGCCATTAGTTTCTGGTGAGCAGTTTGTTTCTTGGCAGTATCTGTATATGCATTGGTGAATGCAGTATTGAAATTGTTCCATATTTGTGGATCGTTTCTATCGAGTGGGTTTTGTGCTCTTGTGGTTGACTCTCTGACTGAGAGTCTTGATCATTAACCCAATCATCTATATTAGGTCCTCTCATGAGTGATAGTGCATACATCACGTGGAAGTATGGAACTAGCATCACTTCATGGGTTTCATTGAGTCCCCAATATAAATTGAATTGGTGTAAGAAGAGTTCACTATGTCTTCTATTGCCTTTAAAGGTGTCTAGTGGTGAACCTCTTAGTTTATCTGTTGTAATGACTGGTGCTACTACTTGTGCTGCTTGTTGAGCAGGGGCTTGTTGAGGTTGGGCTTGTCCTTGTTGTGCCATTATGGGCTGGACTACTGGTTGTGCGAATATTACTGGTACTTGTATAGGTGTGACTTGCACTTCTGGTTGTTCTGGTAAAACTACGACTTGTAGTTCTGGTTCTGGTTCTGCTAAAGGTGGAGGAGGAGGTACATTTAAACCTGCTTCTACTGCTTGTTCTACTAGTTGTAAGTATGCTGGTACTTGTGGTGTGAGAGGGTTTTCTGGCTCTCTATCTTCTAAGTCTAAGACATGTTGAAATTGTGCAGCTAATACATCTGTAGCTTGTTCTGTAGTAGATATCTGTGGTTTGTAGTATTCGTCTTCTGGATCTTCTTGATTGTAATCTGGGTTTGGTGCAGATTGGAATGGAGAGAGTTCTACTGACTCTAATGTTTCTGTGCATCTTCTGGGTACTGTAAGGGTGGATGGCCCTGGTACTGGTGGTAATTCTTCTGGAACATGTTCTGGATGTTCTGGATCGGTGATTCTCCAATAACCTGTGTTGTTGGAATAAGGATCTATGCAATCTCTGTGGGATATGTATGAATCTCCTTCGTCGTCAAATCTTGTAATGTAATACCAATGGTTTTTGATAAACTCTACTGGTAGATTGGTATTTCTTTCTTCATCCCAAATATAATAACCTGGATACTCTGAAAAGTTAAGCCACTGGATTTGGCCTAGGAGATGTTCTGGTAGATCTGGTCTTGATCTAAGTCTGATCTCAACAAATCGATATCAGAGTTCTGGGTCAGGTAACAGTTGTAGTAATTCAGCCGTACTGACAGTGGGTAAAGGTCTTCAGCTGCTGAAGGCCTTTGGTATAGATCAGTTATTTTAGATCTAAAAACTTTGGTGTGTTGAAGTTTAATGTATTCTTTCAAAGAGGTTGGAACCTTTGGTTTCCGACTTTTGATAAGATAAGGTAATGCACGCTTTGATAAGATCCGACTTGATAAGATGTATTGCTTTGATACTCTTGATAAGATGTGACCAATTGCGTTAGGTCTTGATAAGATGTTCTGTATAGGGAAGGTGGGTTGCTACTTTAGGAATGCCTTCTTGTTCTGCTTCACTATAGGGGAAGTTGCCTTCGTTTGTGGTAACTAGACTAGTTAAAGACTTGGTCTAATGTTACACACGGACTCTGCGTATTGTAAATACTTGCCTTGAGTACTTACGGGTAAGCATTTAGAGTCTACCTTTAGAGATAAAGTTTGCATAGTTACTTTAGTGCAAAGCTAAGTTAAGACTAACTTAGATAGTATTGCAGACTCTAGGTGCTTGACTTAGAGTGCGAGGGGATTACTTAGAGACTGGGAAGTAAGGGAGTCACTCTAAGGAGCTTATGGTCCTGTATTGGTTCTACAAAGAGACCAAGTCTGGAGAGTTGGAACTCTTCAGGAGGTCTTATATACATGAGCTACCTAGTCATCTTGTTACGCTCCTGGGCACTTGGCCCACATTTTTCTTTCTTTTCTTGACTGTTATATACTTATACGATCACATGACCTCGACTCACATGACTGATTACCTGTACATCAGAGCTATCTTGCTGGGAACTTCATTGTTCCCTCCTTTTGTATGTTTCCTATTGTTCTCTCCTTATGGTAGTCTGTGACCACTATTGTTCGTGACTCCATTGTTCTGTGACACCTATTGTCTGTGACTCCATTATTCTCCCTATTTGTACACTTAGTCAGGTAGCTGCCCTTTTGTATATAAGCTGGACTTATATCCTAGAGTTGGGCCTTAAGCCTAACTTAGTTTGCAATCTATTGCATTCAAAGTCCTTGTTGCTTGACAAGCTATTTCCCTCTTTTATTTCCTTGAAATTGTCTTCAAATCCTTGAAGACATTTCCCATTCCTCTTTATCACCACCCAGACATTGGTCTTAGCGACCTTCTTGTTTTCATCACCTTCCAAAGCACTTTAGGTTACTAAGGGGATTACGACCCTTGTGACTTCGTCACTGCCGCATATCTCACCTTTGCGCATGTCATGCCTTAAGGTTCAATAGGCCTTAACATAAGTCAGGCTTTCCTCGAACGTCCTTAAAACACAGGACAATACCAGTTACACCCTGGCGGCAGTAGTACTTATTGGAACTCTTGAACAAAACAAGAGAGTTTACAGGAGATAACAAGACGATCTCCCAGCACACGTCAAAGGCGAAGCATACTTCAAATACCACGGAGCCAGACATAAAGACACCGGATACTATGTCGATCTCCCAAAGAAATCACATGGAGTTGTTGAATTCATCAAAGTAGAAGACGACGACTTTTGGGTAAAGCTCCTCTGGAAAGATAACCAGTGGTACACGAACCAAGGAGGAGTACTTCACACCTCAAAACTCGGTGCTTGGAAAGAAACAGATCCTTAACATCCACATTACGTTAACCCAGAGCACTATAGCCCAACGCTCCACACCGCTGTTGAGCAATCACCACATGAAGAAGTACTTGTAGGAGGAATTCACCACATTGCAACCCTCCAAGGAAGTAACCCATTCACAGAACAACCCCCTATTCTTCCCCAAATTGAAGCAGCAGTCCAACAAGGCATTGAAATCTCTCTCGATACTACCCCAGCTGCTGCTGTTCAACCCCATTTATCCATCCAAACCACAATGGCAGGACAAAGTGGACAGGAAGCACGAAATATCAATGTCATTACTAGTCCTGCCAATGGTGCTCTTAAAGGGAACCCACCACCCATCTTCACTGGAGATAGGAGCACAACCAGAAAGTTTATCAATAACTTTGACCTCTGGAAAGCAATTAACTGACACAATGACACCATAAGGAAACCCTTTTCCAGAGTCATTACCCTCCTCACCTACATGGACGGTCCCCTAGTAGACACCTGGAAGGAGGAACAAATGCACAAACTCCAGGAAGCAATAGATGATGGAGCCCAGGAAACAGACAAAGATCTTTGGGACAGTTTCATAGAAAGGTTCAAAGTAGCCTTCACCAACCAAAACCAAAAGGAGGAGGCCTATCAGAAATTATGCAAACTCAAGCAAGGAGAAAGCCTTGACAACTTCTTCGCTAAATTCAAACAACTTGCCCATGAAGCAGGAGTTCCCCTAGATGACAAGGGAACTATCGAAACCCTCAAACACGGCATGAACCAACCACTCACCAGGGCAGTTATACAATCCCCCAACTTTAACCCAAACGCAGACGTCCCATGGACCTTTAAAAAATGGGAAAACCAGGCCAGAATGTCCCATCAGAAATGGTTGGCTGCCGCTCAATTTAGTCAGCAAAGGCAAGGACTATACAGAGCTTTCGGACTAAAACCAAGCCAAGGGAAAGCCAACCAGCATGGAAGAAACAGGACTTCCGGACCACGCACCACCTCCCAAGGGGGATATGCCATGGATGTCAACGCCAATAGAATGGGACAAACACATTCCGATGCCAAAAAGCAGCAGCTCATGAATGAAAACAAATGCTTTTATTGCGAAATCAAAGGACACCAAGCCTGTGTCTGTCGCAAGAAACTAGCGGATCATGCCAAAAGTGGCAAAACTACTAACAGTGACACCTCCACTGTTCAAAACCAAGACCCCATTGATATGACCCCAGACGACATCTCCGGTTTCTTGAAAGACCACATGGGCTCACTTGATGAAGATACCAAGCTGAGCATCATCGAATCCCTTATGCTGAAGGATTTTCCTCAAGCCCAAAACTAGCTGCCATAGTTAGGGCATTCCGCCTCAATAGTGTTTTTGTAAATCGCTCAAATTCTGTGCAAATAAAAGTCGCATTTTCACACTATCGAGGGAAGGCAGAAGAAACAGTCCTACTTGACACTAGGGCAACCGAAAACTTCATCGACCATACAACTGTCGTTAAACTACGCTTAGGAATGAAGAAACTCCCCTATCCCCACCCAGTATTTAATGTTAATGGTACCCTTAACCGACATGGAACAATCACTCATGCTTGTGACTTACTTGTTACTAAAGGCAACAAAAGGGAACGTCAAAGATTCTTTGTCACTAATCTAGGATGAGATCAACTTCTCTTCGGGTACCCATGGTTTAAAGCTTTTAAACCAGAAATTGACTGGGAAAAGGGAACACTCCTAGGTCCCAAAGTTCAAATGGAAACTCTATTATTTGGAACCCTCCAACGCGCCAAAACATGGGTCAAAAGCAAAATACCAGTTAATGAAGACCTTATTCTTGAAGCGCAACAAACTAGGTGCAACCCATGGTTGGGAGTAACCCCTTTAGAAACAAAGGGAGGCCCAGTGGAAGTCAATCGCACCCATACAGCAGTAGAGATGGCCCATAAGTACACAACAGAACATGGGAAGAAGGAAATTACCCTCCTGGAAAACTTCAAATGTCACACGGCATTATTTTTGGATGAAGAAGCGAATAAATTCCCACCAACTCGTGGTGAATGAGACCATAAAATTATACTAATGGACACTGCACCCACTCGCTTCAACTGCAAAGTTTATCCGCTTTCAAGGGATGAACAAAAAGCAGAGGACCAATTCATCGATGAAAACTTGGCCAAAGGATACATTACACCATTGGACTCTCCCTATGGTTTTTCAACCTTTATGGTCCCTAAAAAGGACTCTAAAGAGAAATGGTATATTATTGATTATCGCCCCCTCAATGTGGTCACCAGAAAAGATGTTACCCCACTCCCCAACCTCAAACAATGCATTGAAAACCTACAGGGAATGGAATTATTCAGTAAATTTGACATCTGCTGGGGCTATAACAATATCTGGATACACGAAGGAGACCAATGGAAAGCTGCTTTCAAAACTCGCCAAGGACTATTTGAACCAAAAGTAATGTTCTTCAGCATGAGCAACTCACCAGCAAGTTTTCAATGCTTCATGAATGGTATTCTTGAAGAGTTATATGAACACTTTGAGAAGAAAGTTGTACTCGAAATACAGCACATACTCCAAAACTATATGGATGATTGCGGAATAGGAACCCTACTCAAGGACTTCAACCTTCATGTTGACATTATTTACTTCCTATTCGATCTCCTTGCGCGCCATGGCTTACACCTCAAATTATCAAAATCTGTCTTTATGCAACCACAGATGGATTTCCTGGGTGTCTGAATATCAAAAGACAGAGCCACAGTTGACCCAGACAAAGTCGCAGGACTCAGAGACTACCCATGCGAACTAAAAGACAAGTGACAAGTCTGTGGTTTCCTAGGAGTCTCTGGATATCACCACATGTTCTGCCCCAATTTCAGTATCATCGCTGCACCACTCACAAAGCTCACTGGAAAAGACGTACCTTTCGAATGGGGACCCCAACAAAAGGAGGCTCAAAACAAACTTATTGATATGATTACCCATGCACCAGTACTTGTTCGACCAGACCCCGATCAACAATTCGAACTTGAAACAGATGCGTCGCAAATTGGAACAGGTGCCATATTATATCAACAAGATCCCCCTATTACAAAACCAGATGGCACCCAAAAACCAGGACCAAGATGACCAGTAGGGTTTCACCCCCAAAAATTCACCCAAACTGAACAAAACTATCCCATTTATGACTGGGAATTCTTGGGAGTTATGCGCGGACTACGCTGCTGGTCTCATCTCCTCAAAGGGACAACTATACCTGTTCTAGTCTTCACTGATCATGCCAACCTTTGCTATTATCGGGAACCCAGACAAATAGGCCCTCGCGTTGCTGGATACCTACTGGAAAGGGAGCAGTACAACATCATCTTGGAATACAAACCTGGTGCCACTAATCGCGCGGATGCATTATCCAGAAGACCTGACTACGAAGGACCCAATCCAATTAATGACGATGTCACTGTATGGCCAGACCATTACTTTTGTGACAATCATACCTCAATTCGAGTATTCAACATGGACAGTATTGGCGATAACTTGGATAGCCGTGTCAAGTTGGCTCAATACAAAGAGCAACCGCTACTCAAGAAATGGGCACCAACACATAACCTCTCCCTATTGGACGGTACACATTGGTATCATGGGACTGCCCTAGTTGTCGTGGCAGACAATGCTCTTAGGAGGGGAGTAATTTCCCTTTTTCATGACCACGTGACTGCCGGGCATGCCGGGATTACCAAAACACTTCAACTAATCACCCCGTACTACTGGTGGCCCAACCTGAAAACCTTCATCACTGAATATATCAAAGGATGCACTACATGCCAAATGACCAAAGTCAATACCCATCCTACCCATCCACCCATGTTCCCCATTACCCCTGCAGACAATGCGCAACCCTTTGAAACCATCGCAATGGACTTCATCACTAAACTCCCACAATCAGGTGGTTTTGATACCATTCTCACAATCACAGACACCGATTGCTCCAAAGCATCTATCTTTATCCCCTGTCACGAGACCATCGACTCAGAAGGAGTAGCCTTACTCTATCTCAATCACGTCATTCCCCACTATGGCATTCCCTGCAAAATCATATCAGACCGTGATGTCCACTTTGTATCAAAATTCTCAACAGAACTCTGCTGTATCCTCAACATCCATCAGAACATCAGCATGGTGTATCACCCTCAAACCGATGGAGCAAGTGAAAGAACCAATCAAACCTTGGAGCAATATCTCCGAGTATTCTGCAGAACTCAACAGAACAATTGGCACGCATGGTTACCACTTGCTCAGTACACCAAGAACTCATGGCCATCTGCAACTACCAAGAAAACACCATACGACTTACTCATTGGATACACACCCCAAGTACATCAACCAACCAGGAAAACCACCATTCCCTCCCTCAAACAACGACTCTCATCCATTGAAGAAGCCAGGAAAGCCGCCCAAGAGGCCCAATGTAAAGCACAAGAATCCTGGATAAAAGAGAAGCCACAATATGTCCCATTTGCAGTAGGATCAAAGGTCTGGCTAGAAGGAACCAACCTACGACTCCCAAGTAACACCACACCCAAGCTTTCCCCAAGGAGATACAGACCTTTTAAGGTAGTCTCCCAAATATCAAAAGTTGCTTACAAACTCAAACTCCCTTCCACCTGGAAAATCCATGACGTCTTTCACGCTTCTCTACTCATGCCTTACAAAGAAACCGACCAACATGGACCCAACTTTCTAGAACCACCACCAGAAATCCTAGAAGGTGAACCAGAATGGGAAATCAAGAAGATCCTAAAGGAGAGGTCTTTTGGCCGTTGGAAGAAGAAGCAGTACCTTGTACGCTGGAAGAACTACTCACCAGCACATAATTCATGGGTTAACACCAAGGATCTCCACACTCCGGAGTTATTATCTGACTTTCAAAATATCTCGAGCAGTATAAGAACCCCCCCTTTTGACAAGTCATCCCCAGCATGTCCAACCAGGCATTCTACACCTTCACCATCGACCCCTCTCTCAATTCATTCCGTCACCTCTTCAGAGACCTCACCATCTGGCCCAGCCATAAGTTCCACATCTTCACCCCAGCTGCCCAGAAGACTTCGCCGCTGTATAGAACGATCCACCCCACTCACGCTCACGCCCTTGAACACTCCCACTTCTGCAAAGAACAGTACTGTCCCTATCACCGCTGAATGCCCCTTGACTTCACCCAGCCTACTCATTTCAGCTATGTCTACGTCGGACCAGGAGGTACCACAGTCCATACACAGCAGTCCATCTATGGTAATGGGGACATTACCCTTTTCTCCATGATCGTCCCCACCACCAGTTCCTCCTATCATTGCTGGACTAGAGGCCACCTCTATAGCGACAGATATCTACTCCAATCTGAGGACAGCTTTGAGCAGCTTCCCGGGCGCATCACAAGGTCAACCACCATCCTTCCCCATCCCAGTCACTGGCCACACTTCACCATCCCCTATCCCGATCCCACCTTGTATCTCCCCTCAGAGCGAGGGCAGTATGGCTCGAGCACCATCCCCCTCCCCCCTATTGACCCTACCCCCAACCCCATTACTCCAATGCCAGCACCATCGCCCTCTATCACCCCAGCTGTCCAGCATCCACTCAAACATAGTCATCGACACACTCCCCAACGACGAGATACTCACACTAGCGGAACAAATTCCCTCTTCAGCACAGGTTCGCCATGTAAGAAAGCAATGCAGGGCCTTGTTGAAGTACATGGAACATCAGGAACGTATCACTGGGGCACTTTCAGCCTGGACAGAAGACCTCCTTCCAGCACTGAACATCTTGGGGAACACTGAGCTTGACGACCAGATGTTCACCACCACATTCTGTGATTACACTGCCATAGAGCACCTCTTTCTCATCCCTCAAATCCTTGAGAAAATTGAGGGCTACATGTCAGACAACGATGTACAAAGTGATGAACCCATTAGATTCGCTGAGTATAATCCTACCATTTCCCTTTCATCCACACCTAGTCCCATCCCCAACATCTCTCAGCTCACTGAGCAGCTTAACGATCCAAACCACCCAGGAACCGGGTGGAGCGAGTATGACCACAGTGATACACAGCAATACCTGCTTGTCTTCCTCAATGAGTATGGGCAAGACGAAGTAGCACGTTACATCACCTTTAGACAAATTGGGATTGATACTCACCTTGTGGGGACTCGCAAGCATGGTGATCCCGAATTCTCCATCCCCCTTCACGCACGTGCATATCCTGCTCCCAACTTCAACCGCCCTGGGGTTAAAGATTATGACCTCAATATCTTCCACCCTTCCTCCACTTCTCGACTCCTTGTCAACAATGCCATCATTGATCTCAAGGATCCCGGTGTTGTTGCTGACGTCTATAGATATTGAGCGCATCAGAGCAAACTCAAGGTGGTAAAGCACCAGCGAGTTGAGCTTGACAGGAAGGAGGACAGCGCTCAGACGAAGCTCAGCATGGTGGAACAGCACCTTACCAATGCCGCTGTTCGCACCCAACTCATCCCCCACCTTAACCGCATTCGCCCCCCTCCCACTCACGCCATCTATATTCCCCACATTTTCACTGCTCAGGGACCACTCGATATTGAGAAAGGCAAAGACAGGCTCGAGTGCCGCGCTGTCTTAGGCAAGTGGCGTCGAGGAGGCAAACCCAAGTTCCCCTATTGTCTCAAATGCAATGAGTCACGTCCCAATCACGTTGAGGAGGAATGCCCCCTCTGGAAGATGTGTCGCTGGTGTCTTAGCACCCAGCATGCACACAACAACTGCGATTGTCCCCACAAGCAGTGCGATGCTGAGTATTGCACTGTCCCTTCCACTCATCCCAACTTTGGGGACATGTGCATGGCTATGTCATCCCCCACCTTGTGTCACAAGTTAGAGTTAGCTTGCACTGACTACAATGCGGAGTTTTATGCAGTTTCTGACTAGTTGCGTGGTAGCAACTCTCTAGGAAGGGCGTTGTGTTACGTTCCTGGGCACTTGGCCCACATTTTTCTTTCTTTTCTTGACCGCTATGTACTTATACGATCACATGACTTCGACTCACATGACCGCTTACTTGTACAACAGAGCCATCTTGTTGGGAACTCCATTGTTCCCTTCTTTTGTACATTTTCTATTGTTCTCTTCTTATGGTAGTCTGTGACCACCATTGTTCGTGACCCCATTGTTCTGTGACACTTATTGTCTGTGACTCCATTGTTCTCTACTTTTGTACGCTTAGTCAGGTAGCTGCCCTTTTGTATATAAGCTGGACTTATATCCTAGA
>Ga0307509_10010100_pt1 | contig 11637 bp, 14 predicted proteins | sample 10_EM_MG_FD_202245 | JGI IMG/M metagenome (GOLD analysis project Ga0307509, IMG submission 202245) | Populus trichocarpa ectomycorrhiza microbial communities from riparian zone in the Pacific Northwest, United States - 10_EM | ecosystem: Host-associated > Plants > Roots > Unclassified | place... | reverse complement strand
TCGGATCAGGCGAATATAGAGGCAAGAACTATGTGTAGAATTTGCGGTTCTCGTTCTTCCCGAAGAGGTCGTGTCTAATTTCAGGCAGCATCTGCGCAAACCAGGTCAACTTGCTGAAGGCCCAAGATTGAGAATACAAACCTTATCCTCAAGTAAACGGAGCCTTTCTTCCATCGTATTGTCCAGTGTAATCCGCCCGGATCCGCTTACGAGCTTCACGCCCCCTTGGCTCCTAGAACGCATGATAAAAGTGATTAGATTTCAAAGCCCCAAGGCAGATCGTTTGGATCGAAACATACGCCTGGTCGGGTATCGTCCCCTGCACCTCGAAAGAAATGTCCCGCCCACTGATCTCCTTATACGTTCGTGACGCAGTCGTCGCTGCCTGGTGGACAATATCCACATCGGATTTTCTCGAGTGGATAATGACAGTAGGTTCCAAAATGTATAGGAAGGATTCTGCCAGTGTGCCTTCCAGGAATTGTTCGTAGCGACCAGCGGTCTCGCATAACGGTGTCGAGGGTTCGCGAACTGCGGAAAATATCTGCTGTAGGACCTCCTCACGCTTGTGTAAAAGCCTTAGCCGCGACTTGTTGATAATTGTGGACTGCGCACTGCCAGTAGTTGGCGTTCAAGGGGAAATTGGGGGATATATCAGCTCCCTGCATATCACAAAACACATAAGCGTACATCTTCTGTGCAACTTCAGCGCCCTTGCGTCTCTTCTCGTATTGGGCATCGATGGCCTGTTGTTCCTGCTTGACGAGTTTGGCCTATCAACGTTATGATGTTAAGGAATATGCTATAAAAGATCCAATGAGAAGTGCCTTCTCGATAGCGAATTCCTCGTCGGCCTTTACTCTGATCTCCCGAGCCTTCTCAAGAGCCTCCTGCTTGATGAAGGCCACCTAGATGCTGGATTATTAGAGGCCGTTATCTGAATACCATTCTGATACAAACTAACCATCTTTTTCATCTCATTGAGTACTTCATCGTCGTTCAACGGGCGGGATGCCATGATTGGAGGGGGGAAAGCGATTTGGAGGAGGGGAAAGGCCCTTGGATGACGTCAGCAAGCTTCACCTCCATGACTCTGGTGTAAGAAGCTGGCAGGCCGAGGTGAGTATATTTTGCTGTTGAGGGACGTCAAATCTGACTGGGATGCGGCATTAGACACTTCTAGAGGGTTCGTCTAATCCCTCTTTACTAACCAATGGTGTTAGTGAGAGTGGAGGTACTGTAACCAATCAGGGTATTTCTTGGTAGAAGTGCACTTTCAATAATAACCATCGCGTTACAATGCAGAACCCAGAGGGGATTAAATTTCCAAACCGATAGTAGTACCTATGTAGATATGAATATAGAAAGGAAAGAAGCATAAATATCAATCAAGTTTATAAAAGCAACAAAGGGACAACCTCTTATCCCTTTCGTGGAACTCAATGGTCACCATTTAATATTAATCATTAATCCCAGTCATCGTCGTCGTCTTCATCATCGTCATCACTATCTCCTAATCTCTTGTTCCTCTCCAGCAAAGCAGCCGCAAGCGCTGAGGTCAAATCGCCCCCACCCACCGTTGCCGCAGCAGCTCCAGCGGCGGCCCCGGCTGCGGCGCCAGCAGCTACTGCCGCACCGCCTGAGCCACCAGAGAGTTCTGATGGTGGAAGGGAGGAAGTACGGCCTGGACGTGCATTAGGGTCTGTCTTGCGCAAGTCGTGGACGCTCTTTCCTTGGATAGACGCCAGGAGGTCATTTCGGCCCAGCTGAGGAGGTGGGAGAACGCTCTTGATAGATGGGGGGGCGTCGCCTGGTGGCGGTGGCGGTGGCGGAGGTGGAGGAGGGGCCCCATTACCATTAATACCGAAGGTGGGAGGTGGAGGTGGGGGCGGCGGAGGCGGCGCTGGAGGACCGCGCGAAGGTTGATCTTGCGATGAAGATGGAGGCATTGGCCTTGCCGGGGGCGGAGGAGGCCTAGATGGCCCAGTTGATGGACGAGGGGGTGGAGGTGGAGGGCCACCAGATTGAGGAGGAGGAGGGCGTGCAGGTGGGGGCGGCGGAGCATGTGTCTGAGGAGCAGGTCGCCGAGGGGGTGGCGGAGGGGATGGCTCATCTTCCACAGCAAGTGGGCTAGTGGGTGCACGAGGAGCCACTGGAGGCGGTTGGGTACGAGCTGGAGGAGCTGGCGGGCGAGAGGGCGGCGCTGGTGGAGCAGCACCCTGAGACCTTCGTGGGGGAGGCGAAGGCGCAGAAGTTCGTGATGATGTGCTTCCGTTGGCTACATGAGTTCTTGGCCGAGGCGGGGGAGGTTTCGGCTTTTTAGCTACTGGTTGCTGCTGGGCAGGAAATTCTCGAACGAATTTCTTGATATATTCCATTTCACGGGCAACAACTTCTTTTCCAAACTGGCCTTCCATGTCTCCGAGGAGAGCAGTCCAAGAAGGGTCTACACCCTTTGATGTGAATCCGGATTCCGCATCGTAGCCCATATGTGCGACATGAATGAAACTACCTTCCTTGGGGCCCGATATCATTGATTTGTCAATTTTTCCACCTTTGGAGACGGATTTATTCCGGGACGGTGTTTTTTCTTTCGCTGGAGGAGTTGTAAAGAAGTAAAAAATGGGCTACAAATATATCTCACTCACAAGGTTTTGGATCTTTTGTGTTTTTGACCTTTTTGCGGAAGGTCTTAGCTTCTGAATCGTCCACGAAGACGAAACCAATCATGCATTTCTAGAGGTTGTCATGAATACAGGATAAATAAAAGCTGAACCGGCAACTCACATCGCCCTCAAATGAAAGGAAGAAGGTCCTGTCTTGGTTTAACACCAACCCATCGTACAATTCATGTTCCCATATCACACCTCTGGTTCCATCCAGATCGACCATCCGGAAATGTAGACTTTTGGTTGTGTTATTCGATACAAACGCTAGACCGCCCTGGAGTCCTGCATAAGACCACTTTTTGGTGTCTGGATAAGCGTAGTAGATTCGGGCTAGGGCGGCAAATTGAATCTTGTTCGAAGAGGTCCCAATGACATTCTTGACTTTGGTTTTGGCGCTCGCATCGAGCGTGGACTGTGAGGGCATTTAATGGCGCTCAGACAATGGTAGTGGTGGTTAGAAAGAAAGGGCCAACTTGCCCTCACTGCGGTTAGTGATAACCCTATTGTCACAAAGAGTCACAAATCTATGTGACGGCCATCTTGCTTGAATAAATCATAGGATACTTACATAGATCCTTTATTATTGCTTGGAGAGGAATCCGCCTGTATGTGGAATTGATTGCTGATTGTCGGAAATTTTATCCCGCTTCGCCCAAAGGATAAGCGTCTCGCAAGCATTCCCTCCAATTCAATAAGGTCGCCTGGTATGAAGGTTCCCAGTACTAAAACGCTCTTGCATTGTCATATTTAAAACGTTCCAGGTTTGTTCGTAAGAAAGCAATCACAAATCGGCTACCCAGACAGTCCCCGGAGATCCCAGATATATTGGGACCGACATTTGGCCGACATGAACATCTCAAAACGCTGCCTGGGCAGCAGCCCTCTCTGCAATAGATCCCCGGGGTTCCCATGCCTTGACATGCTCATGAAAGCCTTTTGTGGTACCTTCAGGAGCTCCCCAGGCGCCACCGCCAGGAGTTTCGATCAACAAACGATCGCCCTTTCCCATCCACACTGTTGCCTTGCCCCCAATGTTGATGTTGCGTTCGCGGAGCTCGCTCTTCTCGTCTAAATCCCCGTCTTCCATGCGGCATTGCTTGATCCAGGTATTGCAACCGAGCGCACCAGGACCGCCCCCTTCCATTCCATATGGCTGTCTCGTTCGACGCTGTCATGGTACGGAGATATCAAAACGATTGATTCGTTATCATCACAAACAACGTACCTCTGATAAAATAGACACCTGCATCGGCTCTATGAATTCGATGGATCGTATGACTCCTTCGCCACCGTGGAATTTCCCTTCGCCCGCAGAACCGGAGCGCAGCCCGAATTGATGGAGCATGACTGGGTATCGTCGCTCGAGGATCTCAACGTCGCCGATTCGAGTGTTCGTAATGTGCGTATGGACACCATCCGTGCCATGCCATGTGGGGCCCGCACCAGAGCCTCCAGCGATTGTCTGAATTTCCATATTCAGGAAAAAGGAAACTAAAAACGATCGAGCTTCTTACCTCATAGTATCCCCATCCCGCAATACTTTTTCCGTCTTTGTCTTTGCCGCCGGTTCCAAATGTTAAGTTACTTGGGAGTATTCGGATCAGGGATCGCTTGACACCGGAAGGAAAATGTTTGCTCACTTTGTGCAACCCTGGCTAGCGGCTGCTGCATGGAAAGCCTTGAGAACGACGTCAACAATGCGCTGGGAGGTCAATACATTGCCTCCGCAGACCGCAGCAGTGCGTGACGGTGCCAAGAGCGATTTTTTCGGAATTCTGACTGAAGGAGAAAGGAAGTTTGTCATCGGCGAAGTGGGATGTGTCTCTACAGTAATAAACTCACTGTCAAGAGGAACGAGGCATCCAGCATTGAGTGGGATGTCTAGATCCAGCATTGCCCGCATGCAATATATCACTGCTGAGTGGACAACGGAAATCGGTGCGTTGAGGTTTCCACGGACTTCGCATCCTGTCCCTTCAAAGTCGAGAACTGCAGAACCATTGGTTTCATCGATCTCGACCTTGAGTTGAATCTGAGTAGGGATTTGAGAGTCTGGACTTGCCCCCAAAAAAACTCTTCATCAGAATACTCACTGGAGAGCCATCATCGAGGTGGTCGATCGCCGACAGAACATTGGATCCAGCACGTTTTGCAACATCTTTCAATAAATTCCGGACCGACATTTCTGCGTTGTTCCGGATGTGATACATATATTCCTGGACCGTCTCGAGTCCATAATCATCGACAACTGGATATAAAACAATGAATTCAGGTATTCTCTTGAACGGTTGAATGAAGTGTCCTCACTCGCATGAATCAGCTGAATCCCTTTATGGTTCGCTGCTATTTGCTGCAAAGAGTAATTTCAGGAATGTATATAACCAGATCAGAGCTTATACTCACCGCTTTGAGATCGCTCTCCACGTCGCGGATGTTCCGGCATCCCGAACTTCCAGGATATTGGCTTGGTTTTTCGACCATATAATCAACGAGACCATCCCTATCAAATACTCCGCCATCGACAATCTTGAAGCTGACAATTTCAGCGCCTTCTTCAAAAATGTTGACAGACGTTGGTGGCATTGACCCTGGTAAGATACCGCCTATGTCTGCATGATGACCTCGTGATGCGGTAAAGAAAATGATCTCCTTCGTTTTAGAGTCAAAAACAGGTGTGATGATGGTTATATCCGGCAGGTGGCTGGGGTAGAAATTGTGAATATATGAAAAACTCGATAGGAATGAGTGATTTCATACGAGCCGCCCGCATGAGGAGAATTCGTCATCAGAACATCGCCTTCCTTCAGGGTGCCTTGGTAGAGGTTCATCTGATACTTTACTGCGCTGTAGAAGGTCAGATAGGGGGCGAAACAATTGGGAAGGCGGGACTTGCAAGCTCATGGAGCCCAAATGAATGGGAATAAACGGTGCATTTGCAACCAGGTCTCCGTCAGGCGCAAATAAGGCGCAAGAAAAGTCGAGTCGCTCCTTGATATTTGTGCTGATTGAGGTCTGCTGCAAGGACCGACCCATTGCCTCCGCCACGCTCATGAAACGGTTCGCGAATAGTGTAAGCAATATCGGATCAGGTCCATTAGTGGGGGTTTTGATTCGAGAGCCAGGAGTGTCAGACATTTTGAGGGAAACAGTAGGTTGTCTGTTAGAGAAGATTGTGGAGATAGCCTTCTTATACACTCGGAATTCCGTTCTCGTTCCGGAACGCGATCACGACTGGCGTGAGAGGGAACAAGGATCTCCTGGGGTCAAGAGTTGGAAATAGATCCCCTCAAGGTTACGCAATGGATACGGAAAGCGGTTCAAGTGGTAATGTTAGGCTACTGGTAATGGTGTAATGGTAAGAGGTGGGTGGGCCGAGCGGTCCGTTTGTTGATTTGCTGTAGGCTCACGCTCAATACTTACAACGTCCAACTCGTCCCAAATCTTCATCCCCTACACTAGGATAAAGAAGCGCACGGCAAATGGAATCCACCTTATCTGAATACCTCAATTCTCAGGATGAACTCGTAAGAGAGGCAGCCCTCGCGCTTCCACACCAGTTTTCCCAATGCTCTTATTCTTTGGGACCGTTACGGTAATGCTCGAAATTCTGCATACCGGAACGAAAAGATTGACCATTTTTTGTTCAAGGCAAGCGGTTTACCTTTGCCTCACATGTCCAGAAGCCCGTGGCTTGTGTGCAGCATGTTCTATTGCTTGCCATACAGATCACGAACAAATCGAACTGTGTGTTACAACTTCTCACTCTAAATATTTTTATTCCGATACAATTCCGTTCTTTCTACCTAGGTTCCCCAAAAGAAATTTCCGCTGTGATTGCCCGACAGCCGCGATCGCGCACAACTGCACACTACACACACAATTGGAGGCAGAAAACGCAGGAAATCAGTACGGTCAAAACTTCCAGGGTCTCTTCTGCAGATGCGGTCGGTCATATGACCCAAAAACGGAGAGAGAAACGATGATCCAATGTCTTGCGTGTGAGGTGTGTCCACCCACGTTATCAACCTCCGAACATGCAATGTGACCATTTGCCCAGGATTGGTTTCACGAATCCTGCTGCAATCTGCGAGAACGGCCAACCTCAAGGGATCCCAGCCCCGCTCCTCCCGAACATCCACCAAGTCAGAACGATCCAACTCACACGGAAACGGGGGATGACGCTGCATCAGAAGCATCCTCTTCTGGACTCCCCCCTCCACTCATTTCGGGAGATGAATATGAATCATTTGTCTGCAGTTCTTGCGTCGCCCGCAATCCTACATTGCAACGATGGGCTGGAACTCCCGGTGCTATGTTAGTGGTTCGCGATAACCCTGGAAGCCCATGGCGCCGTGTGAGTGGACCACCAGAGGCGAAAGAAGTTTTACAGATTGACGACAGCCAAGCTCCATCGATTTCTGGTATTAAGCGACCTCTGTCTCCTTCGGCTCTAGATGGCCCCGAGACCAAGCGTGCTAAGGGTTCTTCGCCAACCCCTCATCTAGCAACCCCTCTATGCCTAGCTCCGCCTCAACATCCTCTGGCAACAACAATCATGTCCAACTTGAATAGATCAGATCCAGAGGCCTCTCTAGGAGCTGGCGACATCTTTCTTTCCCTTGGTTTTAGGGATCGGTGGTGTCATTGTAACTCGGTGTGCCCTCTCCTCAAGCCATTGAATCATTCTTCCCTCTAATCTCCTTTATCCAGTGCCTTCCATCGCTTAAAGCCGAACCCTACCTTTTAAACGATGAGGAAACCTACGAACCTCCAGTTGATCCGGATTCAGGTTGGATTCCTTTCGTTTCCTCGCAATGGTTTCATCACTTACAACCAATAATAGGACTATCCCTCGAAGAGCTGGGTATGCGCGCTTTATCCCGAATACCACGCGACAGGGCACTTGATGGAATTCATGCATTCAATGCGATGAGGTATGTAGGCAACCAACAAATGAGCTAATTTTTTGTCATCTCACGGCATGGCGACTTAGGGATGACCTAGTGAAATTTCTGCGCCCTTTCGCGCAGGATGGCAAAGTTGTCAACGAAGCTGATGTCCATGGCTTCTTTGCTTCTCTGAAAGAGGCTGCTGCAAAGAAAGGCCGTGAATGAGCCGGTTCAAGTCTTATCTTCTCTATTGTATCTGTTCCTTGGGATTACCTCTGACGTAGGCTGGCGGATGCAATTGTATGTAATTTTCTTGCAATTATAAATTTGCTTTATTTAAATCATTGTGGATCTGGACTCTTCTACTTACCCGGAGATCGACATTCCTACCACGCGCTCAAGGCTTCTATTTTTCTCATGCGATTTGATATGCAAATGGCCGTGGTGTATCACAACTATCAGACTTTCTGCTTGGGAAATACTTTATTTATAGGGGCGTCCGAGATACCATGATGTCTCAAGCAATATTGATTCGAGGTGGCCGAAGGGGTTCGGCCAAAATTATGTAAAATCACAAGGATCGGACAAATTGATAAATTATCCTTGCTCATGAGTTCCGTTCACAAAATTGCGCAGACGGGCTTCGGGACAGGGACGAACGATCTTTACGATCGGTGAGCTGAGCTTTTAGCGTTTTTGGACATTCCCACATCAATGCTTACAATGCAGTTAGTGCACGCCCGTCCTACCAAAAATTCGCGCTGGATTTCATCCTTGATTCGTTGCAGAACGCTGAACCCTTAAACATTGTTGAGTCAGTCAGTCTCTCGTATATGACCATGACATCTACATCTCCTTGAAAGACAGGCTTGGCTCCGGGACCGGAATATTCACTCGGGCCCTTCTTGCACATCCTACATGGAACAATAGAATAAAGTGGCTCAAGGCAGTGGAGCCAAGCGAAGGGATGAGGGAAATCTTCTCCAAGGCGGTGAACGACGATCGAATCTCTCTTTCTGAGGGGTATTTCGACACAACAGGGGTAGAAGATGGTTGGGCAGACCTTGTGGTTATCGCACAGGTTCTTTATTTCTTTATTACTGGAGATCGACTGAATTTCGAATATTCGAATAGGCTTTCCATTGGTGCCCAGATTATGATGCAGCCTCTGCGGAGTTTTCTCGTATACTCAAGTCGACGGGGACCGTTGCTTGGGTCTGGAATTTAGAAGATAGGTAAAAGTCTTTTCCTTTCAGTAACTTTGAAATTCCTAACTCATGACTTCAAAAGAGACGGTGCTCAATGGGTCGCCCAAATTAGAGACCTCATCGAAGCTCATGAACAAGGCACTCCACAGTTTCGGCACATGTTTTGGCGCAAAACCTTCGACACCAAATCGTATAGAGAGGAATTTCAGCCTCCCCAAGAGAAAATATGGTCCTACCATTTGCAAGGAACCAAAGAATCTGCAGTGGACCGGGCATCCAGCAAGAGCTACATCGCGATCTTGCCGGAAGATAAGAAACAGGAAGTTCAGGATGAAATCCGCAGAATCATTGATCACTCTGAAAAAGTTTGGATTGATGAGTCGAAAGGTATCTTTGAGTATCCTTATAAGGTTTGGGTTGTAATTGCCCACAAGAAAAAACTGTAATCTACTACAGTAATTTTTATTAGAAGGGAATACAGTTTAGAAGTACTCATCGTTGGATTGCCGAGTTCCCTTTGTCGCGGAAATAGAGAAGAGTGCCAAAATTGAAAATTGAAACCCAGATTTTGTTCAAACTCAACACTTTCCTTGGTTCAACTTTCGTTGCCCTGCCGTGTACAATGGCCCAACCCGGATTCGATCGAAGGAGAATAAACGGACCAGAAGAAAGCCACCCACCTGTCTTCAGCGATGAAGAAGTGTTCGATCCTTCGCAAACCCGATCTATCAAACCGAGGAAAGGCAGGGCGTCCTTGGACATCAGACCGATTTGTTAGTGAGAATTATGGACACCACTATTTTGTTTCAATATAACCCCAGCTCAAAGTTTTACAGCCCGGACTAATCAGTCAGGCCACTGGTTCGGCCTATATTGAAACTGAGCGGACGAAAATTGCATGTGCAGTGTAAGTATCATCTGGCCCCAATGAACAAATGATTAACCCTGCGTTCAACAGCTATGGCCCTCGTCAATCCAAGAGCACCGGGTTTCACGAAATTGGTCGTCTGAATGTGGAAGTGAAATTCGCCCCTTATTCATGTCAAAATCGCCGAGCCCCGATGCGTGTGGGTTCTCTATTTTTCCTTATTGCAACGCCTTCATTATCAGTAAAATTGTAGGATGCTGAAGACAGATCAATTGCTATGGCTGTCCATCAAGCCATTGTCTCTTCTGTTCGCCTGGAAACCTTCCCGAAGGCGACAGTCGATATCTTCATCACCGTAATTGAAACGGATGGACTGGAGGGTTGTGTAGCAGCGGGGTCGATTGCTGCAAGTACAGCTTTGGTAGAAGCAGGCATCGAAGTCTTTGGGCTCGTCGTATCGTGCTCAGCTGTATGTATTCCATCAGCAAATCCCTATAATGCTAATATCTACTCTAGGCTGCTGTAGGCGATGAAATTTGGCTAGATCCAACAGAGGAAGAATCGAAAAATTCCGGTGGCACCTTGGTGCTTTCTTGCCTTCCAGCGTTGACGAGCATTACGAGCGTCTGGCAGATGGGTCGCATGTCGCCTAAAGAAATACTTGGAGTGAGTCCGCTCTAATTCTTCGTTAGTTCCTGGGGATTTGGGTCTAAAGATTTTATTTTATATCCAATAGTGTATAGATGCGTGCCAAACCCGATGCAACGACATCCATAGCGTTGTTGCACAGGCATTATTAGTACGCGGCCCGAACCTTCCGGGGTAACATCCGTGTCGGTCGTTTGAAATACCTACGTTCTACCGCCCTCTAATAGTGCGAGGATGAATATGTTCTCCTCAAATTCATTCCGCTGACTCTGACTATCCTTTAAGAGTCTTGTGACTCTAATGAACCTAATGTCAAGAATTGCAACGACATTTCCAGGGCTATGTCTTATTCTCGTATTCTGCTTCTGGTTATTTCCAACATGATTTGATGTATACAGCAAGTAAATTTAACACCCACCGACAGTCTCCTTTTGTAGTTTCACGGTAGGCACTCATCTCCCACTCAAGAAATATCCAAGGCGAATGCTCTATGAAGAATATCAACCTAATGGCGAATAACTGCTTGGTATTCAGCATCGTTTACAGGTATGTGTGCATAACTGTACAAGTTCACTCTCTCATGATCTTTGCAACTCTATAACCTCAGGCCTTCTATTCGAATTTTCCTAAGGGAGCTGTCATCTCCCGGATTATTATTTTCAGTTTGTCTCCCGGCTTTGTTGCTATGCACAGCGTGATTGCTAGTCTTGTGGTCTAGTAGACGTCGGAACTCCTTTGAATAAAGGGCCGCGGGCATACCTTTTATGCATGTTTTCACTCAATGCAGGTCTTGTACCTTTTCCCATGGCAGCCTCCTGGGTGTTCTATTTCGTCACAGTTAGTCCCTCAAGTGATCCACATACAAGACACGAAGGTTGTCCAAAGTGCCGGTAATGGCGATAGAGAGGAGGATCATCTCAGTATACCTAAAGGTTAGGAACATGGGCGGGCAACATGTAGTAAGAAGCTCACAGGGCAGAAAGGCAATGGAATCCATGAACCAAGCCCTGTGGTCAAAGGACTTTGACTTTTGCAAAGCCTACATATTTGGGCCTTTCAAGCATCGCTCGAAAAATCCAAGACAGGTTGGTCAAATCAAGAAATGCGTTTCGGATGGATATTGATTCTGTCGTTTTGACAATCACTCGACAGGATTCGTGCTTATCGGAATTCCCAAGCTAATGAAGAGGGACTCGATCACAATCACATATATACCCGCCGCCTGAATAACATCGCCGTTCGTGGTCCACCGGTCTTGTTGACAGCTGTGGGCACTTTTGCAAACCGCAGTACGTGGCTAGCGGCTCTTCTGTTTATCAGAGCTTCACAGGTTAATAAAGCTGTTCCTTTGGCAA
>Ga0307509_10010099_pt1 | contig 11638 bp, 10 predicted proteins | sample 10_EM_MG_FD_202245 | JGI IMG/M metagenome (GOLD analysis project Ga0307509, IMG submission 202245) | Populus trichocarpa ectomycorrhiza microbial communities from riparian zone in the Pacific Northwest, United States - 10_EM | ecosystem: Host-associated > Plants > Roots > Unclassified | place... | reverse complement strand
ATCACGGAGGCCAGGATGCTGAGCGCCGCGTACGCCGCGGCACCGAGCGCCGCGGGCTCGCGCAGCTTCTTGATCGCATCTGTCATGAGAGCGTGACTTTCCCTGGGTTTCAATGGAGTGAAGCGTTGCGCCGTTTCGGCGCAGAGCCTACCGAGCCGTTCGAGGGGCACGCCAGGGCGCATATCCAGGGACTGAGGAAACTCGGGGCGAATCGACGGCGCGTCAGGCCGCGGCCGCGACCGGCTCCAGCCATTCCGTGTTCGCGGTGACGTACATGGCGAGCGGGCGCAGCGACGGGTCCTCGCGCAGCTTGCGCAGCGCCCTCCAGAGCGCGGACTTGACCGTGCCGACGGACACGCCCATCCGCTCGGCGATCTCGGTGTCGGTGTACGAGCCGTAGTAGCGCAGCGAGAGCGCCTCGCGGTCCCGCGCGGAGAGCCGGCCGAGCGCGCGGCCCACGGCGACCCGCATCTCGACCTGCGTCATCGACTCGCCGTCGTACGGGCGCTCGGGCAGCTCGTCGGTCGGGTACTCCTCGACCCGGCGCTTGCGCCACTGCGAGATCTGGTGGTTCGTCATGGTCCGGCGCAGGTACGAACCGACGACGGCCTTGTCCTCGATCCGGTGCCAGGCCTGGTAGGTCTTGAGCAGGCCCTCCTGGAGCAGATCCTCCGCCTCGGTGCGGTCACCGGCCACCTGGTGCGCGGTGCGCAGCAGGGAGGAGCGGCGCTCGGCGACGTACGCGGCGAAGTCTCCGGGAATCGTGGCCGAAGCGTTATCAACGGCCGGGGAACCGCTCGCGCCGCGGGCGGCGTCTGCATTCTCGGCGGGGACAGGAGGTGCCTGAGTCGGGAAGCTCATGGCTACCACCTTCGTCCCCGCTCTTCATCGCGCAGTCCGATTCACGTCACAGCTTTGCCACAGGGCCCGCGGGGTGGCGTAAGTTCCCCACTCGGGGTGAAAAGTCCGGCACCGGACGTGATCGATTTCCCTCGGACGGGCACGGCGCGAGACCGTACGGTCACCCCGTGTCGCGACAGGTCTGTCCGGATTGCGAATTTCAGCGCCGACTACCGCGTCCAGGCTTTTCATCGGTAAAAATGGGTAGGTGCCTAGTCTCCTGCTCGTCGAAGACGATCCCTCCATCCGGATGGCCATCGAACTCGCGCTGACCCGCCAGGGTCACCGCGTGACCGCCGCCGCCACCGGCGAGGAGGGCCTGGAGCTGTGGCAGAGCCAGCGCCCCGAACTTGTCGTGCTCGACGTGATGCTGCCCGGCCTGGACGGTTTCGAGGTCTGCAGGCGCATCCGGCGCACCGACCAGGTGCCCATCATCCTGCTGACCGCGCGCAGCGACGACATAGACGTCGTGGTGGGCCTGGAGTCCGGCGCGGACGACTACGTGGTCAAGCCGGTGCAGCCGCGGGTGCTGGACGCCCGGATCCGGGCCGTGCTGCGGCGGCACGGCGGATCGGTGCCGGATCAGGCTGACGTCGCGGTCTTCGGCGACCTGTCCGTGGACCGCTCGGCGATGATCGTCTCCCGCGGCGGCCTGCCGATCTCGCTCACCCCGACCGAACTCAAGCTGCTGGTCGAGCTCTCCCGGCGGCCCGGACAGGCGCTGTCCCGGCAGCAGCTGCTGCGGCTGGTCTGGGACCACGACTACCTCGGCGACTCCCGCCTGGTGGACGCCTGCGTGCAGCGGCTGCGCGCCAAGGTCGAGCTGGTGCCGGGCGACCCGCAGCTGATCCGGACCGTGCGCGGCATCGGCTACCGCTTGGATCCGCCGCGATGAGGCCGCGCACATGCGGCCTGACGGGGGCGGCGTGAGCAGGCGCGAGAAACGGGAGCAGGCGAAGGCCGAGCGCTACGAGCGGCGCGGCGGCGTGGGCTGGTGGCGGCGCGGGCTGCACCGGCGCGGCTGGCGGCTCGGCGGCATCCGGCCGCGGCTGTTCGCGGGCTTCGCCGCCGTCGCCGTGATCACCGCGATCATCATCACCAGCGCGTCGTACTACCTGACGCGCGCCGTGATGCTGGACAAGGCGCAGCAGACCGCGGTCAGCAACCTGACGGACGACTTCAACGCGTACGGCAACCAGCTGCAGGGCGGGGGCACGACCGCGAGCAAGCAGGTCGAGGAGGCGACGGTCGCCACCTCGCTGCACCAGGTGGCCGACACCATCGCGAAGAACGGCGACGTGGTCGTCATCATCAGCCCGGCTGTCGGCATCATCTCCAGCAACTCCAACCTCGACGACGTGCCCGCGAACTTCAAGAAGGCCGCGTCGGGCGCGATGGTGCAGGAACGCACCTCGATCGGCGGCACGCCCTACGTGCTGACCGGCGCGACGTTGCAGGGCTCCGGCGTGCAGCTGTACACCTTCACCGACCTCAGCCAGGAGCAGCACGTCCTGGACAACCTGGTGCTGATCGGCGCGATCTCCACGCTGCTCGCGCTGATCGGCGCGACGGTCGTGGCCTTCTTCGCGAGTCGCAATATCCTGCTTCCGATCCGCCGGCTCGGCATGGCCGCGCGCCGGCTCGGCCGCGGCGACCTGGACGTGCGGCTCGAGGTGAACGGCTCCGACGAGCTCGCGGACGTCTCCCGCACCTTCAACGAGACCGCCCGCGCGCTCGCGCTGTCCATGGAGGAGCTGCGCGCGATGGACGCGGCCTCCCGGCGCTTCGTGGCGGACGTCTCGCACGAGCTGCGCACCCCGCTGACCGCGATGACGGCCGTGACCGAGGTGCTCGAGGACGTCGAGGACGCCGATCCGACCACCGTCTCCGCCGCGCATCTGATCGCGAACGAGACGAAGCGGCTCGCCCGGCTGGTCGAGGACCTGATGGAGATCTCCCGGATGGACGCGGGCACCGCCGGGATGCGCGTCGAGGACGTGAACCTGCCCGAGCTGATCGAGGCCACGATCGAGGCCCGCGGCTGGAGCGAGAAGGTCCGGGTGCGCGCGCCGCGGGTGCTGCCGCTGCGGGTGGACGCGCGGCGGATCGACGTCGTGCTGGCGAACCTCTGCGGCAACGCGCTCAAGCACGGCGGCGAGCCGGTCGAGCTGACCGTGCACGAGTACGCCGACGAGCTGCTGATCGAGGTCGCGGACAACGGTCCCGGCATCCCGCGGGACGCGCTGCCGCATATCTTCGAACGCTTCTACAAGGCGGACAAGGCGCGCGGCCGCAGCGAGGGCAGCGGCCTCGGCCTGGCGATCGCCTGGGAGAACGCGCGGCTGCACGACGGCGAACTGTCGGCGCGGAACCGACCGGAAGGCGGAGCCGTCTTCACTTTCAGACTGCCTCGGCACCCCTCGACCGAGATCGACCCCGACGAGCCGGTCTCGGCCGCGGAGCGTCTGCTCTCCGCGTCCGGGCACCATGACACCCGACAGTGGGAGGCGAGAACCCGTTGACCGCGAGCTCGCACGGCCCGCATCGGCGCGGGATGGGCGTGGCGGCCGCCGTCGCCGGAATGCTCGGCGCGCTGGGCCTGGCGGGCTGCGGGATCCAGTCGAGCTCGATGAAGGTGGTCGGCGCGGCGCCCTCGCCGCAGGCGGCGAACGACGTGACCGGCACCGGGAATTCGAGCGGCCAGAACCAGTACGTGCTCTACTTCTTCCGCGATCACAAGCTCACGCCCGTCTTCCGCTACACCAACGACACGGTGACGCAGGAACTGGTGATGTCGGCGCTGATCAAGGGCCCGGAGCCGACCGACACCGCGGACGGATTCACCTCGGCGATCCCCGGGGGCCTGTCGATCGTCTCGTACACCGCGCACGACCAGCAGTGGAACTACCAGTACTCGCTGCCGCTCAGCCAGGCCGCGAAGGCCGAGATCGTCTGCTCCATCCAGGCGGACCTCGACGCCCAGGAGGTGGGCACGGCGACCGCCGACGGCGGCCAGTACTGGAACAGCAACACGGACTTCATCGAGGACTTCGGCGCTCCCGCCTACCTGCCGAGCGTGAGCACGGCCTCGGCCACCGACACGGCGGGCACGACCTCCGGGCAGTGAGGTTACCGGGAGCACGCGGGGAAGCGGTCTGACGGAGGGCCGCTTCCCGTAGTCTGGCGCAATGACCGACGAGATTGTCCCTGCCCCCATCGCACTGACCGAGGACGTGCTCCGGCGGGTCCCCAAGGTGGCACTGCACGACCACCTCGACGGTGGACTGCGCCCGGCGACGGTGATCGAACTGGCCCACCACGCCGGGTACACCGGGCTGCCGACCACCGATCCCGCCGAACTCGGCACCTGGTTCCGCGACGCCGCCGACTCCGGCTCGCTGGAGCGCTACCTGGAGACCTTCGACCACACCATCGCCGTGATGCAGAGCGCCGAGGCGCTGCGCCGGGTGGCCGCGGAGGCGGTCGAGGACCTGGCGTCCGACGGCGTGGTGTACGCGGAGCTGCGGTACGCGCCGGAGCAGCACCTGCGCGCCGGGCTGACGCTGGATCAGGTGGTCGAGGCCGTGAACGAGGGCTGCCGGGAGGGCGAGGACCGCGGCGTGGCGGCCGGGAACCCGATCCAGGTCGGCACGCTGGTGACCGCGATGCGGCAGAACACCGAGCCGGGCCACAGCCTGAAGATCGCCGAGCTCGCCGTGCGCCACCGCGACGCGGGCGTCGCCGGCTTCGACATCGCGGGACCCGAGCTCGGCTTCGGCCCCGACCTGCACGCCGACGCCTTCGCCTACCTGCGCGAGCAGTTCCTGCGGTTCACCATCCACGCCGGCGAGGCCGACGGCCCCACCTCGATCGCCAAGGCCGTGCAGCTGGGCACGCAGCGCCTGGGCCACGGCGTGCGCGTCATCGAGGACATCGAGTTCACCGAGGACGGCGAGGCCCACCTCGGCCGCCTGGCGTCCTTCGTGCGCGACACCCGGATCGCACTGGAGGTGTGCCCGTCCTCGAACCTGCAGACCGGCATCGCCGGCAAGATCGCCGACCACCCGGTGCAGAAGCTCTACGAGCTCGGATTCACCATCACCATCAGCTGCGACAACCGCCTGATGAGCGGCACCACGACGTCGCGCGAGCTCGGCCTGCTCGTCGACACCTTCAACTGGGACCTGTCGGACCTGGAACTGGTCGCCCTCAACGGCATCGAGGCCGGATTCCTCACCCAGGACCGCCGCGACGAGCTCTCCGACCTGATCATCGACCGCTTCCAGGACCTGCGGGACTGAGCGAAGGCCACGTGCCGGCGGTGGCCCGGCCCGACGGCCGGGCCACCGCATTTTCCGGAACCACCGGTGTCCCGCATCGTTCGACTGCCCGCCATGTGGGTAAGTACTCTGTCATCAATCCTCCTCGCCGCGGCTGTGCGCCGCCGGTGCGGCAGGCGCGGGACCGGGAGTGGGACTGCCGTGGCTTTGGGGCATCGCGAGGCGCTGTCGGCGCGTATGGTCATCATCATCCGGTTGCTCTTCGCCGTGCTCGGGCTGGCCAGCATGGTGCTCGGATACATCGGCTTGGGCCGATACACGCACGCCGAGATCCTGCAGGGTACGCGTCCGGCCGGGGATGACTCGGCCGGCAACCTCGTCTACTACGACATCGAACTGTTCCTGGTGCAGTCCACACCGCTCTCCGTGGGCGGCCCGGTACCCTGGGAACTTCAGATCGCCCGTTTCAGCGCCCCGTGCGTCGCGCTGTACACCATCGCGGAGATCGGCGTCGCCCTGTTCGCCACCCGGGTCCAACGCGTCCGACTCCGCCGGGCACGCGGGCATGTGGTGGTCTACGGCTCGACCCGCGCCGCGAGAGTGCTGGCGACCCGGCTGCGCTCGACCGGCAAGCGAGTCATCGTCGCCGAGTCCGCGCCCCCGGTCGTGGACCGAATCGGCCGGGACGCCCAGCCGGGGGATCCGGACCTACCGCGCACGCTCACCGACAGCGGCGCGCACCGGGCAGCCCAGCTCTACGCCTGCCTCGACCTCGGCGAGCAGAACGCGCGGATCGCGGATGCCGCGGAGCGGCTCCGGCGCCGGTCGGGGCATCCGCGCAAGATCCAGGTGCTGATACCCGATCTGGATCTGTGCATGGCGCTCAGGGCCCGTCGCTGGAGCCTCGCCCAGACCGACGCGCGGCACACGGGCTTCTTCAATCCCGACGAGATCGCCGGGCTCGCGACGGTGCGCTCCGATCGCGCGGCCTTCGAGCAGCACTCGCCCGAGATCGCGATCGCGGGCACCGGTGCCTTCGCCCGCAGCGTGCTGGTCGAGTTCGCGCGGCAGTGGGCGACCTATGGCTCCTCGCGTGAGCAGACGCTCGGCGTCGTGCTGATCGGTCAGGACGCGCAGGCCACGGCGACGGCTTTGCTCGGGCGCTACGCGTTCCTGGCGGATGTCTGCCGGATTCAAGCCCGCACCGAGCCGCTCGAGATGGTGCTTGCCCAGCGCCGAGACGACCCGTCAGTTCGTCGACTGGTCAGGCTCTACCTATGTCAGGAAGACGAGAACGAGGCGCTGACCGCGGCACTCGACCAGGCCGCCCACCTGCAGTCGACCTTCGCCGAGGTGGTGGTCCGGCTGGACCGGATGGCGGGAATCGCCTCGGCGTTCCGCGCCGAGCACGGAGCGGACGGCCTGGTCGACGCTCTGGGCGGTCGGCTGCGCCTGGTGGACGTCGCGGACATCAGCTGCGATCCGGAGCTGATCGAGGAAGACCTTGCCGAGTGGCTCGCCCGCGCCTACCACCAGCGGCATCTCACCGAACGCCTGCGGGCCGGGGCGGAGCCGGGCAGCTCGCCCGCACTGACCCGCTGGGAGGAGCTGGGCGAGGACTACCGCGCCGCGAACCGGGACCAGGCAATGGACATCGGGCGCAAGTTGGCCGCCATCGGCTGCCTGATCAGCCCGCGACGGGCCGGCGGACCGCCCTTCGAATACCACGCGGACGAGGTCGAGCGGCTGGCCGAACTCGAGCACGAGCGTTGGGCCGCCGATCGCAGGCGGCACGGCTGGAGCCGGGGACGGTCGTACGACGCCGCGACGAAGCAGCACCCTGACCTGGTTCCCTGGGCCATGCTGTCGGAGCAGCGCCGGGAGCCGAACTTCCGTGCGGTGCGCGACATCCCGCCGATGCTCGCCGACGCCGGGCTCGCGATCATCCGGGGCAGGCCTCCGGCGTCGGGCCGCTGGCCCGTTCGGGACCCGGGGCCCGGACCGTCGATCAGCCCCGCCGCGATCCTTCCGGCCAGATCACCGTGACTGGAATCCGCCGGGCCCGCGCCTCCCGCACCACGTGCGAGGTTCCGCCGAGTTCGTGGGACGCGACACCGTTCCACACCGCGACCAGCCGGTCCACGGAGTCGAGCATCAGGTCGTTCGCCGCCGCGTACGCCCGGGGCCCGGCCTCCGCCCACCCGGCGGTACGCACCGAACCGGCTCGCCGGAGCAAGTCGTCGAAGACGAGCTCATAACGGTCGGCGACCTGGGACTCGAAGTAGTCGGCCGACGGGAGGATGACCTCCAACCTGCCGCCCAGACGCAGTACGAGGTCCGCGAACACGCAGTCCGTGCCCGGCGCGAGGCAGCTGACGCCGATCAGCGGACTCCGGTCGAAGGGCGTCCCGCGCAGGCGGCGCAGATATCCGCGCAGCGCCTCAGCCACCAGCTGAAGCGTCCTCCCGCCGAGATCCGTGTGCCCCGTGATGCCGATCCGCAGTGCACCCACCGCCGACGCCGGCCGCTCGCCCGCGGCCGCATCCGGCTGCTTACGATCCTCTCCCACACATCTCAGCCTGCCCCCTCGGTGAAAGGCGCTAACCCGGCGCGCGCCCCCGACACGCGATGCTACGTGCACCGGCCAGTAGCGGGAACGACCCGTGACAGAGTACGAGATCCGACATAAGCTGTAACGACGGATGATGTGGGTATCTCACTCACTTGTCGCCGCATCTCGACAGCCAACTTATTTACTGTCTCAGGGGAGGAACAATCGTGAGCGAAGACCCGCCCACCATTTTTTCGCCACCGGCACAGACCGTGGACCTGAACCAAGTGCCGTTGGGGCGGATCGCCGAGGAGCACGCCGACCGGGTGACCGAGCTCGTCGAGCGTGCGACGGCGAGCGACAAGCCACGACGGAGCCAGTTCGGTTCATCCATCTGAGCGATTTCGGGGCGCGCCAATACTCTAGGCCATGCATTCGACAAATACTTCCATCAGCCAATTCGTGCTGAAGGTGCACAGTCGGTGTGATCTCGCCTGCGATCACTGCTACGTGTACGAGCACAGAGACCAGAGCTGGCGCGGAAGGCCGTTCAGCGCCAGCTCCGCGGTCATCCGGCAGGCGGCTGCCAGGATCGCCGAGCACGCCCGCGAACACGACCTCGCTTCGGTGCACGTCATCCTGCACGGCGGCGAGCCGCTCCTCCTCGGCGCACGACGATTGCACGAGGCGTTCGAGATCATCTATTCCACGATAGGCCCGGTCGCCGAGACCGATCTGCGCATTCATACCAACGGAGTGCGGCTTTCAGCAGAGCTCTGTGAGGTTTTCGCCCGCTTCGGGGTCGGGGTCGGCGTCTCGCTGGACGGGGATCGAGCCGCCAACGACAGGCACCGCAGGTTCGCGGACGGCCGCTCGAGCCATGCGCAGGCTCGGCGCGCACTCGAGTTGCTGCGCCTGCCGGAGTATCGGCGCCTGTTCGCCGGAATCCTGTGCACGGTGGATCTGGCCAACGACCCGAGCGCGGTGCTCGACGCGCTGCTGGCCGAGGATCCGCCGCGCATCGACTTCCTGCTGCCTCACGCCACCTGGGACAACCCGCCCCAGCGCCCGCAGCGCGGGCGGACCGCGTACGCGGACTGGCTCAACGCGGTCTTCGACCGCTGGGCCGCCCTGGGCCGGCCGGTCCCCGTACGGCTCTTCGAGTCGATCGAGTCGGTCGCCGTCGGCGAGGCGAGCCGCTCGGAGGGGATCGGGCTGGATCCGGTCGACCTCCTGGTCATCGAGACCGGCGGCGAGTGGGAGCAGGTCGACTCGCTCAAGACGGCCTACGATGGCGCTCCCATGCTCATCGGCCCGACGAACGAGGGCGCGCCGACGGCCGTGCTCAACGTCTTCGACCACTCGGTCGACGACGCGGCCGCGCACCCGGCCGTGGCCGCCCGACAGAACGGCTCCGCGGAGCTCGCCGACACCTGCAAAGCCTGCCGGCTCGTCGAACGCTGCGGCGGGGGTCACTACGCCCACCGCTACCGCAGCGGAAGCGGTTTCCGGAACCCGTCGGTGTACTGCGAGGATCTCAAGGCCCTCATTACGCATATCGGAGTGCCACAGCACTCCGCGACGCCGGCCGCCACCGGCGAACGGCGATCGCCCGGGTTCGCCCACTTCGACCTGACCGACGTCGCGGCGATCGCCGACGGGCCCGCGGGTGCCGACCGAGCGCGACGGCTCGCCTCGACGCAGACCGAGATCACCCGGGCCCACCTCGTCCGGATCGGACTACGGGCGGCGAAACGGGCCACCCCGATGGAGTGTGCCACCGACGACGGCTGGAATCTGCTGTGCGCGCTGGATCGGGAAGCGCCCGCCGCCCTGCAGACGGTGCTCGGCCATCCGTTCACCCAGGCATGGGTCAAGCAGTGCTGGCGGCGACTAAGGCACGGCGAGCCGCTCTCACCGGCAGACAGCAGCCGCATGTCGGCATCGGCCCTCGCGGTCGCGCTCACGGCCGGCGTCGACGCCGCGCTCGAGATCCGCCACGCCGGACCATTGATCCACTTGCCCACTCTCGGCACTCTGGTCCGCGAAGAGTCCGCCGATGGCCGCCCGATGATCGAAGTCAGAGCCGGCCGAATCGACGAGGCGACGCCCTCCGCGGAAGCCTGGCATTCCTCGACCTGGATCGACATCGGCGGATACATTCTCCTGCTGGAGGATCTCGATCCCTATCGGCATTCGTACGGCTACGCCGCGACCGAACGTCTGTCGGAGTCAGCCCTCTCACAGTGGCGGGACGTGCTGCAGGCGTCTCTCGACCTGCTCGACAGATGGGCACCGAACTATGCGGAACAAGTGAGATCCTGCGTCAGGAGCGTGGTCCCGCTCATCGCCGACGATGCCGGTGCACAGCGTAGTGAGACGTCGAGTGATGCCTTCGGAGCAATCGCGACCGCGTTGCCGAGCAGTCCCGATGCGCTCGCGATGCTTCTGGTCCACGAAAGTCAGCATCTGCTGCTCGATACCGTGCTCGCCACGCACGACCTCTACGACGTGAGCGACGAGCGCACGTTCAGCGTCGGCTGGCGCGAAGACGAGCGGCCCATCGACGGCGTGTTGCAGGGCGCCTTCGCGCACGTCGCGCTCGCCGAGGCCTGGAAGGCCCGTCACGTCGCGGATGACGGTGATCCTGCCGAGTCCCGCGCCCTGGCGTACCGATACGGCGCCTGGTCGCGGATTTCGCTCGATCAGTTGATCTCGCACGGCGCGCTTTCGCCCCTGGGAGTGACATTCGCGCAGAAGCTGATAATCCGAATCGAACGCACACTGGCGAGCTGAATCGCAGTCCAGCCGGGGAAATGGTGCGCGCTCGCGTCGTTGCGCAGTCGGGCACAGGGAGTCAGACTTCATACTGCCGGGTGATGGCTGGGCGAAGGAGGGGGCGCCGTGTCCGACGAAAAGATACCGAAGCACCCTGATCCAGTGGCTCCGGTCTTCTTCGTCAGCCACGCGACCGCGCACGACGGTGCCGACGGGCCGACCGAGCCGAACACGGTCTTCGCGGAGTTCGTGCGCGCCCTCGACGAAGACCTCAACCACATGATGGCCCGTCGGGCCGGGGCCAACCCGGGCTTCATCGACCGACGCCTGCGCGCCGGGTCGAACTGGGAGCGCGAGATCCTGTCGGCGATCGGCACCTGCCAGGTGCTCGTCGCCCTGATCTCGGAGCCGTTCTCGAAGAGCATGTGGTGCGGGATGGAGTGGCACGCGTTCACCAGCCGCCGCACCTGGCGGCGCAGCGACGGCGCGCTGATGGAGGAATCCCAGTGTGCGCTGCCCGTGCTGTGGACTGTCAACCCCGCGGACGAGTACCCGCCGACCATCAGCAGACATCAGCGCTTCCGGCCGCGTCCCACCTCGCAGTCTCCCCTGGACCAGCTCTATCTCCGCGAGGGGATCTACGGCATGTACCGGGCCGAATACGACGCCTACCGCTCGACGGTCTGGCGTATCGCCCAGGAGATCCAGCAACTGGTCGGCCAGTACTGGGTGGAACCTCTCGTTCCCGCCGACAGCTCGTCCCTGATCAACGGGTTCGCCGAGGAGGATCCGTGAGCGCCCGCGACGGTGCCGGTCCGGCACCCTATTTCTTCCTCAGCTACGCGCATACCGCTCCCCTGACGCTGATGGACCGAGAAGCGACGGACTACTGGGTCACGGCCGTTTTCGACGACCTCTCCGAGGCGGTGCGCGAGGCCGCCCGGCTCGACCGGCAGCGAGCGGTGGGCTTCTTCGACGGCCTGCTGAAGGCGAGCGAGGACTGGAAGGCGAGGGTCAGCTCGGAACTCGACGGCGCCAACGTGTTCGTCCCGCTCTACTCGCCGCGCTACTTCAGCATGACCTGGCCCGGACGCGAGTGGACGTACTTCAGCAGCCGGTCGGTCGACGA
>Ga0307509_10010097_pt1 | contig 11638 bp, 7 predicted proteins | sample 10_EM_MG_FD_202245 | JGI IMG/M metagenome (GOLD analysis project Ga0307509, IMG submission 202245) | Populus trichocarpa ectomycorrhiza microbial communities from riparian zone in the Pacific Northwest, United States - 10_EM | ecosystem: Host-associated > Plants > Roots > Unclassified | place... | reverse complement strand
GGTAGAATAGAACAAGTGCGGTGAGTTTTGTGGCCAATACGTAATCACTTTTCCAACACAACCTTATTAATTGGTGATGCGATGAACTTATATACCAATCACTCTAGATCAGCCACAAACTACCATGGTACCTAAATGAACGATAGGGTAGGGGTCTTCTGTTCTTGTTATAACACGGGTGTAAATACTGGTAATCCATATTGAGTGGATATTCCCTACCCATTTGATCGATCATTCGATCATGGGGTCCCCTCGATCAGATCATGATCGAGCATACCCTCCGTGATCTGCTCGATCATGATCGTGGCCATCACTACTTATACCGTACAGTCTCACTAGTACTACCTCGCTTTACCAAGGAAAAAAGCTATTTAGTTTACGAGGTGATAAATACGGGGAGGGGGAACATCTACCCTCCCAGGGTAAAAGAAACTTTTTTTTCTATTCTTACTTTTTTTTTTCTTTTTTTCTTTTTTTCCTATTTCTTTCTCCGCCAGCCCCCCTCCCATTCGCTTCTGCTACCCGCCGATCGCCAACCTTTAAGGTCTAGAGTCGGATTCTACCACCTCGTAGCAGGATTGTTAAACCCCACAGCCCTATTGACGAGGGCTAAGTTCTTCAATCTCCCAGTTCCCATAGGCCAGGATTTTTTAATTCTCCTGCCCTACATGACGGATCGTTCAATAATAACTGATTGTCAGCATGGATTGAACTCCTGGGCTCCCGCTAATTGCGCAGGAGTGTTAACCACTGCGCCAGCTAGGTATTTCATGAAATGAAAACCTGGGAACTAATATTTATCCTACTGAAAGCCCGATTTTAGGATTTTAATGGGTGGGTAGTGTGTCTCTTACCGAGTTGCTGGTAGGTTTCAATGGAGGTGTCTGTTACTCCTTAGGCATTTAATAAGAGATTCTCTGTGATTTAAAACAGAATCACTGCCTTGTGCGCTTGTTACTCTCGTGCGATACTGCTTCGTATATTATGGGCCTCTTTATACTGCTAAGTTCATTACTGCAAAACCTCTCTCCAAAGCTCACATACCTCATACAGAGCTCCTCGCTATAACAGAATATATAGTGGAGAACACTATAAGGAACCCTCAAAGGAATCCAGCCCTATGGCCCCTATTCAAACTCAACCTACCGTACTGAAAAGCGTTCTATCTTCTGTGCGAATTCTGGCAGTGTCATATATTAATTCACGCCCCCCGAGCGGATCACGTCCCGTCATTACCCATCATCCTGTCCTCTAGAAGGCCACTCCTGACTTTTGTTTTCCTTTTTTTCTTAAATTCGACGGTAATATGCCTGTCATGAGTGTCCCTTGTGTGCATGAATAGAGCAGCGACTTAGACCACAATCACAGTTAAGTACAGGAGGAGTACCTCAGATTAACTCATCTCATGGTGTTTGGATTCTTATCCGCCGCTCGCGACTCCTGCGTAAAAATGGTTATGGTGCACTACTCGGTCTGTGACATTAGCGTACATCCCCGACCAAACACCTCCCAATACACACTATCTACAGTACCACTATTCGTAATGCGCTACACTTCCTAATCTGTAACTCTGGTTACCATCTCATCACCTCCTCCCTCCGCTCCTTGCAATCGCTTGCATCGCTATAATTTTGGTTGTAAACTAGGTTGAAGCTCCTTGAAAGTTCGGGTATTTTTGGCGGGAGCACAGGTTGTTAAGCATGACCTGGCAGTGACCACGGCCACCCGTCATCAACAATCGTCATCATCTTTAATCAACAGATGAAAAGAAGCACAACCCAGCTCTAGAAAAAAATAAAAAAATAAATTCTGCAAGATATCCTTAGGGCGAAACAAATGTGGGGAAAGATACTGAAAAATTTGGCATTATACCGGTGATGTCGGCAAAGTGGTAGTCTGATGGTTGAAGAATGACGGCTGCCGCACCTCATGTATTTATTTTGAGCCCGAGCATGCTGGAACAATACAAGCGAGAAGAAAACTCAGGTGTCTTGACGTTCGTCATACCGTCGCGAGGTGCGATGGGATAGTCCCAGGGCGGCCGATAGATATATAAGTCACGTGGTCTAAGAAGAGAATTTTGGTGAGCCTTCTGGTTGCTATGCGTGTAGACAATGCACGCGACTAATATATCTACCGGCCGTACTCGTACAAGCTAGTCCACTCAAATCCCAATACCGGTAGTGAAAACATCCCTGGACCACAATTCCATCCTATTCGTGGTCAGCGAGTATTTGTAAACTTCGTCTTCCATGCCACAGGTGCACGCGATTATCCTGTGTAATCCAGTTGTTGCCGGGGTAGAGGGTAGGGGGGCAGTTCTGCTAGCGTGCAGCACCATAAAAAGGCTAATTGAAGAAATATGTTCTCAGATGTTATTGCCTTGCCTTGCGAGGAGCTGCCTCCAACAGGGGTCGAGGTTGCGGTATTTTCCCCTCCCGTAGCCGGGGGTGGAGCCTCAACATTGTAACATCGCTTCATTTTTCTTTCGTCTCATCTTGTCCTTTCCTCCTCATGTCTAGCCTGTCACCTTCACTCTCGCCTTATCTGGTCTAGGGGATTTGCATACATTTTGTTTCTTGCACCATTCTCTTCTATCCGAGTTCTTAAAGTGTTCGAGTGGTCGAGTACTTTCGTGTGCATTGACTAGGTTGGGTTAACTGGCTTCAGTTGAGACGATACCGTCACGAAATTTAGTTCTCTAGGAAAATGTAGAGGTGGGATTGTGGTGGCCTCAGAGTGGATGGAGCTGGCGGTAGAACAGTCTACAAGGTATGACTAGCCCAAAGTGTTTCATCCCATCGGCTGTCGCTAAGCGACGGCTCAGGGAATAACCCCACCCCCGCAATCCACTAAAGTACCGCATGGCTGGCTAATAATGACTTTAGAGAAGGCCGGCTACCTAATTCATCTGACCTCATTCATATTATTGAGTGCTATTGGAGCAGGAGAAGGCACATCAGGGCTTTCCTAGCATTTTCAAGACCAGGCAGGGTCTAGATACTGTTAGAAAATATCTAGAAGAAGCATTCAGGTGGTTCAGCCCCAGGGTCTTGAAAGGGAACTTTGGACAAAATCAACCGATCAGCTAACGCTCATAATTCCCACTGTGACGCCGCCGACCTCCTCGATACAACTACCCAACACAACCAAGAAAAATAAGTAAAAATAATTTAAATACATGGCAGTAATCAGTACTTAGTCTGCCATCCATCAACCTCAATAAAGTAAGAGAGAAGCTATTATGAGGTGCCTGTTGAGTGGCAATGATTTTGGTGAGGGCCAGGAAGCGATGCGTTACCACGCTCACCAGGGTAATCGGTTAATTTTAACCACGCACAAGAAATCCAAGTTTATGAATAGGATCTGAAGGGCGGCTGCTGTCGTAGGCGCGAAGGGATGATTTACGAAATATTAAACTCTTTGTTTTATAATCTTAGCAGAGGTTTCCCTCACATCTATCAGATGGCTGCCTAAATTTTCCGTTAGTCCTCAGCGGTTGTGGTGGCATAGAGTGTAAATTTGAGGTCGTGGTTAGGTTGCAAATACATTGCTTGATAATGGGGCAGGGTGTGGGGAGGAACAAATAGAATTGCCTGAGCATCAAATAACCCTGGAGGTCTGGTATACGGGGGGAAAAGAATGATAGTTTGTAGGCCTTACTTTTCTAAGTCATGAAGGAACCACACCACTACATATTCCGCCCAAGCCCGAACTCCGAAACACCAAGCTTGCTAGGGGTATACTAAACACTAGGACCCTCCGAAGTCCCGAAGAGAAGTGCCGAAGACCTAGCTATCCAGAATTATCAAAAAGAGTGCCGGAAAAAAATAAAAATTGGTCCATCCTAACCATTTAAAACCTTGTGGATAGGGGGTTAAACTACCGAGAGTGTTAGCGAGTCTATTATGTGCGAGGTTTCACTGTCGGCAGCACCAATAGGAGAGCATGAGAGGCGGGGAAAAGGTAGACTGCTCCGCTGGATCCTAACTTAGGTGTGTGGAGCTGTTGCCTTAGCCAGTTGGACAAGAAGCCGGTCGCAGTCGGTTGCATCCCTGATCCGTCACTCTTGATACTCTAGCGTCGTACGAGTGGCAAGGCTACCGCAGTTGTGAAATTTCAATCCTAAATAAGCGGAATTCTGGGGACTTAAACCAAAATCCTCACCAGTGTTGCATACATCATGGGGTTGTCTGACAGGAAGTATGCGAGTTTTAGCCTTGAAAATATGCAGAAAAATGTCTTCGTTGCTTGATCCCAACTAATCTCTGCATTGAAGTGGCGAGACTTGCCGGTAGGTGTTCTTCTGGCCATCAAAATACCTGTACTTGTATGCGAGACGAGGGTAGAGTTACTTCATCCGGCCCGCAATTGATATGCCGTGCTGATATAATGAGGCATCATACGTATGCTCGAGATACGGGTTTGCCTCGAGATCCATGATACCTCTGGTGTGTCTGGTCACTCTCGGGTGCATTTTTTTTTTACCGGTGCTTGTTTGGGGTAGAAATGATTCGGTAACGCTAGAGAAAGGATAAGTAAGATCACCCCTCCTTTCTCGGGTATTACGCTGGGAGTTTCATAAACCCTTTTTGCCCCTTGAATTATCGGGGAACCACATCAATAGCTAAGGGAAGACTCGACGGAGCGCACCATGGAACAAACAACTAACTCCCGTTTGCTTGCATACTGTAACATTGACAGTGGGAACGTAACCAACAGCTACAACACGACTATTACTACGAACAACAAGACCATCACTGTGAGCAGAACAGATGACGAAGATAGCCAGATTAAGCGGTGGCTCTCACCACTAGACCCTCGGCACAGGCATCAAAGTGTGCAGACTAGCCGGGCGGATGGAGTGGGAGGTTGGTTTCTAGAAAGGGGAGAGTTTCGGGAGTGGAGTGGGAGCTATGGGGTACAGAAGCAAGCTGTTTTATTCTGTTACGGCGATCCGGGGGTGGGGAAGACACATATCAGGTTAGTCAGAGGACTCTCGGTAAAGTGAATCTGACTGACCGCTAGAAATATAAGCTCCATAGTTATTGACTTCTTGTGCGATCAAGTGCATGATAGAGATATCGCTGTAGCTGGCTTGTACTGCGATTACCTTGCCCAGGAAGAGCAGTCTGCGGTGAACATGTTGGGCGCAATACTCAAGCAGCTGTTAGAGAGGGATGGGATTCCTGGGACCCTGCGGCAGGGTTTTCGTAAGGAGAAAAGGGGATTTGGCGGACGGGCCGTGAAACTTTCAGACTTGGTTAAAATCCTGAAGGCGACGGTCGCATCATTGCCAGAAGTATTCATCTGCATCGATGCCCTAGATGAATGTCTTCCCGGCAATCGGTCAAAACTTCTAGAGTCATTGCGGGACATTGTGAGGGCTTCTCCAACTATGCGAGTGTTCCTTAGCGGAAGACCTCACATTGGCGACGAGGTTAAGAGGTATTTCAGTGAGGCGGTCATGATACCCGTTGTTCCTACTGTTCAAGATATTGAGAAATATCTTGAGATGAGATTAGCCAGAGATACCACACCTAACGCCATGGACGGCACCTTGAGGGCAGAAATTATTGAAGTAATTCCGAGGAGGTTTTCTCAAATGTGCGTAAAACAATTACTTTAGTCAATCTCGCTCTCGTTGGATATTCGCTAACTAGAGTATATAGATTCCTTCTTGTATCCCTTAACATTGATGCAGTTTTAGAGGAGGCCACGATCCACCGGAGAAAGAAAAAGCTTGCCGAGATCATCCAGGGGAATGGCCTTCGCGATGCGTATTCGGCAACCCTGGCACGGATAAAAGCGCAGAAGGGGAGCAAGTCGAGCCTCGGTGTGGAGGTACTCATGTGGTTGTCACATTCGGAGCGACCCTTAAGTGCCAACGAGCTATGCCATGCCCTGGGCGTGGAAATCGCGTCTACAGACCAGAATCCAGAGAACATTCCTGTGATAGAAACACTACTAGGATGCACTTTGGGGCTTGTAACAGCTGAACCGTCCTCATGCACAGTCCGTCTTATCCACCACACACTTCAAGAGTATCTGTCCAGCAATACCGACCTATTTCACAGCCCCCACTCCATGATTGCCGAGGTTTGTTTAACATACCTCAATTTTCAATGCATCAAGGACCTTTCGCATGCCCTTCGTTGGCCCGCACCGGTGACACCCTTTCTTGAATACGCCTCCTGCTACTGGGGAACACACGCTAGAAGGGAAAGCGCAGAAAGCGTGACCACACTCGCACTGAGACTTCTCGGTGAATTTGATAAGCATGTATCCTCTAGGGTTCTCTTATCCCTCAAACGTGATAATTGGGACTGGCTGCATGATCAGAGTAACTCTGCTGGGTTTACAGGACTCCATGGCACTGCATATCTTGGGATGGTGGAGGCTGCTGTGGGTTTATTAGAGATAAAGGAATGGGATCTCAATGCAACTGATGTGGCTGGCAATACAGCAATCTCGTGGGCCGCGAGAAAAGGCCATGGTGCCATGGTGAACATGCTTTTGGGACGGGATGATGTCACTCCCGACACTGCTGATAGAGACGGTCGAACACCTCTTTCGTGGGCAGCTAGAAATGGCTATGAGGATATCGTGAGGATGTTCTTGGAACGGGCAGATGTCACTCCTGATTCTGGGGATAAAGACGGTCGAACACCTCTCTCGTGGGCAGCTGGAAATAGGAATGGGGGCATCGTGAAGATTCTTTTATGTCGTGAAGATGTTATACCTGATACCGCAGATAAAGACGGTCGAACACCTCTCTCGTGGGCGGCTGGGAATTGGGACAGGGGCATTGTGAAGATCCTTTTAGGCAGGGAAGATGTCACTCCCGACACTCCGGATAAGGACGGTCGAACACCTCTCTCTTGGGTAGCCGGGACGGGGTGTGAGGAAATTGCGGGGATGCTTTTGGAAAGGGCAGATGTGACTCCCTATACTGCGGATGAAGACGGCCGAACCCCTCTCTCATGGGCAGCTGGAACAGGGCGTGAAGGGATCGTGAAGATGCTTTTGGAACGGGAGGATGTCGCCCCAGATCATGCCGATAAAGATGGTCGAACACCTCTCTCTTGGGCAGCTGGAAATGGGTATGAAGAGATTGTGAAGGCGCTTTTAGAGCGGGGAGATGTCACTCCCGACACTGCTGATGAAGACGGCCGAACACCTCTCTCTTGGGCAGCTGGGATGGGGCGTGAGGAAATTGCGAAAAGGCTTTTAGTAAGGGCAGATATCGCCCCCAATACTGCTGATAAGGACGGCCGAATACCACTCTTGTGGGCAGCTGGGATGGGGTGTGAGGGAATTGTGAAAATGCTTTTGGAACGTGGGGATGCTGCTCCCGATACTGAGGATAAGAGCGGTCGAACGCCTCTCTCTTGGGCAGCTGGAATGGGGCGTGAGGGCATTGTAAACATGCTTTTGAAACGGGTGGATGTCACTCCCGACACTAAGGACAAGGGCGGCCGAGCGCCTCTCTGGTGGGCTGACATATGCGGGCACGTGAGAATTGTGAAAATGCTCCAGGAACGGTGTAAAGTTATCCAGGGCACGGGAATGACGGAACCCACCGGCCAAACGGTACTTATTCGGACGCCCGAGAAGCGACTCCCAGGAGTTGCAAACCGTCGGTTTGGAGATCAGGGCCCTGTTCCTCAGTCAGCTGCTGGCAATTACCCAAGAGACCTTGCCCCAGCCGAGTCCCCCGAGCCATCTCGGCACCCTTCCAAAAGGATCCGGTGGTTTTGACATCCGTGACAAAAAGTGCCTCACTCGACGGATCCTCTAACTCGAGGTACTACACTATCGCACCAGTAGAATTCACTCTGGACCCACCCTTTCTAGCTCTGATTTGGCTTTCCCGGGTGTATTACTCCTTCGTGTCTTAGCTATCCGCCTACCGATCTTTTGGTATCATATTTTCTCCTCCTTTTACTTTAAGAACCATACTATAATCTTATACTTATACAAGATCGGGTTTTGCTCGGCACTCGATGGCTTCGCTTTCTGTCCTTCTTTCTTGCTTCCCTCCCTCCCCTTCTCCGTCCACACTCCAGCTCCCATTTCGTTAAATTTAATATCTTATGGGAATCGTCTTTGTACGAACAAAGCCGATGGCCTTTCCGCGCCATAAAGTTTTCCATTTATCAAGTATTAATCTAATATTATTAATCATTAATTTCTGCTTCCTCCTCTTTTGAGTTTTTTGTCTCGATTCTTTCATATCTTGGGAAATAAAAAGCGAAAAATCCGATTCTAGGGTATGCTTGCTTCCTGGGAGTGTTAATTTTCCTTTTATTTGGCTTTTTTATATCACTAGTTCTGGTTAGGACTGATTTTGGCCCTTTTAAAGTCAGATATTGCTGCTGTACTATAGTTAGAATACTGTAGAATAATTATTTTATATCCAGCTCAGGGTATTCCAGGCGTAAGTTCCCTCAAACATAGCTAACATGAATTACCACTTTCCTCAGGCTAGGTCAAATTAAATTCATCATACTGGCAGCTCATGGCATAAAACGCCCGTGATTCAGCCCCACGTGCTGTACAGCGAGTATATGGCGTGGGCTCTCGGAGAACCTGATAAAGTTGGGAGCGATTTCTCCATTTTTAGTTGATCTAAGATCTCTTGGTTTAACAATCTTAGCCTCTGGAAGTGTAGATATTCCACAGGGTGTCTTCTCGGAATAAATTCTGAGGTATCTCTGGATCCCCTTTTTTTCCTCTCCGGCCTAGCTTGAAAGGGATACCTCGTTGTGGTGTGGGGGGCAGAGCACAAGGGAGAAAGAACGTCCACTGTTGGGCCGCAGCACAGGGCAGCGGCTTTATCAGATGATCCGGACAGCACACTGCTATCTTGGAGGATAGCGCACTTGTTTAGAATACTGCTCTAATGTGGCAGGAGTATGTCCAGTGGGGAATAGTGGGAGTCGCATCGTTGGCACTGTATATGTGGTTCCCGTCGTTTATACAGAATAAGCGCGGTGGGGGCTCTGGACACCCTGGAATTAAATTTCCGGCAAAAAAAAAAAAACTCACTATGTTCAAATCAAGGTTAGTGTTGGGTTGTTTCCCCATGGGCGTTTTTTTTGTTTTGCTAGGGTTAAAAGCTAAGTTAGAGGTATATGAGCGGAGAAGACAGGGCAAATGGCGACTAGGAGATAGTATGCGATTTCTCAGCTTACAGTAACAATCAGACCATCGGTGGGATTAATACTTTTGAGGACAGGTTTCTTGTAGCTTCCGGGCAATTGGCCTGGCTTGAATAACAGGCATCAATTGCCTGCGGTGACCACTTGTGAAAATATATTAATGAAAAAGTACTATAGTAATTACGTTGCTTGGTCCGGGTCATACTTAAAAGGGGGGAATGCGGGAAGGCTAGGAATTGGCAGTTGAGACTTTTTTTCTCACTATCATACACTAGATTTTATGCCAAGGCATCCCCCATTCCATCAACCGAATTACCCCTGGAATCGTAGATGGGGACTCACAGATCTGGGGCGGGGGCTTTGGGCACGGGTGGTAGTGTAGCAGACACGTGTGGTTTGATTCTTTCCTACCACCGATCTATACCTCTCCATAACCCTCATATTCTGCGATTCTTTGCTTTTCTCTTCAATTCCTCGCCTCGTACACTTTATCCTAAGTAGCATATGACTCGGATATACGAGTGATATCACATGAACCTGGCAACGCTATCCCCTTTATCAGACCCAAGCCCTTGCCGCAACATCAGACTGTACCACATCATCCCATGCGAGTATGGCGCGATGTCGGTACCGTATGTAATAGGCCAAAAGGGGATTTATGAGCAAAAAGCAGACTCCGCCAAATTTGGACAGGGGAGGAGTTATCGTTAGGATGGAACCCCACGCAGATTATAGCGCACACTTACCGCAGAAACTTGGGCGATTGAAAAGGCGCTCGGTGTGGCTAGAAATTCTGTTAACTGGTAGTCATCTAGAAACCTAGTAAAAATACAGTAACATAACTCATCTATCACTTTCCGGATGGGAAAAAATACAAAAGTGCCCTGACCTTACCGAGAAATCAAAGCCCATTGGCATAGCACACGTTCAGTTTTTTAAGCTTCCATCATATAGTGTGATATGTGTATAGCTACACTATGCCCTACGGATAGAACCAGAGATACCCAGTTAACCATAGTATGTCCATTCCGATCACGCCCAGCCCCACCAACCCCAAGAGATTTGTGTAGAAACAGAAATCGCAGAGATATCTGAATTACAAGTGTAGTGGTCAAAAATTGAATTCGAAGGGGAGAAACGGCAAAGGTTCAAGAGGTGGAGTTGCGCATCCCGGAAGCCAGGAGGGTTAACATCAGGGGAAGTTAAGATGAGAATGTTGTGAGATGCAACAATTTAGTTGTTTTCGGGGACACTATGAAATAGTATACCGGATAGCGTCAAACCCCCATTGCGAACTTATCCCTCCCGAATCACAGGAGCCCAACTACGCCTTTTTGCTCGCTTTCTAGAGCTTTATGGATTAGTGTTTTACTATAAGTTACGCCTCTTCCCCACTAAGATTAGGATTTCTCTCTCTTTAGATAGTCTCGCCACATTCTTGCACCCTTCTTAGTGATCAGCAAGAACGGCATTCGGCCGCCGCGACATCGTGAATCAGGGTTGACACCCTCCCGGGTTGGGAGTGTCTCTGTCTCAAGTACACGGGCTAACCTCTCTCCCGCGCCCCATGAAATTCGGTTGCCTTTTCATACAGTAACATTAATTTAGTGTTAACATTATCATTGTTTCCCCACCCGTCTATTTGGTTTTTCCTTTATATTCTTCATACCGTAAAAGGGAAAAGGGAAAAATCATGTTTCAGAGCCTGGTGGCACCCTGCAGGTATCTCTTACTTTGCTTTTTTAGTGTCCACCCTTAGGATTGGATATAGCGGGCTTTGTAGAGTTTGATATGGCCTGTACTAAGGGTTCTGAATAGTCCGACCGGTCAAGTCTTGGAAGCAGGAACCAGGCTGGCCAGTCCTGGTTGATGTCGATGACTGGACCCGACTAACGCGGGTGGCCCAGTCTTTATAAAAGATCGCATGAGAGTCGGAATGGCACCTGGGCCAACACTCGCTAAGAATAGAAGTATAGCTAGAGTAGGATCTTAAAGCCGCTTGCCACATTATAAATCAACAGCCCCTTACAAGTTGAAAGAACATTCCGGAGAGGATAGCATGTGGTGGAAATGCGATTACCCGACGGATAAGTGGCATCGAATACAAGTATTGTCAGGGTTCCGAATAGTCCGACCGGTCAAGTCTTGGAGGGATGACCAGACTAGCCTGTCCTAGTTGATGTTGATGACTGGACCCGACTAACTTAGGCAGTCCGGTCCGGTTTGCACTGGTCCCAGACCAGTCTTTATACAAGATCGGATGAGAGTCAGAATGTTACCCAGGCCGGCACTCGCTAAGAATAGAAGTATAGCTATACTAGGATCTTAAAGTCGCTTGTCACGTTATGAATCAACAGCCCCTCAATACAAGTTGATAGAATATCCTGGAGAGGATAATATGCGGTGGAAATGCGATTACCTGATGGATAAGTCGCATCCAATACCGGTATTGTGGCATGTGGTCATGTAATATC
>Ga0307509_10010094_pt1 | contig 11639 bp, 8 predicted proteins | sample 10_EM_MG_FD_202245 | JGI IMG/M metagenome (GOLD analysis project Ga0307509, IMG submission 202245) | Populus trichocarpa ectomycorrhiza microbial communities from riparian zone in the Pacific Northwest, United States - 10_EM | ecosystem: Host-associated > Plants > Roots > Unclassified | place... | reverse complement strand
GAGGCGGATGGGTTTCCAAGAGTGATTTTGGTTCGGGGTGTGTTTTCTGGACGTTTTCTGTTGTCTTGCATTCAGTTTGTTTTCACTTCAAGTCGCTGTCTCGCGGCCCATGCACCGCACTCATCCGTAGTTATCGAAAGTGTGGGAGTTGGGTGTCTCCAGCCGACGAGCCCTCCGGGAACGGACTCAGCGTGGTCCCTCCCAAACGCAAAAAGTCCCCGCCCTAGGAGCTGGGCGTTAGCGGCGGTAAAAGCGCGCCAAATGCGATGCGTCGTAACGTTACGATTCCAGATGCGCGATTTGGAGTCAGTATCCGCGACCCGGCCCAACGGTCGGGGTCCTGACAGTTCCCTTATATGGACTCGATATTCATCTGGAATCATGTGTACACGTTGTACATCCTACGGACAGTCACCCATTCCCGTTTTACTGATGCGACACTCGAGAGTCAGACAAGAGAAAGGACAACACTTTGGTGGAAATTCGGAAAAGGGAAAACCTAACCTTACTTGATTGTGTACCGTTCACCAACGTCAAGACTCCTCCTAACCATGTATATTTAACCCGGGCATTGTACGCATCGTGGACGCCCATGGGGATACAGCAGCTGTAACAGTGGCCGCCGGTTCGGAGATGGAGCCTTTGATCCGGAATGAATATGATCCGAGGGGCCTAGCGATTTACGACCGCCCCACCACTTGACCAGAACTCCCTTAAAGCAACCACGAATGCAAACGCAAAACAGGCCTATGCACGTCAACACCCACATCAGTCCCACCCCTGCCTACGCGATGGCGATGGGAGAAGCTATTCAGAACAACAACGAAGGTCTCGCACTCAAGCAGAGCGGCCAGTACGCGGCCGCAGAGCAGAAGTACCTCAGGGCCCTCGACATAAAGTTAAACCACATCGGGGAAAACGCGATTACCACCGCACTGAGCCACAATGCGCTTGGAGAGCTGTACATCGCTATGAACAGGCTGGACGACGCGGAGAAACACCTCGAGATCGCCGTCAGGATTCGTAACGGGGACGGCCCAACTTTCGATGCTGCGACGTCGAGGGAGAACTTGGCCATCATATACGGGGTGAGGGGGAGTCTCGCCGCCGCAAAGCAGATGAGAAAGTCCACGGGCAAGTATGCATGTGGAAATTATGATGTGCGCCCCATCCTGCGCCTTCTCCTAACTGCCCCTGAAGCAGTCGTCTACAGTGCCCCGGGCAAGTTTTCAACAAGAACGAGCTCAAACACTGTGGCAAATGCACCGTATGTGTTTCATTCGATCTGTACTCATTACCGTAACGCTAACATTGCAAGCAGACTATCTATTACTGCACCCCGGCATGTCAGGTAAATTTCACAGTTGGAGGGGTGTGGAATGCCTTTTGACCTTCCTGTCCACCTCAGAAGGCAGACTGGAAACGCCACAAAAAATATTGCCATAAATTGGAGTCGAGCCCACCTGCCTGAGCCCGCTGGCTGAGGCCGTGGTCTCAGTTACGTCTCCCGTCCTTCCAAAACCTCATGCCTAGTTCTGTTTAGGATTACGAATTGCCTAAATCATATTCCTTTCCCCCGTTGCGATGGCTTGATCAGCTCTGGATTCTTCAGTGCCCAACTGCGGTCACACCGCGGTCTGCGTCTTACGTTTAAAGTCAACAGGGGAATCCCCATTACAAAACCAGCCCGTCACTCCACCGGAATGTGGACCTCGTGGTGCCACTCCCCACACGGTGAATCGGGACAGTGTTCCTTCATCGGTGCTAGCAGATTGTTCACCTCGACGGCGCAAGCGGACGGCTGTCGCGCGGGCGTGAAACATGGCTGAGTTCAACGTTCACCGGTAACGCTGGGACCATTTCGTTCGAAGCCCAGCCAACTGCCCAAATTATGGGGCGGGAAGAATTGCAACCCCGCCTACCTCAGGCCCACCAAATGCTGGTGTCACCACCACGCCCCAGCTTTCAATTTCGTCGAGCTATGCTACATGGAGGGCCGTAGATATTGAGGAATAAATCTCGGCTAGTGGCACCCTTCTACGACGGATATATCTAATCTGGTTTATCTAGGTCTTACGGACAGTCACCCAATTTCCATAAAGTTGAAAGTCAAGCCGGAAAAAAAAAAGCCACGACTAGGGTACTGTTAAAAACTCCTCGAGTTCCTAACTAACCGTTACTAACCAACCCTGGAATATCACCTGTTCCTAACACGGTTTCTAACTGGTTACTAACAGAGATTCTGCGATACCCCCAGGGGCTGGTGCTGGCTGCTCGTCCGAAAGCATGTTGCGAAGAAATGGTGACAAGAGGTCAATGTCGTCGAGCTCGTCCTGATCATCATCCTCGGGCGCGTGGTAACAACTTGCTGTTTTACCTTCGCAAGGCTCTCCGGGATTCCGCTCTGTGACCAACTAGCCAAGACGCCGTCAAGGCTGAAACTTATTCTATTGGATGTACGCTATTCGAATGCTTCGTTGCTACTTGTGATAGGCTCCCAGTCCTCGGTTAGCGCATCGCGAGTGGCGCCACCGGTATCGCTCCCTCAGGCGGCTACCAGCGCACTCCGTCATAGTACCTACTGGTCGGTCTCTCCTTATTCACTTCCGTCGCAGGTCCGGGACTTGGTCAACTGGCACAGGGACAAGGTGTTCTTCGATTGCAACACAAACTGGAATTAGTAATGGTGACAGACTCAGTGCCTTGGGTGTTTTCTGATTTATTTCTCGCCACGGTGACCGTTTCTCATTCGACGCTGAGGGCGAAATGCGATCTCCGCCGAGATCTTATTCCATATGATTCACCGGTTCGCGCTCACCATCCACGCCATCTACCGCCCCAACCTCCACGTCTGAAGGTACGAGTCTCAGGGGAGACACCGCAATGGGGACTGGCGAGGACCTCCATACGAACGGAGACGGGAAAGGGAGCTCTGAAGTGGACCTAGTTACTCATGCGACAATGTTCGCTAAGCAAGACATAGACTCTAACATCTTGGTCAAATGTGGCCCATCCCATCTCCCTTCATGCCCCGCTATCCCACCCCGCACACAACAGCAGTCTCCTCAGCGTGAGAATGCGCAGCAACGCCAGTCGTTTGACCGTCGCAAGGATGATCCCGTACGTTTCTCAAATATGACCAGACCCAAGTCCCCCAAACCGCCAACACCCTCGCCCCCATCCTCCATGGGCTACGTCTCAGCTTCGTCGACATCATCGTATGCGCAGGCGACAGTATTGTCCAACTTCACCCTCTCTACAGACGGTTTATCCGCTTCCTCGGTGTTGTTTGAGGGCAAACCCCGATTGGAGACGGTGGATGCTACCATCATGGTGGCACAGTAACTTGTGTAGTTAGGTGGAATTTCTTTATTCTCAAATAACCCGAACCGAGTGAAGCGAGAAAGTACACAAAGGAGTGCAAAGTGAGAGTCACTTTGCGGCACCATTTACGCCCTTGGCGACTTTTAATAAGGATAGGAAAAGTTGATTTCTGGTTTGCTGACTCAGTGTCGGACAGCTGCTAGGTCACCGTGATCCGTTGGTAGCCACGACTCTCGGATTTATCGGGCCCGGAGCTGACCAGGGTTGATGAACAGAACCATGGATGACGCCTCCGGCAATCGAGTAGTCGGTCCTGGGTGCAGTCTTGCAGACGCTCGCTACCTCGGGGCCAGGCAGTTTCACCCCACCAACCGATGGTAGCCATCTGGCCCACAGCCAAAAATACCTACCGGGCCGAGACTCCCTTTCAGTGTCGGACAGCTGCCAGCGTAGCCGCGCTATCCAACTACGCAGCTCCAGGCCCGATAAGTCCGAGAGTTGGCAGCCGGCTGTCCATGTCAGCCGCGGCTACCAGCGGATACCGGTGACCTTAGCAGCGGTTGCCAGCTTGCCCAACACTGATCGATGAAGGATGTGAACTTGGTTCACATCCTTCATCAATCTCTCGTTTCACCCCCCTCCTAACTAATCCGAAAAATTGTCCTGTTGGAAGGTCCCTCGCTCACTCTCATCAAATGTTACAGCAGTTGTAATTTCAATAGACCGTTTTCCAGAGAATAGGCCCCAATTTGTTGTTTACCTTTTGATCTTGTTGGGGCTCGGCACCCCGGCATTGTGGCAGAGGGGTGACCTGTACGTCGACCGACAATGGGTCGGCAACTTGGTTCTTTCGCTCCATTTGAGGTTCGTGGGGTCGCCATCAAGTGCCCAATGGTTGTTGGAGCATATCGTTGAGAATCGCTGAGTTTTACGAGCTACGGAACATATTTCACGCATAGGGGACCTGGCTCCGGCGGGGCGGCACCTAGCACCATGCCGGGGTGCCGGGCCCCAATCGGATCAAAAAGGTAAACAACAAATTGGGGCCTATTCTCTGGAAAACGGTCTACCGAAATTACAACCGCTGTAAATCCTGGACCCGTTCCAGGCTTACCAATCGGCCGAGCTCCGGAATGGCATCCGGTCCGGACGTTCAGAGAAGGGAAAGGGTTATTTATACAGTCTCCCAGCGCGAACCGCGAGTTGACGGAGCCCCAACAGGCCGAAAACCAACTGGACGGACCGAACTACCAGTCTGCTTGGCCCAGCTTCGCGAACTGGCGGATGCTGCGATGCCGGGCTGCCGGGCTCCAATGCGATCAAAAGGTAAACAAAGAATTAGGCTCTATTCCATGGAAAGCGGTCTACCGAAACGACAACCGCTGTGTTTATCGCCAGCACTACATCCCCACTGCTAGGTGCCAAAACGTGGTCTGCACGGGGAGAGTAGGAAAGACTCGGACCGTTCACGGAGAATGTCGACATCTAAGCGAACGCGGCTCGTACACCCCCCCAATTATCAAGGGTCCTCGTTCACCTCACCAATAGATGGTAACCCTCGAGTCGGTTCGTCCACATCCTCAATCGTTCGCCTCACCTCCTGCACCTCGTTTCCCCCTGCACAGTTCGGAACAGTCTTCCGTTTTGGGTGCACGAGACGGCGTCGACTGAATTCATCGCACGTTGCCACTCGGCTACCTTGGCCTGTTTGACTTCCCCGCCCTCGAACGAACTGACTGGCTGCCAAGACCTACGCGTACCAACATCAACACCTTTTATGATCGCCCGCAAGGCGACTGTAACCCACCTCAACTTTGGGCTGCGCTCCAATGATCGCCAAGAGCAAAGGTTGGTCCTAAGGACCCCATGTCGCCTCGATCTGTTCAAGGGCAACTTTTAGATTACTATGGATAATCCTCCTGTGAGAACGTTTAAACGCTGGCTCGTCATCGGATTGTAGTCGAAGCCCTGCGATTAGCACTCCGCGCGTTTGGCCAACGGCGACCCTGAGGTCCGCCCGAACAACGCGGTGCCGGTGTCGGTGATAAGCGAACAGTGTGATCCAGAATGGAACGCGCTCGGCCCGGTACTTACATTCGCCACCGACCATAAGTGGTGGGTCGGAACTTGACACCGATAATTTCCCAGAAGTCTATAAAAGCTCGAGGAGCACTCCCCGATTTCCTCAGCCGCTGTGCAGCTCACCCCAGTTCTACTCTCCTACCTCCCAAACTTCAGGCCTGGTGCCGTTGTTATCTACTCTTCCTCACGACATTCCATATCATCATGTTCTTCAAAACTGCTCTCACCTTCCTCGCCGTCGGGGCTCTATCCGTCAGCGCCATGACCATTCCGGTCGCCCGCTCCCCTGCTCCTGAGCCAGAGTGTGAGTTTCCCCGATCGTTCTCGATCTCATCTTACCCTGGTCTCCTTCAACAGCCCAAGGACTCGAGACATGGATGCTCAAGCGCGACCTTTCATACAACCTGTTCTCACGTGAACTCCAAGCTCTGGACGAGCTGTCCTCGCGTGAGCCCGAGGACTTGGCCAAGTGGGCGGGATTCGCCCGTGACCACTACATAGCCAAGCGTGATACCCCCCCACCAACTCCCTCCCCTTCCCCTCCCCCCGGGCCCCCCCGCACCCCCTCCCACGTTCTCACCCCTGCCCAGACCGAGGGGCTACATGGAATGGATCGCGTCAGAACTGCCTCGTGGGGCCCCTCCCCCCTCAGGAAAACGACGACGACGGGTCGGTAAAGCCTCGCCTGCCCCCTCCCAGGACGAGGGGGAACCTGGGCGCGGACTAGTGTTGTTGTGAATCAATCCCAACTCCCGGTAGGAAATGATTAGGATGGTTTTCAACCAAAGTTTGCTTACTCGTTTTGGTAAAATTTGGGTAGTTTGAAATTCACACTTCCGTTGACCGCGACCAGAATTTGGTTGATTCAACAACCCTTGAATATCGGGGACCCAGGACCGCAGAACCGGCCAAGGTTCGTTCCAAACCCTGTGATTCGAGAGACGGTCTCACTGGGCTTCCTCCGGCTGATCGAAGATCATCGATCAGGCCTCTCCTCGGAGAGGGTTTGAAGCAAAGTAACAGATTTTGGACGGGTCGGGACAGGAGAGAACGCTGATGTGATCGTCTGTTATCCCGATGGTTGCTGGTCACGCAAATTATTGCACTGGTGGCACCATAACCTGGTTCAACAATTTCAGCTCTTCGTCTGTGAGTCCACCCGAACTCACGTCATTCTCCAACTTCTCTGTTTTGTATTTCAGTACGTACTTCTCCTCGGCCTGTCGAAGCACCGTGTCGTGCTCAAGAGCTGGCCGGCTCTCGACAACGAATGCGTGCTTCGCATTCCACTCTGCTTCATCCTCATACCAAGGTACACCTATCATCCAGGTTCATTGCTCCTCATCATAAATGTTTAACCCCTCCGGAAGTTGTATCCCGGGGTCCGTTGTGTAGTACAGCTCCTCCCCATTCTCCAGTTCAACTCGTGTGTATGTAATCATAATTGTGTACCCCCTCCCCTGTATGTGTATATTACCTAGTAGACAAAGACTTCGAAGCTGGGGTGGTACTTGCGCAGCAAGGCCCCCACCAAAAACCTGAAAGAGGAAAAAAAGAAACAAATTACGAAAGAAGAGCAGAATAAACGTGGAACGGAAACGCGAGGGTGAGCGAAAGCAAACAGGGGCAAGCCCGAAAAAGAAAGAAAGAAAACAGAAACAAGACCGAACGAAAACAGACGAAGGGCGCAGCGCATCAGGACGCCGCACAACGACGTGAGAGGAACGCGTGCAACCGTGTAAAAGTAGATGCGAAGCCTGCGACCGGGACGACTCAAGACGAAAGCCAGAAACCCGCGGGGGACCGGACCTTCTAAATCGGGACAAACAGGGCCCGGGACAGGTCGCACGTCTGACCAAGATCCACGCAAGTAAATTCAGAGGTACCTAATCGATGGAGTACCTAAGTCGAACGTGTTAAATAAATAGGTTTCTGACGGCGCGTTAGCCGTTGAACGACTACAAGTGCACAAGAACCGAGAAATAAAGATGTGAGTACTGTAGCTACAGCACGACGCAAGAAACTGACGACAAGATCGCAACCCGAGACTAGCTGGGGGCAACAAGAACGATCGGAAGTGACAAGAACAGGGGTCCGTGGAGATTGACTCTGAGGTATGTCCGCCAGGCCTTACGGCGCTGCAAAGAAGGTCGATGGGTGAGCGAGTTCAACGTCCTCTGAACTTGCTCCAACTTTTCTTTTCCTCGGATCCTTCGCAACAGAAACCTCCCTAGCAGAGTTCTCCAGCCTAAGCATGAAAGCACGGCGTAGAAAGCAGGGATACCTATGATCTCGCTGACCAGTGACTGCGGGCTGGGTTGCGATCCGCGCGATCTAATTCTTCGTGCCAGAGGTCATCCCGGGCCTTGCTCCATTCAGCGTGCTCCCTCTCGTAGGTCTCGTGATGACGGCGGATTTTCGCCTTCATCCCGGCCAGGCCATCAGCAAAACAGCAAAAAACTTATCTCAACTTGTTTGCTTTTTCTCAACTTATTCTTGCTTTCCCAAGATCCCGAGCTTTTTCCCAACTTATTTTGATGACATTACGCTTTACCTTGAGTCTCTCGTACAGCACGACCTATGCCTCGGGCCTTCTTGTAGCCTTTTACCATACGTCCCACCAATGTCGCCACTTTTGTTCCAACTTATGTCAAGCGTTTCTTATGTTTCACGGGCTCCCTTGTATGATTTAGATAAGTTGAAAAGGTTCAACTTATATAAGTTCCAAAATTTCTCTTATTTCTACCTTTTCTCATGATAAGATGGGTTAAAGTCGCAAAAAAGTTAAACGCAGCTTTGCTGATGAGCCTGGAGGGATGCGGCCCCAATTCACGGCCCTCCGATCAGCGCCTGTTTGGTGGGGTGGGATTGAGGAGCGCACGTGACGTTGCTCCCCACCCACGGATGTGGCACGGGTCGGGACAACAAGACGATTTCGAGCGTAGTGCCATCTTGAACACTGTTTTTATACTCTCACCCTCTTCTACAACCTGTATCTGCCCTGGCTCGCTCCTTCACCCCTTTCCACTTACTCACAAATGGCGTCGTCCTCGTCGTCTTCGCCAGAAATTTCTGCTGCCCCAACGACAATAATGGCCGACAACTCCTCCAATTACACATCCCTCGATGATGCCCTCGATGATCTCTCAAGGTAGCCCCCTGCACAACCCCCCACCCTCCCCGTATTGACTGTCTGCTTCCCAGTCGATTCATCCTCAATCTCCCAGAATCAGAGCTGTCTTCTGTAGAGCGTGTGTGTTTTCAGGTCGAACAGGCGTGCGTGTCCTTTTTCGTCGGGTGTGGCTGGCCCTTGATTCAACCACCCGTAGTCACTGGTTCTATGAGGATTTCGTGCGAGAGGCAAACCCCCAGTTCCCCTCACTACCACTCAAGAAGTTTTCCCAAATCTTCTTCCGTGCCTGTCCCGTTCTACGCCGGTGGAGCTCGGATTTCGAAATCGCCTTCAACAACTTCATGCAATACAAAACCAGAGTTCCTGTGTGCGGTGCGATCATGCTGAATGACTCATGGGAGAAGGTACGCAGGCCATGACTCCGGTTAACCTCGCCGGTTCTGACCCCCATCCTCAAGTGCATTCTTGTCAAAGGCTGGAAGTCATCAGCTGGCTGGGGGTTCCCCAAGGGGAAAATCAACCAGGACGAAGAGCCGCACAAGTGCGCCGTTAGAGAGGTACACACACTGGAATATTTCGGTTGCGTGAATCGCTGACTGCCACACCCAGGTCTTCGAGGAGACCGGTTACGACCTCACCGGACAGATTAACCAAGACCACCTCATTGAAATGTCGATTAAACAACAAAAGATTTCCTTATACATTGTTCCCGGAGTACCAGAAGACTATCCTTTCAAGACCAGAACCCGCAAAGAGATCAGTGTGAGCTGTTCGCGACCTTTATGCGCGAATCGTTCACCCACTGTCCCAATAGAAAATCGACTGGTTCAAGCTGTATGATCTGCCTACGTGGAAGAAGAGCGGCTCATCCTCCGGAAAGTTCTATCTTATCTCCCCGTTCATCGCGTAAGGGACCATTTTCATCCAGGATTCATCAGAACGTTCTAACTTCGTAACGTGTAGTCCATTAAAGAACTTCATCCAAGAGCACAAACCTACGACGCTGAAACGCAACAACAGGCGCAACCGGAATAATGGTTACTTGAATCGATTACCTCCCCCAGACGAATCCGCGGAATCCAGTTCCGAATCTCCGCCACATTCGCACTCGGCCGCAGACAACAACCCACAGGAAACAAGTTCCCAGTCGAATGGTCCTCACACCCCTTCCCCTCAGTACGGCCAACTGGAACCATACGTCGTCAAGGAGGACCCGTCGGAGAAGCCAATAGTCACTGCGGACCCTCACTTGGCTCGGCTGATGGAATCTCTTTCCATGTCCGCCCTCCAAGGAGACAATGAATCTAAACTGGCGCTGGCTTCGATCGTCACTGAGAACCAATCCCCTCCCCCTTCGGCTGCAACTCCTGTTCCTGCTACCGCCTCCTCCGTAGATTCGCGCCCCGCTGCGGACTGGACTGTTGATGCGTCACAACGTACTTCAGATACCGAGATTACGCCGAGCTTGCCACCCACTCAGCCCCAGGCGTCGAGCAATTCAAGCGACCCAATTCAATCCGCTCGCCTACCACCGGGCTCCCTGGCGTCTGCGGTGTCTCTGTCTCCCCGCCATCAGCGTAGTATATCGGCCCTGTCGTACCCAACTCGGCCCGCAGAGCTCACGCCATCCGTGAAAAGGATGAAACACCTGGCGTTGTTGGAAAGCGTTGTGGACGAGTCGGTGAGATTGACGCCTACCCTCGAACAGCAGCGGGCGAATTTACAGGGATCGGCGTTCAATCCTGGCAGCCCCATGATCCATCGCTCCACTACTGCCTCTGTCCCCCCGCAGAACACCATGTTTTCCGGGCTGGTACCAGGGTCTGTGCTCTATTCTTCCGACAAGGTATCCGGATTCCCTTCACGCGTCCAATCTATACCACCACCGGTCAATGGTGTCCCTCCACCGCCCGGTTTCACCCTTGGACTTGATCCCTTCACGGTTAGACCCCGACCCTTGGATGCACCGCTTGCGAACGGCGCCCCTCCACACGTTAGCAACGGGCTCCTTTCCGGAATGTCGGGAGGATACACTTCGGCGGTGCCTCCTCCTCCTCATCTACAATTTGTACCTCAGTATAATCATCAGATCCCTGGTCCAGTGACGTCCACTATCCCACCTTTTCTACGACACGCCGGCAACCAACCTTTTCCCGGACAATACGGGGGCAGGATGCCAGTCACGCACAACACCCTTGCTGCGCGACCGCAATCTGCGGTTCCTTACCCCACGACGTGCCCGCCATTGGCTACTCCTGGAATTGGACCGCAGCTTTCCTTCCCGGGTCTCTCCCCTCAGTTATCGCAACCGAGAGGTAACGCACAGCTGTTGTCGATTTTGAACAGCAAGGGCCCGGGGGCCGGTGGTCTCCAAACGACTATAACCCCGCCAGTTGGAAACCTCACGAGTTTCCAACCTAGATAAACGGACGGCGTGAATGCGGCCGTACCACATTCTTTTGGCAGTTCGTATCATTATATTGTCCCGATTGTTTCTCTTGTTGTGTCCATTACGATTACTCCTTTCCTAGTACTGCTTTTTGCTATCAGTGACACACACCCTTCTCCTCTCCGCATCTTTATCTCTCCTGTCTTCGTATCTCCTCCTGTCTTGCTAGTGGTGCTCCGAGTCCATGTCTCGTGCTATCCTACATTTTCTCTCCCCTCCGATCTCTCCCTCACCTCTCAGATCTGTTTCGTCTGCATCTTCCGGATTGTTGGATGACGCATATTGTACAAATGCCTCTTTTTACCGTCTCTCCCAGATCTCTCCCAACAGCATCCCACCCTCCTCCCCTTGTCTATTCCGTATCGTCTCCTTACCCTGCTCCGATCAAGTCTTGGGCTTTGCTCAGGCCTGGCGGTGCTCCTCCTCCTCTTCCTCCTTACGTCCTTCCACACACTCTCCGATCTTCGATCCGGACACTCCACCGACGCCCATGGCTTCAACGCCAATCATCCCATACGTACCTCACATTTTGGTCTCTGGGACCCTTCCTTCCTCTCGTTCCACTTTTCGTAGTATCGACAGGTTGTATCTCTGTAGCCTAACTCAGCTCTCCTCCAACACACCGTGTGTTTGTTACCCCCATGATTTCAG
>Ga0307509_10010093_pt1 | contig 11642 bp, 9 predicted proteins | sample 10_EM_MG_FD_202245 | JGI IMG/M metagenome (GOLD analysis project Ga0307509, IMG submission 202245) | Populus trichocarpa ectomycorrhiza microbial communities from riparian zone in the Pacific Northwest, United States - 10_EM | ecosystem: Host-associated > Plants > Roots > Unclassified | place... | reverse complement strand
AGCTGCATCCGCTGGACGCACGGGAGTTGGGGATCGCCGAGGGCGACTCGGTGGAGGTCGCGTCGCGGCGGGGGCGGGCGGTGCTGCCGGCCGTGGTCACCGACCGGGTGCGCCCCGGGGGCTGCTTCGCACCGTTCCACTGGAACGACCTCTTCGGTGAGTATCTGAGCGTCAACGCGGTGACGAGCGACGCGGTGGATCCGGTGTCCTTCCAGCCGGAGTTCAAGGTGTGCGCGGTGTCGTTGGCGAAGGTGGCGAGCGCGGTACCGGCTCCGGCTCCAACACCGGCTCCGGAGAAGGTTCTTGTGCCGACCGCCGTGACCCCGGGCGCGAACCCCTTCGGCCTCGATCCCGCCCCGCCGCCCGTCCTCTCCGCGCAGGAACGCCTCTATCTCACCGGCTTCCTCGCGGGTATCGAGTCCGGCGCCCCGGGTGTACCCACGCTGCCCCCGGACGCGCCTTTCAGCGCCGAACACGCCCTGTGGGTCAACGGCGTTCTCGCCGGGATGTATTCGAGGTCGACGCCCACTCCCCCGCAGCAACCACAGCAACAGCCGCAGCCCGCCCGGCAGATAGTCGTCCTGTGGGCCTCGCAGACCGGCAACGCCGAGGAGGTGGCGGCGGCCACCGCCGAACGGCTGGGCTCGGCCGGACACCGGGCGACCCTGGTCGGTATGGACCAGGCCGACGTCGGCACGCTCCCCGCCGACGCCGATCTCCTCTTCATCACCAGCACGTTCGGCGACGGCGACGCCCCCGACAACGGCTCCGGCTTCTGGGACACGCTCGCCGGTGAACAGGCGCCACGGCTGGACGGAGTGCGGTTCGCGGTGCTCGCCCTGGGCGACTCGTCGTACGGCGACTTCTGCGGGCACGGGCGCCGACTGGACGCGCGGCTCGACGAGTTGGGCGGGGTGCGGCTGGCCCCGCGCACCGACTGCGAGCCGGACTTCGAGCCGTCGGCGGATGCCTGGCTGGGCCAGGTGCTCACGGCGCTGGGCACCGAAAGTGCCACCGGGACCGCAGTCGCCACGTCACCGCCCCGGTCCCCCAAGCCCACTCCCACCAGCGCCCGTCTCGTCGGCAACCGACTGCTCAGCCGCCCCGGCGCGAGCAAGGAGGTCCGCCGTTTCACCTTCGACACCAGCGGCACCGACCTCACGTACGAGACCGGTGACGCGCTCGGCGTCCGGCCGGTCAACTCCCCCTCCCTGGTGGACGAATGGCTCGCGGCCACCGGTGCCGATGCCGCAGCGGTCGTAGCGCTGGAAGGCATGGGAGAGCTCCCCTTCGCCGAAGCGCTCCACCGGCAGTTGGACATCACCCGTATCACCCCGGACCTGCTCCGCTTCGTGGCCGAACGGGCCCGGGACGACCGGGAGTTGCGCGGGCTGCTGCGGCCGGACAACAAGGACCGGCTGGCGCAGTGGAGTTGGGGGCGGCAGGCGGTGGATGTGCTGGCCGAGTATCCGGTGAAGGCGGATCCCGAGGAGTGGGCCGGGGTGCTGAAGAAGCTTCAGCCGCGCCTGTATTCGATCTCGTCCAGCCCACTCGTCGACCCCCACAGCGTCTCGCTGACGGTGTCGGTGGTGCGTTATGAGGGTCTCAACGGCCGTCCGCGCGGCGGGGTTTGTTCGCCGTTCCTGGCGGACGCCGATGTGGAGGCGGACACGGAGGTCCCGGTGTTCGTGCAGCGCTCCCCGCACTTCCGGCCCCCCGCCGACCCCGCGACACCGATGGTGATGGTCGGGCCCGGCACCGGAGTGGCGCCGTTCGTCGGTTTCCTTCAGGAGCGGCGCGCGCTCGGGCATCCCGCGCCGAACTGGCTGTTCTTCGGGGAGCAGCATCGCGCGAGTGACTTCTACTACGAGGAGGAGCTGGCGGGGCTGCTGGACGAGGGTGTGCTCGCCCGGCTGGACACGGCGTTCTCCCGGGATCAGCGCGCGAAGGTCTATGTGCAGGACCGGATGCGGGAGCACGGGCCGGAGTTGTGGCACTGGTTGCGGGAGGGTGCCCACTTCTATGTGTGCGGGGACGCCTCGCGGATGGCGAAGGACGTGGAGCGGGCGTTGCGTGACATCGCGGTCGCACACGGCGGGCTGGACGAGAACGAGGCGGCCGCGTATGTGAAGCAACTGGCGGCGGCGAAGCGGTATGTGCGCGATGTTTACTGAATGAACTGATGGCCACGGCGAGTTGAACAACACCGTTCGAGTTTGCCCCATTTAGGCCACAACGAGGCCTTCTTACCCGTCTCACACCGGAATCTTCGCGATTGCCGACACCTCGCTCACCGGGCGCGATTAGCGTCTTGTGTCGTGCACTTGGCAGAAACACATCAGGTGGCACCCGGTCGGCGGACACAGTCGGCGGTGTCCGCCCCGGAACCTCCCGCGCAGTGGCACCGCGTCCTCACCCTGCTCGCCGACATCAGTCTCTTCATCGGCGTCCGCTCGGTGTGGACGCAGGCGGCCAGTCATCGGCTAGTCGTGGCGGCGGTCGTCTGCCTCTGCTACGCCTCGATCCTGGTGTGCGGGGTGCTGGCCCTGGTGGTCCGCCGGGCGCGGTCGCTGGCCCGGATCGATCTCGCCGTGCTGGTGACGGCGGTGCTGCTGGCGCTGTCCGCGTGGTCGGTGTTCCACAGCGGCGGCGACGAGGCGGTCCTCACCACGCAGGCGGCCAGGGAACTGGTCGCCGGGCACCCGATCTACGGCCAGCCCTGGCCGTGGCTCTTCCATCCGAACCACGGTGTCGCGCTGACCCCGACGGTGACCGGCGGCTACGACTACACCTACGGCTATCCCCCGCTGGAGACGCTCCTGACGGCGCCCCTGCTGTGGATCGGGCACGGCGGCGCCCCCGCGACCGCCGTCGCCACCGGCGCGCTGATCGCCGCCGCCATCCTCATGTGGCGGCTGCTGCCGGTGCCCTGGCGGTCGGCGGCCACCCTGGCGTGCCTGGGTCTCGGCCTGCTGCCGACCTACGGCCGTCAGGGCTATCCGGCCGTGCTCGCCATGGCGTTGCTGGTGCCCGTGGTGATCCGCTGGCCCCGGATCGGCAGGGGCGGCCGACTCGGTCCCGCCGGGATCGCCCAGGCCGCGTGTCTGGGTGCGGCCTGCGCGGCGCAGCAACTCCCGTGGTTCCTCACGCCGTTCCTGCTCGCCGGGATCTACGCGGTGCGGCGCGGTGAACTCGGCGCCCGGCAGGCCGCGTTGGTACTGCTGCGGGTCGTCGGGATCGCCGTCATCGTGTGGCTGCTGATCAACACGTACTTCATCGTGCACGAGCCGCGCACCTGGCTGGCGGGCATCGCGCTGCCGCTGACGCAGGGTGCGGTGGTGCACGGCCAGGGCCTGGTGGACATCTCGCTGTACTTCACGAACGGCAGCGACCGGCTCGACTGGTACTCCCACGCGAGCATGCTGCTGGCGGCGGGTCTGCTCGCCGTGTTCGTGCTGTTCGTACGGCGGTTGGGGCCGGCGGCGACCGTTCTGCCGTGGTGCGCCTTCTATCTGGCGACGCGTTCGCAGGACGGCTACTACCTGATGATGACGCCGTTGTGGCTGGCGTCGGCGGTGACCGCTCCGATCACCGAGTTCCGTGACGCGTGGCAGCCGCGCCCCCGACTGCTGTCCGGTCCGCACCGCCGCGGAGCCAGGGTCGCGGCGGCCGTGCTCCTGCTCACGCCCGCGCTGGCGGGCGCGGCCGTGGCGGCGACGGGGGCGCCGCCGATGACCATGAGAATCACGGGAGTTCGGCGCGCGGTACCCACCGTGGTGACCCGGCTGACGGTCCAGGTGACCAACTCGTCCGGCACCGCCCTCACGCCCCACTACACGCTCACCACAGGTCAGGGCATGAGCAAGTACTGGCCCCAGGTGGGCGGCCCGGCGACGCTGCCCGCGCACAACACGGCGACCATCGAACTCCGGCCGCCCGACGGGACGTTCACCCTGCCGCACAAGAAGGTCCGCATCCGGATACGTGCCTTCACCGCCACCCCGCAGACACTGTCCAGCTCGGACCTCCGGCTACAGCCCACGGATTGACGGTCCGTCAGGCCGCCGTACGCAGGAAGCGGAGCGTGGTGGTGACGGTGGTCAGGCCGCGCAGCATGCCCATCTGGTTCCAGCCCAGGCCGAACTGGTCGCGGTCCACGGTGAATTCGGCGTCCAGCGTGAGCGCCTCACCGGTCGCGTCCTTGAGGCGGGCCGTGAAGGTCTGCGGGCGGCTGATGCCGCGGACGGTCAGCTGACCGACGATGTGCACGGTGTCTCCGGTCAGCTCCGCGCTGCGCACCGCGAAGGTGATCTCCGGGAACTTGTCGGTGTCGAACAGGTCGGCGGAGCGCAGATGCTTGTCGCGCTTGGCGTTCTTGGTGTCCAGGGAAGCGGCGTCGAGGGTCAGGGTGCCGATCGCGGAGCCGTCGCCCCGGACCTCGCCCTGACCGTTGAAGGTGCCGAAGGTGCCCTTCACATTGACCAGGCCCCAGATCGTCTTGTGGCTGATGCCCACGGTGGAGGCGGCCTGGTCGAGCTGCCAGACCCCGGTTTCGACGGCGACGGTCATGATCTCTCCCACTGATTCCAGTAGTCCAAATTTGAATGAGCCTTATGGCCGTCACGCTAGCCCATTATCCAAATCTGAACAACCATCTCCTCCAAAATTGGACAACAGGTAGACTCGACACCATGGCCGACCCTGTTGAGCGCCCCGCCAACCAGCCCCAATGCCCCTCCATGCGGGGCGACGGGCTGCTCCCGCCCGAGCTGCGCGCCTGGATGCTGCTGCTGGCGGCGACGGGTGCGGTCGAGCAGGAGCTGCGCTCGGTCGTGAAGGGGAACCTCGACGTCTCGCACGACGAGTTCCTGGTGCTGTGCCTGCTGGCCGAGCAGCCGGAGGGGCTGCGCATGACCCGGGTCGCCGAGCTGCTCGGCCGCCCGAAGACCCGGCTGACGTATCAGATCGCCTGTCTCCAGCACGCGGGCCTGGTCACCCGCAAGTCCGTCTGCGGCGACAAGCGCGGCATCGAGGTCGCCCTCACCGAGAAGGCCCGCCAACTCCTGCGCGAGGCCTCGGAGTCACTCGCCGAGACGGTCAAGCGGGGGCTCGTACAGTTCGTGGGCCGGGAACAACGGGACGCGCTGACCGCGCTGTTCCCCGACCTCGCGGCCAACTGACGCCGCTGTCGGACCCGGCCCCTACAGGGTCGAGCCATGAACTCGAGCGACGTGGGCAGCGGTGCCGATCCCTCCCAACTCGCCGGTCTCCGCGAGCTGTTGGAGACGGGCAAGCCGGTCAGGATACGCAAGGCCATCGGGGAACTCATCCTGATCCGGGACGACGGATCGGCGCTCGCCCTGGCCGCCCGGTACATCGGCGCGGCCGGGTTGAGCGCGGAGGCGCTGATCCGGCTGTGGCCCAAGGTGGCCGACCCGGACGGCTTCTGCGCCGCCCTGCTCGCCCCCACCCTCGTACGCGAGAACCGGACCTCGGTACGCCTGCGCCGGCTGACCTCGCTGACCGGCCTGCGCCACCTCACCATGCTCCGCGAGCTGTCCATCGAGCGCTGCAAGGAGATCACCGACCTGACCGAGGCCGGCACCCTCACCGGCCTCACGGACCTCGACCTCAACGGCTGCTCGGGCATCGAGGACCTCCCGGCCGGGTTGGTCACCGAGCTGCAGATCGACGGCGTCGACTGGCGGGACCTCTCCCGCCCGGCCGGTCACAAGAAGCTCCGCGTCCTGTGGCTCGACATGGACAAGCTGGAGGACGTCAGTGCTCTGCTCGGCATGCCCGACCTCATCGGTGTCCACGTCGGATCCTGTGGTTCCCTCGATGACCTGCACCCGCTGCCCGACCTGCCGTTGAAGGAAGCCACGTACCCCTCCAGCCTCCGCTCCGGACGCCCGGTGCCGCGCCGTCCATGGTCGCCGGTGCCATCGCCGCCGCTGGCAAGGGCGCCCAGGACGAACCCGTCTCCGAAGTGGTCGGACGCGTTGAAACTGGGCTAGGGCCTGTCCGGCGGATCCTGTCGCAGACGCGGGGCCTGGCACGCCCTCCCCCACTGCCTTAAAGACGTGGGGGGACCCGCAGCGGCGTTGTCGTCGGTCGCCGACGTCCCCCAGCCTTCGGCCGGGAGGTGCCCCCACCGCGTCGCCGCCCTCCTCCGCCTTGCAGCTGCACGCACCAGGCCCCGCTCACCGGCGCTGATCCGGCACCGCCGATTTCCTGCGACCTGATCCGCCGGACAGGCCCTAGGCAGGTCAGAGCGCTAGAGGGCGCACGCGACGTCCTCGTCGGCCAGCAGGTGCACGAGGGTCGCCCGGGCCCGGGCGACCCTCGAACGGACCGTTCCCACAGGGCAGTTGCTGAGTTCCGCCGCCTCTTCGTAGGGCAGGCCCAGGAGTTGGGTGAGGAGGAACGCCTCGCGGCGTTCGTCGGGCAGGACGGCGAGGAGGTCGAGGAGCGCCACGCCGTCGTCGAAGCCCGGGAGGCCCTGGGGTTGGGCCAGTTCTACGGCGAGTTGCCAGTCCTGAACGTCGGACAGGCGTGGACGGACGGCGGCGCGGCGGTAGCTGTCGATCACCGCGCGGCGGGCGATGGACAGCAGCCAGGTGCGGGCCGAGGAACGGCCCTCGAAGCGGTGCAGGCTGCCGAGCGCCCGCAGGAACGTGTCCTGCGCGAGGTCGTCGACCGCCTGTGGGTCGGCGCCGAGGTACGCGACGTAGCGCAGGACGTCGCGGTGCAGGGCGCGCATGAGGTGGTCGACAGCGACGGAGTCGCCGTGGCGGGCGGCGAGCGCCCAGTTGGTCAGCGACTCGTCGCTCGACTCCGTCACGTCGGGCGAGGCGGGCAGGGTAGGAGTGATCACCTGAGGTCCTTCTCGGTCACCGTGAAAGGGGATCGGCCGTCCCGCGCCGCCCGGCAGAGGCGTGGCGCGGGGGTACGGCCCAGGCCCGAGGCGCGTGGGCGCGACCCGGGGTGCCGGCTGTCGTCAGGCGACAGCGGTCCCCAGCGGCGGACCCCGAGAGGTGATCGCGTGGACGAGAAGGAGAAGCCGCGGCGCCCGGTCGGAACGGGGGCGGCGCGGCCGGAAACGCGGACGGTGCGGTGGGGCGGGGAGCGCGAGCAACAGCCGTAGCGGAGCCGCGAGTCGGCCGGCGACGGACCGCAGGACGCGGAACACGGCGCGCTCTCCGTGTGCCAGCCACAGGCCGCAGAGCAGGGCGGCGAGCAGGTGGGCGGTGAGCATTCCGGGCGAGGACGGGCCGCTGGTGGTGGCGGCCGACACATGGCCCATATCCATGGAGTCCGTGGCGCTCATGTGCATGGAGCCCATGTCTGCCGACCCCATGTCCATGGTCGCCGACTGCCCCGCCACCGTCCCCGTCGCGGGCTGCGCGAGCGAGAACGCCGAGTGGAGGGCGGCCTGGGTGGCGACCACCAGGGTCACTATCAGCGGGAGGCCGCGTTCACGGCCCGCCAGGGACCAGCCGGTCACTCCCGTCGCGGCGAGTCCGGCGGCCAGTGCCCATCCGGGTACGTGGCGGCCGGACATCAGGACGTGGCCCAGGGCGGCGAGCACCACACAGACGGCCGCGAACATCACGGCCCTCACTGTGCGCGCACACCACCCTGCCCTCATGGCGCCTCATCCTGGCATCCGAACCTTGGTCTCAGCCGTGGGTACGGTATTTCCCGGCTCGGTGCTCAGGAGCGGTCGCCGCCGGACCGGTCCTACTCCTCGATCACGAGGCCCTTCGCCGCGAGCACCGGCGCGAGGTTGCACATCTCGACGACCGTCTTGCCCGCCCGGTAGGCGGCGATGAACCCGGCCTCGGCGTCGACCCGTTCCTGCGAGAGGGCGGCGGCCTCGGCCGCGTCCTCGCGGCGCACGACGACCGCGCCGTCGGCGTCGGCGCGCATGATGTCGCCGGGGCGGACGAGCACGCCGCCGACGGTGATCGGCTCACACATCGGGCCGACGGTCTCCTTGACCGTGCCCTTGATGGAGACGCTGCGGGAGAAGACCGGGAAGCCCAGGACGCGCAGGTCCTCGGTGTCGCGGACGCCCGTGTCGGTGATCAGGCCGGCGAGGCCCTTGGACTGGCAGGCGTTGGCGAGGACGTCACCGAAGGAGCCGGCCTCCTCGTAGTTGCCCGCCGAGACGACCACGACGTCGCCGGGCTGGGCGTAGGCGATGGCGGTCTGGAGCATCAGGTTGTCGCGCGGGGCGCACTGGACGGTGAACGCCGGGCCGCACAGGGACATGGTGTGGTCGACCGGCTTGATCGCCGAGTCGAGCGCCCCGAGGCGGCCCTGTGCCTCGTGGATGGTGGCCGAGGAGAAGGCGCTCAACTGCTTGACGACGGAAGGCTCCGGCCGCTCGAACCTCGTGCTGACGCGGATCATGATGACCTTTCAGAAGGATCAGGCGGTGGGTGCGGAGGTCAGTTCGGCGCACGCCGTCGCGATGCGCTCGCAGGCCTCGGTGAGGACGTCCGTCGACGTGGCGAAGGAGATACGGAAGTAGCCGGGGGCGCCGTACGCGCTTCCGTGGATCACCGCCACCTGCCGGCTGTCGAGCAGGTGCAGGGCGAAGTCCTCGTCGCTCTCGATCCGGGTGCCGGCGGGGGTGAACTGCCCTATGGCTGCCCGGCAGTTGACGAGGAGGTAGAAGCCGCCGTCCGGGACCGTGCAGCTCAGCTGCGGCACGTCGTTGACGAGCTTCACGGTCTCGTCGCGGCGGGCGCGGTAGACGCGCACGGTGTCCTGGACGAAGTCCTGCGGTCCGGTGAGCGCGGCGGCAGCGGCGGCCTGGCTCACCGAGGAGGGGCACGAAGAGGTCTGCGACTGAAGGGTGTTGATCGCGGTGACCAGGTCCGCCGGACCGACCCCGTAGCCGATACGCCACCCCGTCATCGCGTACGTCTTGGAGACGCCGTTGGTGAGGAACACCCGGTCGGCCAGGCGGGGTTCGACGGCCGCGAGCGACGGGGCGTCCGCGTCGCCGTACAAGATCTCGTCGTAGATCTCGTCGGTGAGGACGCCGACGTGCGGGTGGGCGAGCAACACCTGGGCGAGGGCCTGGAGTTCGGCGGTGGTGTAGGCCGATCCGGTGGGGTTTCCCGGGGTGTTGAGGACGACCCAGCGCGTGTTCTCGGTGATCGCCGCCGTGAGCCGCTCCGGCGTGAGCTTGAAGCCCTCCGCCTCGGGGCAGTCGACGATGACCGGGGTGCCGTCGTTGGCGCGGACCATGTCCGGGTACGACACCCAGTACGGGGCGGGGACGACGACCTCGTCACCCTCGTCCAAAGTCGCCATCAGGGCAAGGAAGATGACCTGCTTCGCGCCGCCGCCGACGGTGATGTTCGCGTCGGTGACCTCCAGGCCGTGGCGCTCGCGGAGTTTGCCGGTGATCGCGGCGCGCAGGGCCGAAGTGCCGTTCACCGGCGTGTACTTGGTCTCGCCCGCCTCGATCGCCTTGATCGCGGCGGCCTTCACGTGATCCGGGGTGTCGAAGTCGGGCTCGCCCACGGTGAGGTCGAGGATGGTGAGCCCCTGGCTCTTCAGCTCGCGGACGCGCTGGGCCGCCGCCGTGCTCGGCGAGGGCTTGATACGGCGCAGGCGCTCTGCCGTCTTCACGGTGATCAGCCCTCCCTGCGCTCGAAGTTGAGGCCGCCGGGCACCTGGAAGGTGGGCAGGATCTCGATGTGGCCGATGTTGACGTGTCGGGGCGAGTCGACGGCGAACTCGATGGAGTCGGCGATGTCCTCGGGCTTCAGGGACTCGTAGCCGTCGTAGAACTCGCGCTGGGCGGCCTCCATGTCGCCGAGGAGGCGGCCGAAGATCTCGGTCTCCACGCGGCCGGGGCAGATCTCGGTGACGCGCAGGCGCTTGCCGTAGCCGTCGACGCGGAGCTGGCGGGAGAGGGTGTGCACGGCGGCCTTGGTGGCGTGGTAGATCGTGTTGCCGCCGAAGTTGTAGACGGCGGCGATGGAGCTGATGTTGACGATGTGGCCGCGGTCGCGCTCGACCATGCCGGGCATCAGCAGGCGGACCAGGTGCAGGACGGCCTGGATGTTGACGGCGACCTGCTCGTCGACGGCGAACTCGTCGGCGGTGAGGATGTTGCCGGTCCGGGAGACGCCCGCGTTGTTGACGAGGACGTCGATCTCCAGGCCGTCGAGTGCGGCGGTGAGGGCCGCGGTGTCGGTGACGTCGACGGCGTGCGGGATGCAACCGGTCTCGTCGGCAAGGGTGTTGAGCCGGTCGGCGTTGCGGGCCACGGCGTGGACTTCGAGGCCGCGCTTGGCGAGCCGTTCGACGACCACGGCTCCGATGCCGGTCGACGCTCCGGTGACGAGGGCCGTCCTGTAGTCGGAGATGGGCATGCTGAGGGCTCCTTGCTGTGCGGGGTGGGGGGCTTTGTGCGGGCGTGCGGGTGCCTGTTGTTTCGGGGGGTTTCGGGGGCGGCGTCAGGCGTCGCGCAGGGGCAGGTGCGCCCGGTCCGTCACTCGGGAGACGGCGATGAGCGTGCCGAGTGCGGTGATGACGGCGTAGAAGGCCGGCATGTTGACGTTGCCCGTGCGGTCGATGAGGTAGGTCATCAGCAGGGGGGCCGTGCCGCCGAAGAGGGCGGAGGAGACGTTGTAGCCCAGGCCGTAGGCGGAGTAGCGCACACGGGTCGGGAAGAGTTCGACGAGCAGGATGTGGATGACGCCTGTGTGGCCGGCGAACACAACGGCCATGATGCAGGCGCCGATGACCGCGAGGGCCACGTTGCCGGTGCCGATCAGCAGGTAGCAGGGGATGCCGACGATGGCCATCGCGATGGCGGATCCGGCGAGGACCTTCTTGCGGCCGACGCGGTCGGAGAGGCGGCCCATGTAGGGGATGGCGATACAGATCGCGACCAGGCTGGAGGCGGTGACGAGGAGGCCCTGGACCTTGCCGAAGTGCAGCTCGGTGCTCATGAAGGTGGGCATGTAGCTGAACAGGACGTAGTAGCCGGAGCCGTTCATCAGGGGGATGAAGAGGGCCAGCAGCATGGCGCGGCGGTGCTCGGCGGAGGCGAAGGCCTCCTTGAGCGGGTTCTTGGAGAGGCCGTCCTCTTCTTTGAGGCGGGTGAAGTTCGGGGTGTCGCTGATGCGCTTGCGGATGTAGATACCGGCGATGCCGAGCGGCACGGCGAGCAGGAACGGGATGCGCCAGCCCCAGGACTCCATGCGCGCGGAACCGAGTCCGCTGGTCATCGCGGCGGCGACCAGGGTGCCGGTGAGCAGCGCGAGGAACGAGGCGATCTGCACGTAGCTGGTGTACAGGCCGCGCTTGCCCTCCGGGGCGTGCTCGGCGAGGAAGCTCATCGCGCCGGAGGCCTCGCCGCCGACGGAGAAGCCCTGGGCGACGCGGAGCAGGATCAGCAGGGCGGGGGCGGCGATACCGATGCTGGCGTAACTGGGCAGTACGCCGATGGCCGCGGTGGCGGCGCTGATCAGCAGGATGACGAAGACCAGCATGCGCTGGCGGCCGATGCGGTCGCCGAGGTGGCCGCAGATGACGGCGCCGAGGGGGCGGAAGAAGAAGGAGACGGCGTAGCCGAGGAAGACGAGCTGGACGGCGTTGTCGGAGCCGGG
>Ga0307509_10010090_pt1 | contig 11643 bp, 14 predicted proteins | sample 10_EM_MG_FD_202245 | JGI IMG/M metagenome (GOLD analysis project Ga0307509, IMG submission 202245) | Populus trichocarpa ectomycorrhiza microbial communities from riparian zone in the Pacific Northwest, United States - 10_EM | ecosystem: Host-associated > Plants > Roots > Unclassified | place... | reverse complement strand
CGTAGATGGAGAAGAGGAGTACATTGTGGAAGAAATCCTGAACAGTAGGATGTTCCGACGGAAGCTCCAATACTTAGTCAAATGGGAGGGCTATGGAATAGAGGGAAACACCTGGGAATACTCGGAAAACCTCGCCCATGCCCCAGAAAAGGTAACGGAATTCCACACCAGGAACCCGGGAGCCCCACGTCGCATTCGCGCCCTGACCTTCGGCTCAATTCCTTTCCGTCCGATTCCACTCTCCTCCGCATCGAGTCGATGCTTGTCTAGAGGGGGGGTGATTGTAAGGGGAACCCCTTATGCTTCCGACGCCCGCCCGTCTTCCGCTTCCGCTTCCGACTCCCGCCTGCCTTCCGCTCCCGCTCCTGCCACCTCGTCTCTCTTCCGCAACGCCTTCGGTTGAATGACATCTTACGCCACCCGCTCCCGACCCGCTTCTGCTCCCGATTGCATGATGTTGCGTGATGTCGCATGATGTCGCAAGACTCATCGTCCCGACCCGACATCTCTTCCGACCCGCCTTCCGTCTATGACACGTTGACACGACACGTATGCTGTACCTTACACGTATTTCCTAATTTCGGACTTATCTCTTATATCCATTATTTCGTATATTAGCCACACCTGCAGGTGGATCCTTATCCTTTCCTCTTTGGATCCCCTGCTAGGTATGTCTGTGATTAGAGTAGTATTACATAATAATCTAATCTCCTTTGGATCCCCTGCTAGTACCGTGTTCCGCTCCGTGTCCCGCCCGACCACAGTAGCCCTTACATCCACCATACAGGGAGAACTGGGATTCTCAGCCCTGCAAGGACCATGGACCATACATTTCTTACAGTCTCAAAAAGGAGGGGTTGTGTCTCAGGATAAGACCACTGTGCCCAAATACAGATGTTGATAGCCTCTGGAGTAAGAAGCTTGAAGGGCTCATCAAGGAAAATGAGCAAGTCCATGTAGGGCAGACCCCGTTTTTGGAATTTAATAGTATACACATGTGTGACAGTCCTGCCAAAGATGCCATGCTTGGTAATGTAATTCAGTAGAGCCTCTTTCTTCAGCTGAAAGACTCTTGCAACCCATATCCAGTCTGACCTGGGAGGAAGTTGTAAGGGTTTTACCCCCCCTACAGTGTGAGACTCACTTCTTGTATCACTCCCAAGTGCATATGACCAGGAATATAGGTTCTGGCTACACAAACGCAGGGATATAGGACACTAGGTGAAGTAAAAGCTAAAGGAAAGTGCCCATCAAAGGTGACACCTGATATGATCAGGGTCGTGAGAAAGGTGTGACCCCAGTGGGTCATATAAAGTAAAATCCAATCCCTTACAGGAGTGCTTGTAGAATTTCTGGCCATCGGTCTTGATAGCACTGATGCATGTAATGTGGACTGCCTGTATAGGATGACGGAAGGAAGACATGCTAGCCAATATTCTTGACATCCAGATTGTTGGGCTCATCAGCAGCAGCATCTTTGAGGTTATTGAACCTTGCAGCATGGAATTTATCCTGATTCTTTTCCAACCATCTGAGCCTCATCTGAGCTGCTGCTTCGAATATATCCAGAACATAGCAAGTCAGAAGGTGACCACCATGTAGAAGGGTGTTGAAGACTGCAGAACAGAAGTGGAAAAGATATGCAGCATGGCAGGTGATTGTTAGACATCTTGAATCAGCAGTTTCAGGGTCTGCACCCTCCTCTCCTCCTTCTCATCCTTCTTGTCTTTGATTCCGCCTTCTCACATGCTCAGTCTGCTGACCGAAGAGGGTCATTTCTGGGTACCATCCAGGTTCTCCATGAGGAAACAGAAGAGGGTATTAAAGCAGGGCATAGGAGGCATGGAGCTCACTGATTCACTTCAAGGGACCATGGCACAGACAGAGAATAATGTCTCATGGGTGGGTGCCAGCCTCATTATCAGGCAGGATAACTAAGACATGAATGCAAAAGCGTGGTTATAATTCCATATGTCCTCATACAATCATGTGGAGGACCAGTTTTCAGAAGTGAGAAGACTCTGGAGAGTGGCAGGTGGCTCCTTCAAAGGAGGTAGGCAAACCTTTCCTTGTAAGCAACATCCACCAGATGCAGGAGATTGGAGAGAGCACTTTGACAGCTTCCCTGCAAACCAATGGGCTGCACCGCAATGTTGGCATATGACATCCATCCTTCCAAGGTCATGACATTGTGCAGGTTCAGTGTATGGGTGCCTAGCGGCACAGATAGGGAATGTCACAGGCTACCCTGGGGTTTTCCAGGGTAACCTGTACCCGTACCCGTCAAAACCCCTACCTGCACCAACGGGTACGGGTTTCACGGGTACGGGTCGCGGGTTTTCACAAACCCGTGGGCAAATATATTAGGATATATATATACAAATTTATATTAATTACAACAAGGGGCATTACCCTCCCCATTGTTGAAAATGTAAGTAAATCACGACGAGGGGTTCAACTCCCCTCGCCGCTTCGAAACTGGAAGGACAACGCGACAGGGAGGGGCATAGCCCTCCTCGACGCATCAAAATGACAACGACACGACGAGGAGGGGCATGCCCCCCCTCGCTGCTTCGAAACTGGAAGGATGACACGACGGGGAGGGACATTACCCTCCTCGATGCATCAAAATGGAAATGACGCGACGGGGAGGGGGCAAACCCTCCTCGCCGTGTTGGGATTGGAATGAAGACACGATGAGGAGGGGCATGCCCCACCTCGTCGCGTTGAAATGGGAATGACGCGATGGGGAGGGGTAAACCCTCCTCGCCGCATCTTTGGGACAAAGACATGACAAGGAAGAACCATGCCCTCCTCACCGCGTCAAATTGGGACGACACAACGGGGAGGGACGTACCCCTTCTCACCGCATCGAAACGGAAACGATACGGCGAGGAGGAGTATGCCTCCTCGCCTCATGTTGTGGTCCTGTGTAGTCATCAGTAGTATACCAAATAAAAATAACAATTTGCGGTGCACCTTGTACACCCGCCCTCTTATCGTGTCTACGCCGCCCCTTCATGTTCCGTGTTGTCCTCGACTCCTCGGTGTTTTTGTCTTGTTGCGGTTGTGTTTTGCTGGGTGTGTTGCGTTGGGTCAAGATTGTGGGCAAAGGCGTGACTCAATCACACCAACCGGCAACGCCCGCGATACCCGTCAAACCCGTGTCACGGGTACGGGTTTTCTGGGGGTTCGAATTGCCAAGCCGTACCCGTACCCATGATGACCCGTGACCTCAACCCGTATGGGTTTGCAAACCTGTGACATTCCCTAGGCACAGAAGAGGCCACATTGAGGCCCTGTAGCACCAACAGACAGAAGGCTTTTGTTGAGGGTTTGATGGGAACACTGGCCATTGCTTCTCCAAGCCTAAAAGGATGATGTCAGATAGACATGCAGAGTTGAGAGAGAGGCAGTCTCACTGATGATGTATGCACATCGATGTCTGATTTTCATTTACCTCTCGGCAGTTACGTGGCATGGTCTCAAGGTCGACCTCACCAATGGATCTGGTTTGAGCTCTGCATATTTGACCTGAAGGCCTCAAGTGTGAAATGGGAAGTTGATATGTGTGGCATTTGATATGCAGAGTGTTGACACAAGGGAGGTGGCAGTAGAGGAATTTCCGGGCCAAGTATTGATGTTGGAGGAGGCAGCAGAAGAGGTAGAGTCAGAGATGACCACTGGGAAATAGAGAATGGTGCAAGCAAGTGACACACCAGCAAGGTGGGAGGATGTGGAAATGGAGCTGTTGTCTTGAGTGTCAAGCTCGCAACAGAAAAGAGGCCAGGTTGGCGCCATGTAGCGCCAGTGGAAGATAGACTCTGATATTGGGCTAGGTGGAACTGCTGGCCATCACCTCTCTGTATCTAAGAAATTAGTATTAGCATAAGGACAGCCATTACTGCAAGAGGAAGAACTCACTGGCAAAGGAATGGGCTGGTTTCCAACCACCTTTTGGGGGTGCTGCATCATAGTGACATCATCAGATTCGCAACTGTATTTGCTTTGAGCTCTGTTTTGGTATCTCAAAGTCTCCAGCACAGAATTGGCAGCAGAAACATGTGGGATTGCATATGGCGCAAATTTGGGGAACTGAGGGGGGATCACGCAACAGAGGCCTAGATAGAGAGTGTTGGGGAAAAAGAGAAGAATGGCATGTTGAAAGGGGGGTGCCAGACATTTGACGTGGAGCTGGATTTGAGGAAATAGTTGATCTTAAGGATGGAAGACGTAGCCATCCAGCTGTCAAATTATCATGGCAGAGAGGTTGAGAAGCTTGAGGCTATTAGATACAGAGGCATGCAAGAAGGAACAGAGCATACAACAGCTGGCTGTGGACCAAAAGCCTGACTTTGCTGCCTAGAAGGGGACATTTGAAGGGGCTCAGCACCACTGCTGTTAGTAGGTTCCTGACTCCACTGAGGTGGTCTGGTGAAAACATCATACTGATATCAGCGCAGGGAATTGAGGTGTGCAGGATCAATACCTAAGAAACTGCATGGTGGAGAACAGGAAAGGGACTCATGCCATCCTCTGACATCAGCTTAAAAGGACAATCATTGGTCTCAATCATTGATCATCAGTACAGGAATAGCAGTGCATACATTTGGACACCCAAAGCATGGCTGTGAGGCATGCACAACTATGATCAGCCTCCATCAATGGTGAGAACGACTGAAGAGATGCACAAAACTAATGACATGTTTGGCTACACATGACATGTCACCCATACCCCATTGGAAATTAAATAATGATCACTTATATCTTGCCCCTTATCCTGGTTATAGGCACATGACATTATATTTGTATTATTTTCTAAATGGTATATGATACTGATTACAAAGTAGGTAGAATCTCACAGGCAGTAGTATATTACATGCAAATGACCAGGCGTCAATATGAAGAGGAAGTCAGAGGTGCGTTGCCCTCAAGCATCTGCTGTTTGCCATCATCTTCTAATAAGTATTGGGCAAGATATGCGGCATGAAATGTAGGAAGGGGTTGAACATGGCCAGGAACCTTGCAGAGGTCCTCAAAGGACGTTGCACCCTTCATGAAGGGAAGCACCATGTGGAGATAGTGGAGCTCTCCAGCTGCTGGTCGGATTGAAGGCATATACTCCATGGCAGAGTGGGTCTGTCACCAGAGGGTCCACTGAGACTTGTTATACACAAAGAATTTGGAGAACTCTAGAAAGGTGTGCTTGTGGGCCTTCTCTCCGATCTCTCCAGTGTCAGCATTGGTCTTGAAGTAGGCTGTAAGTGCCGTTTCCAAGTGACCATCCTGATCAAGGGTTGTAGGAAGGTGCACCTGAAGCTGTACAACATTTGGCCCCCACTTCTGGGTGTCAAATTCAAAATTGTGAGGAGGCCTCTGTTTCTGAGACGTATCTTCCTGTGGAAGTAGGCGAAGTGAGAAAATCATGATGGGGGAAACTGGGGCATTCTTTATGAAAGGGCAAGGCTGGACCTGTCAAGGGCATATTAAAATAAAAAGCTGTTCAGCATGCACCAACATGAAGATTCAAAAGTGATGGAAGGACTTGAAGTAAGCTATTATTGGTACAAATCAGTAAATAACAAAACAGTAGGCATAGGCACACGCACAGAGAGTGGTGGATCCTCCATCACACTTGAGCTGTTCCTGTGTTGAGGGTGAAGTCTCTGTATGTCTGGACACCTTCTGGCTCAAGAGAGGCAAAAACTGATAAATTGAGCAACAGAAAAACTGTTACCTTGGAAAATGTGCATGGAGGAAGGAGGCAAGAAAAGCCAGACAGTTTTCGTTCACCTGTACCTTATATAACTGCTATGATTTCTCACAAATACCAATCAATGCGGCCGATCAGTTTTTGACCTCAGGCAGACAGTTTCCAAAAGTCATGTGTGGGCAGATTTGCAAGTTAGCTGTAGGTACTCTCTTTATAGAGTAGATAAATTAAAACAAGGTGTGGTCTCGCTTCGCTCCAGCAACAATTCATTTTTCATCAGTAATTCAATCAAGTAAATTTAGGAAAGTGATGTTTGGTGTGTTTTGTGGCATATCTAAGTGAGTAATTCAAGGTAAGTGACATTTGGAGTATTGACTTTCTCTGCTGGTAACAAGACCATTCCATGCTGGCACTTCTGAATTTGGGACAATGCTGTGTAGAGATGTGAGAAGACTGGATTTGTCAAGTCAGCTCCCATGCGGTCCAGTGTCAGTCCTTAACAATGACAACTGTTGAATGTCATTGCATATACTGTTGCTAGAATTGCTGTCTAAGTAGAGTATGCCCGGATGTGAGTTGTGAGGTGAAGGTGATGCGAGGCAGCAAGATGTCTTCTGCAATACTGTCTTTGTCAGGATGTAATAGTCATATGGTAAGTAAGCGTGTGCTGACATTGGTTATAACAACTCTAGTGTTCTCAACTAAGCCACAATCCACTGAAAAGTTGTGCATGATGCAACACATCATTCCAACCTTGATCGTCAGCAAGGCTGGTGGCATGCCTATGTTGAATATGGAGATATATCACATGACATCACATTGTTGTGTGATGTTGCATGATGTAGCGTGATACAGCCTAGACAATGACATCAGTACCAAGCATGCTTGGTAGTGATGTCATCAACTGAAGTCCGCATCAGACTTGGATCAGAGTTGCATCAATATATGCATCAAAGACACATTTCAAATGCAAGGATGTTGTCTATGTTGTTCAATGCCAAGTCCCAGCAGCTCCTGGGCTGCTTGACCCATATGCTGATTACCCACACTTTCCTGCCCAGATCGACTGCAATTTGCTTTCTCCTACTTTGGAAATCATTCAACCACATTGGGTACTGTCTCATTATGGACGATGGGCAATAGACAAAGAGCATGCAGTTGTAGTGATATTGTCGTGTGTGCGTCCTTTTCTTCCCATTGTTTCTTCTTTTCTGAGGGATATTAGGATTGATTATGTTATGGAAAACTAGTGTTTGGAAGTCTGGTCTGGTCCGGTTTTTCGACCCTGAGGGCCATAGACCAGGACCGTAACCAGTCCTTCTCTTTTCGAATTGTAAAAAAGACCGGACTGAACCGGTATAGACCAGTCTTTTGCGGTCTTTTGCGGTTAACAAACCGACCTTAACCGGTTAGAACCAGTCTTTTCGGTGTGATATCAATATATTTACTATTTACTATATATGTAATTAATCTAATTAAATGAAATACATAACAGGAGGGTTTCCCCCCCTTGCCACATTGAATAACATCAAACAAATGCGACGACGGGGAGGGTCTCCCCTCCTCGTCGCATCAAATAAGATCAAACAGACGTGACGGAGAGGGTTTCCCCCCTCGTCGCGTCAAATAAAAGCCATAGACAACGGGGAGGGGAGACCCTCCTCGTCGCGTTGAATAAGTCAAACAGATGTGACGGAGAGGGGAAACCCTCTCCGTCGCGTCCAATAAGCTCGAACAGACGCGACAGGGAGGGGAAACCCTTCCCATCATGTAGAATGATTCCCCTCCATCTCGCGTTAGCGAGGGAGGGGTGTAGTAGGCAACCAGACACCTAAAATGTGCCCAGATGGGCACATTTTATGTGTCTGAGTGGAGGGTGGGGAGTTGACGTGATGAGGAACCTGGGACCCCTCATTGCATCGCAATGGAGGGGGAAAGGATAATTAGTGAGGTATGGGTATTAAAATAAACATTACGTACCATTGTCAGGAATGGGCGGCCATCGCGGCCATCCCCACCCTTGTCATTGCTCTTCCCTCACTCTTCCTGCCCTTCTCATTGTGTCATCGCTGACACATGGTCATCATGGTCATTCGCATTGTGGATGTAGGTGAGTGGTGTGGTGTGAGGGTGGTGTGAGGGTGGTGGCGGCCAGGCCACAGAGGGCAGTGGTGGTGTTGAGCAAAGGAGAGTGATGTGGCATCAACAACATCATTCGTTGTTGATGCCGAGTTAAATTCAACAATTATTAGTAAAATTTAAATACAAATCTGATCCTTACCTTTGAGACTGTAAAGACCAGTTAAGACCAGTCTTAACAGGTCTTTTGCAGTCTTTTAAGTTTCAACTTGGTGATGGACCGTTAACCGGACTGCGGTCCTCGGTCTTTGTCAGTTAATGACATTTGCAGTCTTGATCGGTTACGGACCGGTCTTGTAAGGGCTACTGCGGTCGGGCGAGGCGCGGAGCGGGATGCGGAGCGGAACGCGGAGCGGGATGCGGAGCGGAACGCGGTACTAGCAGGGGATCCGAAGGGTTTAGTTTATTATGTAATGATAGACTAAACAGGAGTGCATACCTAGCAGGGGATCCAAAGAGAAAAGGGTAAGGATCCACCTGCAGGCGCGGTCTAATATACAAAGTGACATGTATCAGGTACAAAACATAAAAGGAAATAAGGAGAAACCCAAAAGGGGGAAATGAGCATGAAGCGAAACGGAGCAGAGCAACCGTGGGAGACGAGCAGCTGCGGGGCGGGAGCGGGTGCGGGTGCAGGTTGGGAGCGGAATGCGGAATGCGTGCGGTAGTGCGGGACGCGTTACAGGACTCGTTGGATCCGACGGAAGGCTGGTCGGAGGATAGTGCATAGGGAATGTCACGGGTAACCCCCGGGTAACTCAGCTGTACCCGTACCCATGGGTTACCCGTGGGTTTCGTAGGTTTTCACATAAATCAATTATATTTATTAAATATATACATCTAGGTAATGGGTACGGAATGAGAGAAACGCGAACGAGGGTGTTGAACCCTGCCTATTCGCGCAAAATGAGAGAAACGCGAACGGGGGGGGCTCGATACCCTTCTCGTTGCTCAGAAATGAGAGAACGTGAACAGGGAGGGTTCAACACCCTCCCTGTTGCTCGGAAATGGAAGAAACGCAAAACGGAGAGGGTGTTGAACCCTCTTCGTTGCGTGCAAATGACAAGAACGCGAACGGGGAGGGTGTTGAGAACCCTCTTCGTTGCGTGGAATTGACAGGAATGCCGCCACGCGAATGGGGAGGGTGTTGAACCCTCCTTGCTGTGTGGACATGGCATGAATGCGAATGAGGAGGGCGCAAGCCCTCCTTGTTGTGTGTGGAAATGATAGGAACACAAACGAGGAGGGCTTGCACCCCTCCCCATCGTAGCAAGATGGCAACGACACACGGAGGGGCATACCCTCCTCGCCGTATTGAGATGGCCACAACACGACGGAGGGGCGTACCCTCCTCGCTGTGTCGAAATGGCAAAGACAATGTGAGGAGGAGGGGGTACGCCTCTCCTCGTTGCGTGTCGTTGTTCTGTTGGTTTCGGGGTTGTAGTTAATAAATGAAATAAAAATATTTTTTTAGGGCGTACCTTGTTGCCCCCTGCTGTCTCGTAGTACCTGCTGTCTCGTACTCTTGGTCTTCCTTGTCGCCCTGGCCAACAGCGACGATGCTGTTGCCTGTTGGACATCGCCGTTGGTGACCAAGTGGCAGATCACGTATGTGACGGGTCACGGTGTGGGTAACCCAAAACCCGTGCCACGGGTACGGGTTTTTTGGGGGTACGGAATTCCCAACCCATACCTGTACCCCAGAGAAACCCGCGGCAAAACCTGTGACATTCCCTAATAGTGCAACGGACCGGAAGACGTAGTGGTGTCGTGGATCTCACAGGGGGCTGCGGGACTCGCTACGGAATCTCGGGAAGTCGTGGGATATCCCAGGGATGGGACGGGAGCAGCGGAAGCGGGAGCAGCGGGACGTCTTTGGATGTCGCGGGACAGCCGGGTCGGGAGCGGAAGGCTAGCGGGAGGTGCGAGGTACCGCGGGGATTGCGGGACATCATGGTATGTCGCATGATGTCGCGTGATGTCGCGGGATGTCGGTAAAGGGCTAGACCCGAAGCGGGATGAGCGGAAGACGAGTTGTACCGCGGGAGATGAGGTATGCCGCGGGAGACGAGTCATGCCACGGGAGGCGAGATATGCCGCGGGCAGCCATGACAGCTAGTTGAAGTCTTCACCTTTGTAATTAAACAAGTATAAATCATATATCAACACTGCCTTTGTAAGGACTGCAATTTTACAGTGATTGCTTAAAGGCAGTCACCAAGACAACTATCTACATTCTAATGGAACAATGGGGTCTTCAATCCTGATCCCAATTTCGTGCCCATTGCCCTCCATTTCTGGCAGGACAGGTAGTTAAGGGGTGCCCACATTGCCCATCCATCATTCTCAGCAGTGACCAGGACAATCTGGGACAATGTGGCGGCCACAGACAAACAATATATGGGACCAAGGGTGCCATCACACCTTCCATTTCTGGATGCATCAAAATCTCGAGACCAAATATAGTACCTGGCAAGACTGCAAAATGGCTCGAGAGGAACAAACTCGAAGGGGAAGCAAATGAGTGTGCAGTCGGAAAACAGCAATCGACCAGAAAAGAGACTAACTACAATGCTGAGCTGACGACAAATCCATGAGGAAGAGGAAAGGAAACCGAAACACTCCTGATAGTATGGCTTGAACACAAAGCATCTGGGCGAGGTGGGAAGTTCAAGGGAATGTTTCGACCATTCGAGTGATGCGAATATCTACAATCCTAACATTCCAAACCCTTGCCTCACAATCCTGCCAACCTAGAATAATCAAAGGTATGATCAGCATACCTCCACCAATGGACTCATAACCTTCTTCGTCACCATATTCCCCTCCCTTCCTGACCTCGAGCCCATGAGGAATTGAGTTAGCAACATCCGCCACCTCAAGATCAAGCGGATCGTAATCATTTTCGGCAACCCATTGTGAGCATCCACGGAAGGAATGTATGCACTTGCTCGCAGGCTAGAACGAGATGGCATACGACTCACACTCACGTCGCGATCTCTGAAAGTCGGGAGGAAACTTAGGCATTTGTGGTCTTCCAGATCTACCTATGGTCCCCTGATTCACGGGCTGCTGGTGCGTTCGCAGACGGAATGCATCTTCTGGCATCTACGCACGAAGTGCATCCCCCACGGAAGGTGCTCCCTCTAATCGGCTGCAATTTGACAAGACAGATCCAAGTTAAAAAGGGCATTCGTAAATGAACGTGAATACGAATAGCCAAATGTCACCGGGCCTGAAATTGACCTTCCAGGAATGTGACCAGGTGTTTTAGGTCTTGTCCGCAGTGTTGTTGGAGTGACAGCCCGAGAGGCTGGTTGCGTTCTTGATGGTGTCTTTGAAACAGTTCACGAAGGAGTAGGAAGATGGAACTGTGACGAAGAATGCATCGTTGAATATGATGAAGTGATTGGAGACCATGGACGAGAGATAGCCATTGATGGTCCTTGACGACGCATAGTGCCAGTCGTTGACACTGTCACTGGAATGTTTGTTTGACGGTGGTGAAGCTTTCTTGGTAACGATAAGAGGTGATACAGAAACCATTGAACCGGGACTATTCCTTTGTTTCGATCCAGTAATCTTATTGGCGATTTTTCGGAAAGGTGGGATCGATCCTGAAGGGGACAGGCCTCCCGTACTCGAGATCCTAGACACCCACGATGCACTAGGGGGAGTGACTAGATATCCATTCTTCGAGGATGGTGTATCTGAAGTTGACGATTCATGGTCAGAGGAAGAATCTTGCGCACATTCTCCATCTTGATCGGTTCGGACTATCCTCTCTGGGA
>Ga0307509_10010089_pt1 | contig 11644 bp, 8 predicted proteins | sample 10_EM_MG_FD_202245 | JGI IMG/M metagenome (GOLD analysis project Ga0307509, IMG submission 202245) | Populus trichocarpa ectomycorrhiza microbial communities from riparian zone in the Pacific Northwest, United States - 10_EM | ecosystem: Host-associated > Plants > Roots > Unclassified | place... | reverse complement strand
CCGTAGCCCGGGGTGACGGGGGCCTGGCCGGTGGTGGTGAGGGTCAGTCCGTGTTCGGGGCGGGCGATGCCGAAGTCGATGACGCGTGGCCCGTCCGAGGTGAGCACGATGTTCGGCGGCTTGAGATCGCGGTGGATGAAGCCCGCCGCGTGGATGTCGGCGAGGGTGTCCGCCAGGGAGGCGCCCAGGGCGCGGAGCGCGGGCTCGGTGAGCGGGCCGTGCGCCTCGACCGCCTCGGCCAGGGTGAGCCCGGCGAGGAACTCGCTGGCGATCCACGGCCGCGTCCCCTCGGTCCGCGCCTCCAGTACAGCGGCAACTCCCTTGCCACGTACGGCCTGTGCGGCCTGCGCCTCCCGCACGAAACGCTGGGCGAGCTCGGTGTCGTAGGCGAGTTCGGGGCGTAGCACCTTCACGGCGGCGAGGGTGCCGGGGCCGTCCTGGCCGAGGTAGACCTTGCCCATGCCGCCTTCGCCGATGACGCCGAGCAGACGGTAGGGACCGAGGCGGATCGGGTCACCGGTGCCGAGAGGGGTCATCGTGGGTGTCCTTCTGCGGGTGGGGCGCGGCGGTCACCTGAGCGGGTAGGCGGACAGCCGGTCGTCGTCCACGGCGAGGACCAACCGGGCCCCCGGGAACGCGTGGAAGTGTTTTCCGGCCGTACGGTACGTAAGTACGGTTCTGTGGTCCGCGAGGTTCACCGCCCGCAGTTGCAGCCCATTGCGGTAGTACGCGTAGCGGATGCCGACGACCGGCTGCCAGACGGTGTAGGCCTCCCCTGCCTCCGAAGTCGCCTCGGTCCACAGGATCTTGCCCGTCGCGGCGTCGATCGCCGTGAGCCCGATGCCCGAACCGACGGTGTACACCACCCCGTTCGCGAGCGTCGGCGGGCCGTAGATCTGCCCGGCCCTGGTGGCCCACGCCAGTGCGCCGTCGCTCAACCGCAGTGCCCGGAGCGGGGAGCCGCCGAGATAGAGATACCTCTCGTCGACGGCCAACTCGCTGCGGATCGCGTCGGGATCACTGACGTTGTACGGCAGGTCCCACAGGACCGCTCCGCTGCGGATGTCCCGTGCGACGATGTGCGTCTGCGTCTCCGCCGTCGCCTGGACGGTCACCAGGCGCTCGCCCACGACCTTCGCCGCGATGAAGTGCAGCCGTCGGCTCCCGCTCGACCGCTGCGGCAAGGGCCGGGTCCAGCGCGTCCGGCCGGTCCCGAGGTCGGCGGCGCGCAGGGTCCAGGTCTGCGCGGGCAGGAAACCCTTGTCCGCCGGAACCTGCCCCTGGCCCACCGCCACGTACGCGAAGTCTCCGACGACGCACAGGAGTTGGTTCGGCACGAGGGTGGGCGTGGCGTCCGTGAAGGCGGCCGAGGTCGGTTGCGTGGCGTCCTGGTTGCCCTGGTTGCCCTGGTTGTTCTGGTCGTCCTTCCAGGTATCGACGGACACCGACTCCGCCGCCTTGGCGGGGTCGTGGCCGAGCAGGTACAACTGCCCTTCCTGTACGGCCGTTTGCCACCAGTTGGTGGTGACGCGCACCTCGCCCCGCGACCGCCCGGTGGTCGGCGCGAGGCGTTCGGCGGTCGCGTTCAGCGGCAGCCAGATCGACCCGTCCGCCTGATACGGCACGACCAGGCCCCAGCCCAGCACGTCGAGGTCCTTGCCGCCGTACTGCCACAGCGGAGCGAGGTTGCGCGTCTGCGGGGTCGCCTTCGCGGCGGGAGCGGCGGCACGCCCACGCCCCTGGTACCACCAGACGCCGCCCGCTGCGGCGGTGGCGGCGAGCGCCCCGCTCACGGCGAGGAGCCCGCGGCGCGAGGGACCGGACACGGACGTGACCTCGATGGCGTCCTCGTCGACCACCGGTGCGGGCAGCCGCTGTGGCACGGTCCGCCATACGTCGGCGGCCCGCCGCCCGATCTCCGCGAGCACGGCATCGGGCAGCTGCTCGGCGAACTCGCCGCTCCCGTCGTGCAGTTGGGCCGCGAGCTCGGCCAAGTAGGGCCGTTTCTCCGGCTCCTTGGCGAGGCACCGGGCCAACACCGGTACGAGCGCGGGCGGTACGTCGCGGAGGTCGGCCTCCGCGTACCGCACCCGGTACATCAGATCCGCAGGCTGCCCGCCGCCGAAGGGGGCCCGCCCGGTGGCCGCGAACACGAGCACACCGGCCAGCGCGAAGACGTCACCGGCCGCGTCGTGCTCCTGCCCGGCCGCCTGCTCCGGGGACATGAACGCCGGGGTGCCGACCGAGGCACCGGTACGGGTCAGCCGGTCGTCGCCGATGGCCCGCGCGATCCCGAAGTCGATGACCTTCGGGCCGTAGGCGGTGAGCAGGATGTTCGACGGCTTCAGGTCACGGTGCACGACGTCGGACCGGTGCAGCTGGTCCAGCGCGGAACACAGCGCGGCGCCCAGCACCCGCACCGACGCCTCGGGCAGCGGACCCGTGCTCAGAACGGCCTCGTCGAGGGCGGGCCCGAGCACGAACTCCGTAGCCAGCCAAGGCGTTTCGGCGAACGGATCGGCGTCCACCACCTGGGCCCCGAACCGGTCCCCGATGACCCGGGCGGCGTCCACTTCGAGCCGGAACCGGCTACGGATGCCCGGATCGGTCGCGATCCGGGCGTGCATCGTCTTGAGCGCGACCGTACGGCCGCCGACGCCACGCGCCATGTACACCGTGCCCATGCCACCACTGCCGAGCCGGGCAACGAGCCGGTACGGACCGAGAGTTACGGGGTCGTCGTGGGCGAGGGGTGTGGGCTTGGGGTTTCGGGCTCATCCGCCGCTGGTGTCGTCAGGGGCTGTGGACGGTACGGGGTACCGCGGCCGATACGACACTCACTCCCGGCCGCGCCTACGGGGACAACTGCACCTCGGCGGCCAGCACGGAGGCCGACTGATGAGCGACGGCCGCGACGATCCGGGCGGGCAACCAGCCGACGCCGAGCCGACCACCGCCTGCGGGAACGGCAGTTCGGGAGTCGGGCGCCAGCTCCCCGATGATGTCAGAGAGTTGAGGCCGATGGGCCGGATCACGCGCCAAACACCGCGCCACCAGCGAGCGCAGCACGGCCGGCAACTCCCCGCGCTCCGGCGCCGTATGACCCGTGGCGGCGTACGCGAGCGTCGCACCCAGCGCGTATACGTCACCCAGCGGACGCGGCTGCCCACCGGCCGCCTGCTCGGGCGGAAGACTCCCGGCGTCCAGCCCCGGCGCTCCCCACCGCGGCACACCGTCCGCCCCGGCGGCCCGCACCGCACCGAAACAGCCGAGCCGAGGCCCGTCGGCGGCGAGCAGCACGGCCGCCGGACACACCCCCGCGTGCGTCAACTCCTGCCCGTGCAGCACGGCGAGAGCCTCGGCCAGCGCCACGGCGAGTGCGAGCACGGTCCGCTCGGGCAGCGGACCGCGGTTCACCGCGAGGGCGGTGGGGAGGGGCAACGCGGGCACGTAGGGCCGGGCGTGCCACGCCTCACCACCCGGGGCGGCGAGTTCGACGGCCGGCAGCACCCAGGGCCCGAGCAGATACCGCGAGGTGTCGGCCTCCGCCATGAACCGCCCCGGGTCGACTCCGGGCAGGGGCGCGCTCAGCAGGACGGTGCGGTCACCGTCGGGGCTACGGGCGATGAAACGGCGTTCGGGGATGGGGAGTTGGGCGGGGTCGGAGGTGTGGGCGGGGGTGTAGGCGGGGGTGCGGCTGTCGAGCCGGGTGACGACCATGTAGGGGCCGATCCGCCGCGTCGTAGCCCTGGCCATAGCCATGTATGGTGCGCTCCCCTCCCTCCGGTCCCTCCGGTTCTACCGGTTCTACCGGTTCTACCGGTTCTACCGGTTCTACCGGTCCTTCCGGCATGTTCCGGTATGGGCGCGTGCTCACCCTCTCGTGCTGGGGCCAGGTACGGCAACAGGGTGGGCGCCTCCCGCGCGCGCCCACCCTGCGTTGCTTTTGCGCTCCGTGCCTCGCCCTACTGGAAGTAGCTGGCGGCCTTCTTGTCGCCCTCCATGTAGGTACCGCCCGACGTGTACACGACGTGGCCGATGCCGGTCAGCGCGGTGTGGATGTCGTTGGCTTCCTTGTCCCAGCGGTGCAGCTTCTCGTTGAAGGTGTTCTGCGCGTCACCCTCCCAGTACTGCAGGCTCTTCACGACCAGCGCGCGAAGCTCCTGAAGATCCTGCTCCAGCTGCTTCGCCTCGTTGCCGATCTTGGTGGCCGCGAAGTCCAGCCCGTCATAAGTGACGGAAAGGCCGTCGGAGTTACGGCTCATGCGTGTGTACCTCGTCTCGTTCGTATGGGGCTGTGGGCGGCGTGACTCAGTAGGAGCTGAGCGAGGACGTGGGCACGGTCGGTGCGCCGTCCTGGAGGTCGATCTTGTTGACCGCCGCGCGGACCTCGTCTTCCTTGCTGTCCTTGATGTTGCGCGTCGCGGTCATCGCCTCGATGACGTCACCGAGGATGGTGCCGATCTTCTGCAGCGACTCATTGATCTCGTACTGCTTCTTGTCGAACGCGGCACGACCAATTCCGTGCCACTGACCCTCAAGCCCGTCGATCACACCCTGAAGCCCGTGCACGCGCTTGGCGATGCCGTCGTACTTGTCGAGCATCTGCTTCTGAATATCGACTACTGCGGCATCTTCGAGCTTCTGCTTGTTGGACATGGTCAGCTCACCCTTCTTGTGTTGACCGACGCGCGTTGTCGGTTGACTGACGCGCGTTGTGTGTTGACTGACGCGTGGTCTGGCTGGACAGCGCGGTCACCTGGCGCGCCGTGCGCGCATTACGGCTACGCCCGCACCACCGATGACGATGACTGCGGCTGCACCGCCGAGTGCGATCCAGAGCGAGTTGCTGTCGCTGGACGCCTGTGCGCTTGATCCTGCGGCTGAGGTGCCGCCGGTTGAGGTCTTTTGCTGGGATTGGGCGGTGGCGGATGCGGACGGCGTGGATGCGGTCGAGGGCGAACTCGCCGACTTCGCGAGCAGATCGCCACCGTTTTCCTTCGCGAGCGGATCGACATTCGCTGGACCAGCGTTGTAGTTGGCGTCGCCAAGGACCTCACGCGGACGAACAGCCCCATATCCCAGATACGAGCTCGGATCGTCCTTGGGCCAATCACGACCAGCGGTGTCGATCAGGGCACGAGTGACCTGATTCACCGTCCAGTCGGGATGGGCGGACCACACCAGGGCAGCTGCAGCCGAAGCGATAGCGGCTGCCGGGCTCGTACCCTGGCGGCCGTCACAATATGAGCGGAATTTGGCGTCACACCACCCGGGAATAGCTTCACCCGGCGCGGTGAGGTCCACGTATCCTCCATACGAGGAGAATTTCGATACTGTACCGGATTTATCCATTGCCGATACACCAAGAACGTAGGGGTAAGCCGCAGGGTAGCCGACGTGCCCTTTCGCCTCACCGGCATTTCCGACTGCAGCAATCATCAACTTACCCTTTGAAGCGGCATATTTGATCGCCGCTTCCTCATCAGGATCGACATAGTCCGAACCGAATGACATGTTGATGATCTTTGCATCAGTGTCAGCAGCCGCCCGGATAGCGTCCGCAGGCTCGGGCGTCTTCTGCTTTTCTTCTTCGCTCGTCAATCCCTCAAGCTTGATGCGGTAGGGGACGATTTTGGCCCCTGGAGCCAACCCCCTGACACCACCACCAGCTCCGGTCCCCGCGATCAACTCGGCCATACTCGTGCCGTGGCCCTCGTAGTCGTCAGTTGCGTGGTATGCAACCGACTTGGGGACCTCGTCGACCAAGACCTGCCCCTTCAAGGACGACGTATCAGGGTTCACCCCAGTGTCAATTACAGCAATCTTGACACCTTTACCGGTGCTCACCTTCCACATCTGATCGGCCTTCATGGGATCCAGGTACCACTGCTTCGACTGCTCGTCAGAGGCCACGGCACTTGGCGCGAGACTCGCCCCTGCAACAGCCAGGGCGCCGACGACCACACCCATGACACGCACCCGTTGTACGCAACGCGCCTTGAGGAGTGCGAACCCCTCGACTCGTCGGCTGGTCCTCCCTGACTTCATGACGTTGTATGTCCTCGCTCGCGCTCAATTGTCGGTCGGCGGCGTATCGCGCCGCGACTTGGTGGGCATGCGTGTCTCTTCGTCTTCGACAAGATGCTCGGGACGCGTATCACCGGCCTCCGCGTTCCTCCTGTCACCCGTTTTCCCGTGGTCGCCGGCCCCACGTACAAGGCCAGTACCTCCACGAGTCATGCCATTGCGCTCGGCTTGGGCAACGGAATTGCGCGCAGCAGACTGGCCGGTGACTGCCTCAGCAGATCGTGCACCACCACGAGAAGCGGTCGCACCCGCGCCCGGCCCACCCGGCCTTGCCGTGGACTCCGGTGTTCCGATGACACCGCGCTGTCCGGATCGACTGGTCCCATTCCCTGAGTTGTTCGCATCCTCGGCACCGACAACAGTGCCGCGAGGAATTCTCGACCCACTCTTCCCCGAAGGGTCACCAGTGGCCGTAGGCCTCCCCCCGACCACACCGTTGGCCCGGCCGGCACCTGTGGCAGGCCCGCCATTGGCTCTAGGCGTTGACGTACCGCCAGGTCGTGGAGTCCCACCGGTGACACCGCGGCCCATGGCGGGCGACTTCGCCTCGGAGGCTGTGCCTTTGGCCAATGATCGACCAGTCTCTGCAGTGCGACCCATCTGGCTCGTGAGCCCTCGCGTTGCGGAGCGTCCTGAACCAACATTGTTCGAGCCGGACGTACCGGTTCGCCCTTGAGCGGACGTCGGCGAACGGAAACCGCCCGCTCCGCCAGCACTTCTACCTGAAATGCCATTGGGAATCGAGGCGCCGTAGCCGCCCTCGAACGCACCGTTTGGGCCACTCCCGACCACAGGTGCGCCTGTGGCTGGCGGCGTATGGCCAGTTACCGTTGCGGCCGAGGAGGGTGGTGGGAGTGTGCCGAGACTGTCGATATGCGTCCGAACAGGGACCTGGACGGGCGTAGTCGCTCTGGTGACGTCGTTCGGCGATGCCGGCGTGTTGTGTGTGCTGTGCTCGCTGGTGTGGACCGAAGCGGCTGACGTCACATGATGACTGCTGACAGCCGTTTTCCCAGTCGACTCCGTCCCGTTAGAGGTATGCCCTTCAGGCGTGAAGTAGCCTGAACCCGATGGCTTGGGTACGCCGACATCCGGCATGTCAGTGAACGTCGGAGCCTGCTTCTGCAGGACCTGCAGTTGCTCTTTCGACACCGAGTAATACGACGACAACCGGTTCATCTGGTTGATCGCCTCTTGACGATTCTTCTCCACCTGCACTGCAGCGGTGTAGTCGTGTTTGCTAGTGGTCTTCTCGACTTCGGTGAACGCGGAGGGTCGCTTCGGATTCGCTCGCGTGTCACGTGGCGGCATCGCCCCACGCACGGATGCCAGTCCCACAGCTGCGGCGGTGATCTGGTCGCCCGCCCCTCCGGCGAAGTCACTCAGGCTGTGTGTAGCAACAACGAGCGAACTACCCCAATCCCGGAAGGCGTTGCCCGATTCTCCGACCCAGTGGACGTTGTCGATATGGCCGCCGAGCTCCTCGGCCGCCGCCTTGATCGCATCGCGCGCGTCCCATAGTGCCTTGCCGGAGGATTCAAGGTCTTCGGGATTCGTCTGCCGAACGAGGTCAAGCATCTCATTGAGATCGAGATTCAAACCGTCGAAGTCCGTACGATCCCGCACTGCCTGACCAAAAGGAGTGGCCTCGACTGCAGTGCGAAGCATGCTGTTGAGGAAACCCCCCTTCGGACGCTCCTCAACTCCTCGCGCAAAGTCCGTGACAGAGTTCTGAGTCGAGATCCGATCCAGATCGCCCTTATGTTTGTCAGTCATCGTCAGAGCCTCGCACCAGTCTTCGGATCGTCCGCGTCCTTCTTCGGGGCGCGAATCTCCTTGATCTCCGTCTGGATCTCCCAGAACCGCCGACGCTGCTCCTCCTCAAGGTTGTCGAAGCCTCGATGCGCCCCCTGAACCGCGATGCCGATCGCCTCGATCTGCAGATGGAGGGTTTTGGACAGGGAGGTGAGCTGTTGATGGACGCTGTTGTACTGGCGGTACAGATCGTGCGGTTCAGGGAAGACGCTCTCCTGCCCCTCGCCGAGCGATGTCACATTGATCGTCTGGGCACCGACCCGCGTCGGGTTGCCCGCCGACGACTCAAGGTCGCTCAGAACCGTGTCCACCCGTTTCATGAAGGTGGTCAGCGCTTCGTTGCTGGCCTCCAGGTTCGCCGCCCTGGTAGCCGACACGTCCCCCACCATGTCTGCCGGAAGCACGACGCTCCTCCCCGTTTCCCCGTACGCCCATCGGTCACAGCCGGACCGAGGACGATCAACCGCTCACCCTACGATCGCAAAGCGAGCCACTCCTGACAACGCGTTTACCACTCTAGTCAGCCTGTACATCGAGGCCAACCGGCCTGTGTGTTAACTCAGTTACTGGGGCGGGTCAGACGCCACAGTCTGCCGGTTTTGTCACTTTACGACTTATGGATCACGCGTCCGCTGTACCGGCACCCTACGGAAGGTCCCAGCCCGCACGACCACGCCGGATGCCGCCGGCCAGGCTCCCGTTGCGATCTTCATGGAATTCCCACACGCGACCGGTCGCTCCGGATCGCAGCGGCTCCCACGCGCCACTCGGGGCGCACCGATGTCGGCAGGGGGCGTCCGGTCGAGTCATGCGCCGGCAACTCCGGGTTTCGGCCACTGCAGTCTTCCGGCGAGCGAGCACAGACGCGGCCACCACCTGTCGACCGATCGCAGGCTCAGCACCCACCCGAACCTTCACGATCGACAATCCGCGCACATCGGACGCGACTCTAATTTTCCTCGGCAGGGGTTGCTAACTTGACCAATCATCGTGAACAGGAGACGGCATCGCCTGCCGACCGGTGCGCCGGAGGCAGAGCACGGGGGAAGGTGGCCAAAGGTGGGCTGGGACGAATGGGAGCAGCTCAAAGGCGACGCGCTTGCGCGCCAACAGAGCTCCACGCACATGCAACTCAACTCGATCCCCGCCGATCCCGGCGGCGGCAATCCGCAGGGTGACCTGCGGGTCAGCCAGAGCGGCCTCGCCGCGGTCGGCGACGCGGCGTACGAGTTGCACCAAGCCTTCCAGCACGACAGCGACCTCGCCCGTATGAGTTCCATCAAGGCCGGCGACGGCCTCAAGAGCGAGGGATACGAGATCGGTTCGGCGCTGGACCACGTCGCCGAGCACTGGGTGGACCAGGTCCAGTCGCTCCTCGACGCGACGGCCCACATCTCCAATCACCTCGACTACACCAAGGGCGCTCACGAGGGCGACGAGGCGTACATCGCGGGCACGCTCAGCAGCATCGCCACGCTCGACCAGGGCTTCGACGAGCGGAAGGGCAGCTGAACCCGATGGATCTCGACGCGCTCCGCTACGGCAACTTCCACCAGCTCGACGAGGCGATCACCGACTGGCAGAACATGGCGAAGAAGCTCAAGACGCTCGCCACCGACGCCGACAGGAACCTCAAGGGCAAGGCGGACAAGGCGGATTGGGCCGGCGTCAACGCCACTGTCACCCGTGAGTTCATCGACAAGACGGCAGGGGAGTTCGCGGACGCCCACACCCAGGCGGACACCGTCGCCAACATCCTCAGTGACACCCGGGGCGAACTCGTCGGCTACCGCGACCAGTTGAACGAAGCCGTGGCGGGCGGTCAGAAGAAGAGTCTGACGGTACTGGACACCGGCCAAGGCACTTTCGTCGTCACCCGGACCACCCGCCCCGACTGGGCTTCCGATCCCAGCGGCCGGTCCGACGCCGTCGACCAGCACGAAGTCGACGCCCTGCGCGACGAGATCCAACGCATCCTCACCAAGGCCGCCGAGAGCGACTCCACCGCGGCCAAGGCGCTGCGCCTCATCGTCGACCAGGCCAAGTACGGCTTCTCCGACGCCAGTTACGAGAACCGGGATGCCGCGGCCAAGGCCATCGCCGACGCCGACGCGATGGCCAAGATCCTCGCCAAGAACCCGCACGACGTGACGAACACGGAACTCGCGAGCCTCAACGCCACCCTGGTCAAGTACAAGAACGACCCTCTCTTCGCCGAGGAGTTCGCCGAGCAGGTGGGCCCCAAGAAGCTCCTCACCTTCTATGCCGGCATCGCCGACCCCTACCAGGGCGGCTACGACCCCGCACGCGGCGAGCAGGCCAAGCAGCTTCAGAAGAACCTGGGCATCACCATCGGCCGCGCCACGCTCTCCGACAGCGACAAGATGCAGAGCTGGGAGAGCCAGATGACCAAGCTCGGCCCGGACCAGCTCGGCATCGACGACGCGAGCAATCCGACCGGCTATGCCGTCATGAGCAATCTCATGCGCTTCGGCGACTACGACGACCAGTTCCTCAACGACTACGGCGACAAGCTCCTCGCCTACGACAAACAGGTCAACGGCGAGGGCATCAGCCTCTGGGTCAACAACGCCAACCAGGGAGACCTCAACTACTGGGGCTACAAGAACGACCGCGGACGCGATCCGGTGACCGGTTTTCTGGAGGCTCTGGGACACAATCCGGGAGCGTCGGAGCAGTTCTTCGCTCGTCCTGACGTACCGGAGGGAGCTGTGGACAGGGACACCGTCGACGGGAACTCCGAAGTCAACGAGCACCTCAAGTACCTGACCCAGGAACGTGTCTGGGTGTCCGACGCCACCATGGAGGGCAATCACGACTTCATCGCCGGGCGGGACTCGCTCGGCCATGCTCTCGAAGCCGCCACGACCGGATATTCGTACGACGCCACAGCGGACGCGGTGAAGGCCGGTGGTGACCATCGCACGGCCGCCACCGCGGCCGTGATGGAACAGGTCGCCTATCTCTACGGGGGCGAGGACGGACCGAAGTTGCTGCACGACCAGCCCGAACTCGCCGACAGCCTGGGCAAGATGGGCGGCGCGTACATCGATGACATCGACTACGAGCTCTCCGGTATCGGCGACCACGGCAAGGACGCGGGCGACTTCCCCGCCCAGTACGCCGGACGCGCCCGGTTCGGGAACCAGGGAGCCATCGACTTCCTGAGTGTTCTCGGGCAGAACGAGGACTCCCACAAGGGCGTGACGGCCGCTCAGCACCTCTACACGTTGAGCATGCTGGACGCGAACCCGGCCACGAGCGAGGCCCACATGAACCACGCCCGTGACGTCATGTCGGTCGGAGCCGAAGCGCGAGGCATCCTCGACAACTCCCGTGTACAGCAGGCGGAGACGACGTACGGCCAGGACTCGGAAGAAGCGAACAAGGCGCTGGGCAGGTCGGCCGACTGGAAGAAGCTGCTCGTGGGGGCAGTCGTGGCGGGCGGAGTCGCAGCAGTACCGCTGCCCGGCTCGACGGCCGCCGCACTCGTCATCGCCCCTCTCGCCGCGGACACCATCACCGACGCGGCCAACACACTGCTCGGGCAGGAGATCGACAAGGCCACGGACGCCGCCGAATCCGATCCGGTCCACCAGTCGCAGATGACCAGTCGGGAGTTCTACGGCAGGGGAGCCGACGACCTCGGAACAACGTACGAGTCGTACCTCAAGGGCCACCCGCAGGCAGCGGTGACGGCCGACGATCAGCAGTGGAT
>Ga0307509_10010087_pt1 | contig 11644 bp, 16 predicted proteins | sample 10_EM_MG_FD_202245 | JGI IMG/M metagenome (GOLD analysis project Ga0307509, IMG submission 202245) | Populus trichocarpa ectomycorrhiza microbial communities from riparian zone in the Pacific Northwest, United States - 10_EM | ecosystem: Host-associated > Plants > Roots > Unclassified | place... | reverse complement strand
AAAGGCTTAAATCTGATATCTACTTAAGTTTAAGCGTTTGGCATTCTACTTCGACAACCAACTTTTCCTCGAGAGAACTAAATTGAGTGAAGCTTCGAGCTTATCTATATTAAGTTTTACCGTTGATGCTTCTGCATTATTTTACCTCATCATTATCTTCTACTTTGAGTGTTTGGTCCGGTCGCAACCTTAGAGTTCACCTCTCTATAGGGTGCCCCCGTTACACATGGTTGGGGGTGACAGTAGTGAGTTTTATTGTTCGCATCGGGCACCCTGTGTCAAAGGGATGAACCAAGCCATTATAATGGCCCCGAAAGAAAAACCCCCCCTCACCACAAAGAGCCGTTGTACCTATTGTGAGTCGACCCGACATAAGGTAGCCGACTGTGGGGATTTTCAGCATGATTACCTGAAACCCTAACCTCAACAATCCGTCCGTCAACCGCTCCGACCACGTTCGCCAGCACACCCACTGTCTGATCAGATGCATGAGGACGAGCCGGAGGAAGAACAGTTTGACGGCTATGACATGCCTGGCGGAGCCCAAGGTGGAAACACCGGAGGCGCTGGAGGTGGACACCCTCCCAGAGGCGGAAACGTTGCTGGAGGAGATGATCCGGGTGATTCCAGTTCTTCTTCATCAGATAGTGATGGATCTGATGCCTCACCCCCCGATCCAAGAGACTTCCTTGGCAGCCGCAACCTCCACTGGAGTTGAGAAAAGAAGGACAAGTACGATAGACGATATGCGGCCCTGAATAAGTTCATTCAGGAGGGTCATAAGGCTAAGAAGTCATCTCATCGGCCAAAGAAGCCAGAGAAACTTGGAGTTGACCTCTTCACCGGGGATCCCAAGGACACACAGCGCTTCGTACATGATGTCGAGATTAAGCTGGACTACTTCCCGATTCCTTGGTAAAGGAAATGGACAAAGTCAGCCTCGTCATCCCTCTCCTGAGAAATACTGCCAAAGAATGGTATAACGCCATACACCCGCACATTAACCAAGATGCGGCCAAACGATGAGCGATCAAGTTTGATCCCAAGAATGAGTTGCGAACCTGGGAAGAGTTCCGCAAGCGTTTGGAAGGCAGCTTTGGCGGTCACTCTGATAGGAATCGTGCTCTGAGGGAATGGAGCCAGTTGTATATGAAGGACAGAAAGGTCGATCGCTTTATCAACGAACTTATCCGCCTTGCAGCAGTGTTAGGGTATAGCGGGGAGTTTGTGAAAGACAGGGCACGCATGGCCATGACTGATGTCCTCAATGCTGCCTGGTCCATGAAAACCCCCTATCCAGTAGCCTATATAGATTACCTAGACCTACTGCGTCAAACTGGACACCACCTCAAAGATGCCTCCAATTTTCGTACACAGGTACAAAAGCCGCCATATTCTTCAAGACGTGTAAAGAGCGACGACATGCCTACTTCTGAGAGAAAGGGACAGAGGAAGGAGAAAAAGGCCACAGGCCCACGACATCAGAAGCCCCGCAACTGAGCGCAAGGGTTTACAAAACCCGCAGAAACAGAGCATTCAAAGATGCACCGGAATGTGCCTCAAACTCTGATTGACAAGCACAAACGGCTGAATCAATGTTCCCGTTGTGGACAAGACGGTTACTATTGGGCAAAGTGTCCATCCGCAGCCCCAGTTGTCGCGTCCTCACACATTAGGCGAAAACGAAGTGCTGGTGAGGCTGGACACGAAGCCACCCAAGGCCCAAAGTCGAGACGCATTGAAGCAGCTCCTAAACCTGCTGTGAAACAAGTTGTTGCCGAGCTCCGTGGATCACCCCCCCCAGATTTCGATATCTTGGAGGTTGATACCGACATGGATGACTAGGTAAGCTTTGTCATATGATAAGATCATGGATGGAAAGATGCTAACACCTTACGCTAGGCCGAATGATGGGCACGCTAGGTGAAGATGAAAGATGTCGGTTGTATGTTCCCCAGCCTTAAGCGCTGCAAAATGAAAGTAATATACCGTGCTAGAAAATGCATGATAGAGGAATGTTTCTTTTGTGACGTGTTGGGATGGTTACACCTCTTTCAATTTAGTTTTGTTTATTTCTTATGTGATACTGCGCAATATATTGTTTGCTTATCTCATATTGTTTTCCAATTTTTTGTAAGGAATTTGGTTGGGTTTTATTTTGATTTCGTCAGGCTGGACTTAACTTAGCAATTGAAGTTATTTTGCAAGTTTACCTCAGGAGGGTTGAATACCCGAAATCATGCTGGCGTGATAGTAAACACCCTAGCTATTGAAATCCCATAAATTTATCAAGTGATAAAACTATTCACGACCCGTTGTGGCCGCTCTTGTGTCGAAAGGCAAGAGATATTGACTAGTAATCGTAAATCATACCAAATCCTTCTAAGAAATACTAACCGAAATGTTTAGGGACAAGAGACCCCAGAAGCGGTTGAGGCTTGCAGGCCCACTGCCACATACAAGATCCATTCACGTGAGAGTGAGATTGGAATGGAGCCACAACCAAGAGAGGCTGAGTAGTGAAGCTCTCTTGTTATTGGATAGTAGCGCTACTGGTGCTGTTCTAAGTAGCGATTGGGTTAAGGTTGCCCAAGTACCTTGCGTTCGTCGGAAAGATCCGACACCTATTACAGATGCCAGTGGGAATCATATCCCAGGTTCGGGTCTCCATTATACTACTACAGTAGATATGTACCTAGGAGACCATATGAATAAAATGCGATTTGAAGTCGCAGACATGCCGGCAGGCAAAGTGAATGGTTACCTGCCAATGTCGTGGTTGAAGGACCACAACCCAGATATTAACTGGGAAAAGGCAGTCTGAAGTGGCGCTCTGAATATTGTAAAGCCCACTGCCTTAGAAAAGAAAGGCGTATGGAGTTCATTACAGAGGAGGAACTCTTAGCCGAAGACCCAGACAACATCTTTGTCATGGGAATGGCCCTCTATACTGATGAAGACGGGGACGATATTAAGGTCAAAATCCTTCCAGAATATCAAGACTATACAGATATATTCAGTCAGGAGAGGATAAATGCTCTGCCCGAGTATACTAAATACGATCACCGTGTTGACCTGGTCCCTGATGCCAAGTTGCCAGATGGGCCTATATATCCCTTGTCTAAGAAGGAATTAGACGCATTATGGGAATATATTAAGGAAATGGAGGATCATGGAAAGATCAGAAGATCTTCTTCGCCAATAGGCGCTCCTATCCTATTTGTGCCGAAGCATGATAGTACGCTTCGGTATTATGTTGATTACCCAGGATTGAATAAGATCACTATTAAGAATAAGTATCCGTTGCCCTTGATGAGCGAGCTTGGCAGTAGGCTCGGTAAAGCCACTATCTTCACCAAATTGGATTTGAAGAATGGCTATTATCTTATCCGCATGGCGGAAGGTGAAGAATGGAAGACCGCTTTTAAAAGCAGATACGGTCTTTATGAGTACACCGTGATGTCCTTTGGGTTATGAAACGCACCGTCAACTTTTCAAAGTGTGATTAATGATGTATTCCGTGACATGTTAGATGTCGGAGTCATCGCTTATATGGATGACATTCTGATCTATACGGAAACAGTAGAAGAACATGTCGCCCTAGTTTGGCGGGTCATAGAAAGCCTAAGAAAGGCACCCCTTTGCGTTAGCATTAAGAAGTCAAGCCTCCATCAACAGGAAGTAGAGTTCCTTGGATATAAGATATCCGCTAGAGGAATCTCTATGACAAGTACAAAAGTTGAAGAAATCCGGGCATGGTGAACGCCCGAGAAGGTCGTCGATGTGCAAAGCTTTATGGGCTTTGCTAATTTCTATCGTCAGTTTATAATGGGTTTTCGTAAGATAGCTAAGCCATTGACGGACTTGACAAAGAAAGGTATCAAATGGGCATGGACTCCTTCGTGTCAAGATGCTTTTGACACAGTGAAGGAAATGTTTACCACGGGCCCAATTCTGACACACTTTGATGACACTCATCCAACCAACTTGGAAACCGACGCTAGTGACTTTGCGTTAGGAGCCGTATTATCTCAACTCTGTGAAGATGAGAAATGGCATCCTGTAGCTTTTCATAGTAGAAAGTTCTCGCCAGCGGAGATCAATTATGACGTCCATGATAAAGAAATGCCCACAATAGTGGCAGCCTTTAAAGAATGGGCATATATGTTGATGTCGGTTGATGATCAGATATTGGTGTATACTGATCATAAGAATTTAGAGTACTTTAATACTACAAAGACTCTAAACCGCAGACAACACCGGTGGGCAGAGTTCCTACAACCGTTCAATTTTAAGGTTATTTATAGGGAAGGACTATTAAATGAAATGGCTGATGCTTTGTCGAGGCGTAGGGACTACCGCCCTTAAGGGGGGAGTAATTCCGAACCTTTTACTTTTTTCGAGCTGGACACTATGTTCATGAGGAGCCCGTCATCTTGCGACCACATGTGTTGCAGACTTGCCAAGGTTTTCGGTTACAGACAACCTTTCATGAGGCTCTTGTAACAGCAGCAGATAATGATCAAACCTATTTAGCAACGCTAAAGGCACTCCTCAAAGGCAATAGTAAGGTTGATACAAACTTTAGTATCGAAAAGGACTTGCTTCTGTATAAGAACAGGTGGTATATTCCAAAGGATGAAGGTCTAAGACAAACAATCATGGAGGCTGAACATGATTCAAAGATTGCTGGACATTTCGGAACATACAAGACCATTGGTAGGGTTAGGGCTAACTTCTATTGGCCAAAAATGGATGAAGACATTACTGAGTACGTGCGTTCTTGCGATGTATGTCAACGTAATAAAGTTATCAGGCATAAGAAGTACAGGCTACTAGACCCTTTAGAAGTTCCTATGAGGCCATGGACCGCAATATCCATGGACTTCATTGTTGGGTTACCAAAGTCAGAAGGCTATACGAAGATATGGGTCATGGTAGACAGCTTACCCAAGATGGCACACTTCATTCCGCTGAAGAATGAAGAACATATTAAGGAACTGGCCTTGACGTTTGTGAAAGAAATCTGCCGCCTCATTGGGCTTCCTGAATCAATAGTCTCTGACCGAGATACCCGATTCACGTCTGAGTTTTGGACAAGCCTAATGCAACTACTGCAAGTAAAGTTGAATATGTCAACGCCATTCCATCCTGAAAGCGATGGGCAAACTGAAAGGGTTAATCAGACACTGGAGCAATACTTAAGGAGTTATTGCACCTATCAGCAAGACAATTGGGTATCCCTGTTACCGTTTGGAGAACATGCGTATAATACCTCCATGTCTGAATCCACAAAGGCTAGTCCCTTTGAAATTAATTATGGATTCGCCCCGCAAACGCAATGGTCGGGATGGTGTCAGATAATAAGGGAATACACCTAGACAGTGAGCTTGTTGTGAAGGATTGGGAAGGCACATGGCAAGGAATCCGAGAGACAATACAATGGGCACAGGAAAGACAACGGAAATAGCATGATCAGAAAAGACAGCCAGATCCGGAATATGTCACGCTAGAGGATGTCCTCCATGGCAGGGCTAAGAAAGCCGACAGAGTAATGCTTAACCGCAACAATCTCCTCACAAAGACGCCTATGGAAAGACTAGACCACAAGATGCTGGGACTATTTGTTGTCCTACGCAAAGTAGGTTCTAGGGCCTATGAGATTGAACTGCCAGACAGATGGGAAATCTATCCTGTGTTTCATGTCCGGTTGTTGGAGCCTTACCCGGAGGATCCCAACAGGAGACCTCAAAAGGAAATACCAACGCCGGATATTGTGGATAACGAGCCTAGTTATCTAGTCTCAGAGATTGTTGACAGTCGGTGGTATGGAAATCCTAAGAAGACATTTCCCCACCGGTTTGTACAGTACATGGTTGCTTGGGAAGGGTACTGTCCAGAAGAGAATTCTTGGGAACCGTATGATATGTTAGAAGATACCGCAATGAAAGCATTGCAGCAGTTCCATGAGAGGTATCCGTCTAAACCTAGAGACTATAGGGTTATAGACAATCCCAACCGTGGGACCAAAAGACGACGTTGACGGTGTAAGGACAGACCAAGAGAAGAGGGGAGTAGTAGAACGACCCTACGATAGCTAGCTACAATGACTATCACCTTAGCCCAAATGGTATACCAAGTGGTAACCAGAGGTGATATGGTCTAGTATACTTAGTATACAAATAGCTGGTTAACCTAGGACGAGGCTTAGGACATAGAAGAGTAGCCTTGGGTACTCTATGAGGCAGGGTAACCTTTCGGGAGGAAGTTCGCATAGAGTCAAGGAATTTATGGGAACGTTACACAGGCCTCCGACAACATTTAGTGTTGACGGGCGGACTGCCGGAGCGGTTGAAGGCATAAGGCAAAGTTACCCTACCTTGGGAATTTGACCTTTATGTCAATGGACCCCAGTTACCCTACTGTGGAGTCCAAGTTAGCCTACCTTCACCAGCAAAGTCATCCTAGAACTTAGAGGTCGATTGCCTGACATTCTATGGGCTCTTAGATGTTCTTGGGGGCACACGCATCTGCGCAGGGAAGCCCCACGCCTGTGTAAAGGTGGCTCGAACATACTATTGAACTTGGGCGGGTTTTGCTAACACCACCCTCTGGCCCCAGCGTTGGGACGGCACGTCATCGGCAGACGGCTGTGTAGTTGCTCGTTTGCTAGTTAAAAGACGTCATTGGAGCAGCTGCAGTAACACCGTATAAGTCGTCGCCGTCCGTCCGACTGAATGTCGTTCGCTGGATATATAAGGGGAGTATGGGTAACCGCCAAAAAGGGGGTCACCCATATATGGTCTCTCGGGCATCTAGGAGTCTATTCCTGCCTACAGGTTGTAGGGTAGTCTTCCTAGTAGTACTCCGGTAGTCTCAGAGGGCCAGGGTACCTTCGAGACAAATACTTCAGTAACCAGCCCGGACTTTCTCCCCTTGATTTGTAGCATTACAAGGGGTTGTTATTGGACTCTAGAGGTATGTGTCTTATCACCGTAGAGTATGTCCCGACAGGTTGGCTATGGGTAGCGCCCACTTAGCCAACCATCGGCTACATCTCACCGGTGGAGCTTGCAGGTCAATTTATCACATTGAATAGTCGCGTAGATTAAATGATGGACTGCATGGCTTGTATAGACGAAACTACCACTGGGCCAGTGAGTCCACCACCTAGGTATTGATTCCGGTTGTTGTCATAACAGTTAGCCACTAGTATGACTTCGATAGGAAGAGTTTTTCACCTGCAGTTGTATAGGAGATGCATTGCAGAATCTCATATCCTATTGATGGAGTTAAGTGTACCTGAGTTGGTCCGACACTTCCAGCAGGATAACTCCTCATGGAGGGTAGGACTTCGGACAAACCCTGAGCAGGACAGGGAGCTCGCACAAGGTCGGAAGTAGTGATGAAAGTCTAAGGCTTAAATCTGATATCTACTTAAGTTTAAGCGTTTGGCATTCTACTTCGACAACTAACTTTTCCTCAAGAGAACTAAATTGAGTGAAGCTTCAAGCTTAACTATATTAACTTTTACCGTTGATTCTTCTGAATTATTTTACCTCATCTTTATCTTCTACTTTGAGTGTTTGGTGCGGTCGCAACCTTAGAGTTCACCTCTCTACAGGGTTCCCCCGTTACAACCTCTAAGTTCTAGGATGACTTTGCCGGTGAAGGTAGGGTAACTTGGGTTCCTCAGTAGGGTAACTGGGACCCATGGGCATAATGACCAAATTCCCAAGGTACGTTAACTTTGCCCTCTTATGCCTTTAACCGCGCAGGAAGTCCTCCAGTCAACCACAGAAGTCGTCTCAGAGGTCCGTGTAAAATTCCCATAATTCTCTTGACCTTATGTGAATGTTCTCCCGAAAGGTTATCCTGCCTAGTAGAGTACCTCAAGGCTACTCAACTATTCCCTAGGCCTTATCCGCGGCTTACCAGCCATTTGTACAATGTATACGAGACCATACCACCTCTGGTTACCACTTGGTATACCATTTGGGCTAAGGTGATAGTGATTGTAGCTACCTATCGTAGGGTCATTACACAGGTGCAGGGAGGAGACATATATGATGAACAGTAGGGGGGGGATGGGAGATCCTTGAGGGACCCCGACCGACACAGGAGCGAAATAGCGAGGGGACCCCTGTAATGTCAGGCGGCAGGTCCTGTCTCTGAGGAAAGCGCTGACCCACTAGACCAGATATGGGCTGACCCCCTTCCTGTGGAGGAGAGAGAGGAGTGAGGGAGACTCCACGTTGTCAAAGCCCCCCTTCACGTCGAGGAAGACAGTGAAGACTTTGTAGCAGTGGTGGTGGAATGACTCAATATTGTGTTGAAGGATGAGGGCGGCATCGGCGGTGGATCTCCCGGCGAGGGACCCCCACTGAAGGGCGTGGATGAGGGAGCACATTGTTGCTTGGGCCGAAAGGCGAGAAGCTACCACTCTCTCAAGGATTTTAGACACCGTACGAAGGAGGACAATAACCCTGAAGGAGGAAGGTGAGTCGTATGAAGGTTTACCCGACTTGTCGAGGACAATACCAAGTGCTTTCTTGAGGGAGGAAGGGTGAAAACCGTGGGCCAGTTGGGGGTCCAGGAGTGAAGGGAGAAGGAAGAGCTTGAGGCGGTGTACAGACTTCCACACAGAGTAAGGGATGTGGTTGGGGCCAGGGGCGGAGGGGTTCGAGGATTTGGAAAGGGCCCTGGATACCTCTTCGGAGGTGAGGGGGGTATAGTCCTCATAGTGCACTAGGCGGAGGAGCGGAGGAGGTGGGGGTTAGGGGGGAAAAAAGTGGTGAAGGAGTGTGTCTGCTACTTCGGTGGGATCGGAGGCCACTGGCAAGTCCGGGAATCTCTGAGGTGGGTGGCCAAATGCGAACCTCTTGGCCGTCCAGAGGGCGTGTGGAGTGGCCGAGGACAAGAAGTCCGACCAGTTTGCCTTCTTGGCCGAGGCGATGGTCTTAAAATATGTTCTCCTTGCGCTCTTCACATTGCTCCAGTTGAGGGAGGACGGGTCGAGGCGGGATATCCTTGCAAAATTGTGGTATTCCCTTCTCACAGACGATAGGCGAGGTGACCAGCATGGCTTCGAGCGGGGGCATGCGCGTTTACTCGGGGCATGGGAGGTCAGGAGGGAGGTGAGGCTAGCTGAGGAGAGGTCGAACCATCCGCTCAGGGAGTTGGGCGTGTGCCTTGCTGGGTAGGGCAATGTGGTGAAGGTATTCAGCGCCTCACCTACCGCTTCCAGGTCCAGCAGGGCCCAGTGTGGAGTAGGGGGGGGTAGCTCTAACTACTGTGACCTTCTTTCTTTTTTCTTTTTTTTTTCTTTTTTCTTTTTTTTCTTCTTTTTTTTAAATCATATGTTCATTGTTTCCATGGTACAAGAAATGACATGCATCTTTAACGATATGGTCAAAACAAAACCGAAAATGAAACATAACCATCAACAAAGGAAAACCAACATAACCAGTTCCCCCAACGCGACCAATAAGCGTCGCAAAGCAGCCATAGTTGATATTAAAAAAAGTAAAAACCGCTATCAAGTCTCAAGGGCCAGGGGCGGATGGGGCTGTAGACTGAAAGAGGGGGTTTGAAGCGGGTGTGTGGAGGGAGGAAGCAAGCGGGGGCATCCCAGGCTGGAAACCAGTGGCGCTAGTGCGAATGAACTCAGCCAGTGCAATGAGCAGCTGCTGGTCGAACCAGATCAGGGCTTCAGGGGCCAAGTCCGAGACCCCTTAAAGGAGGCGGGATCTCTGATGGGCGGACGAGGGGCAGGATAGGATGGCCTGTTCGAAGGTCTGTGGGGCCTCAGAGCAGAGCGGGCAGGATGTGTCGGCACCAGGGTTGTCTCATGAAGGGTGAGCCGCAAGATAACTGTTTCCACAGCACATCTGGTGTAATCTTCCCGCAACAAATTTGCCCAAGCCCATGAAGGGATTGGGACGTGTTGAGGGCGGATAGGGGTAGTATGGGGGGGCTAGGGTGTCAGACCAGTCGGATAGGAGAAGATGTTTGGCCCTTACTTTAAGGCGAGCATAGGATGGGACGACCCCAGAGACTAGGGGCAGGTAGTCCATCAAATGGAGGGAGATGGGTGGTAAAGTAACCACGTCGTGTATGAGGGGGACGGCTGCATTAGCCAAAGCTGTGATAGCATTCTGTCAGTACCTAGGGTTCTTGGTCTTGTCGGGAGTGGCATACCAATCAAGGTTGAAGAAGAGATAAGGTTGGGAGGTAATCTTTCCACGTGCCAACAAAGGGGCGCGATGGGGTGAGAAGGTGGGGACGGACTTAGGAAGGCGTGCCGTGGCAGGGTTTATCTCCGGGGGGGAGCAGATCAGCCTTAGGCCGGCATGGCGGCGTTGGTGGCGTATAAGAACTGGTAGCGGGAGGAGACTAGCTTCCCTGTGCAAACACGTTAAGTTGGTGGTGGAAAAGCAGTTAGTGATCCACCTGCAGACCCGATGCCAGAAGACGGACATTGGGTTCATGATAGACGGGGAAGGGATCCAGACAGCGGACCCGTATAGGAAAATCGGAGCTATAAGAGAACGCGCCAGGGGGAGAGAAAGGTAGGGGAGAAGGCCCATCCCGGGGGAGGAGAGGCGGCGAATCGTAGCCAGGTCGGCATTTGCGAGGGTGTACCTCCTGGAGAAGTGGGACCTTGGGTCAAAGGAGGGAGTGAAGATGAATCCCAGCCACTTCAGGCGGGTCTGCGGGTACAACAGCTGATCCTCCAGCTGCACCGGGCGAGAGCACGGTGGTTCATGGCTTCTGGTAGTCCTCCAGTGGATCAGTTCGGTTGTCGGAACGGAGAAGGAGATGTTGATTGGGGAGGCCTTTCTCTTGAGCAATGAGAAGGATTTCTGAAAGAGGCGAACGTTGGTTCTGTAGGAGGCCGAGGCCACAGTGACAGCAAAGTCGTCGACTTAGGAGATAATGAGTAACCTGGGGCTTTCCAGGTGGAGGGAGAAGACGTATATGACGAACAGTAGGGGGGAGATGGGAGATCCCTGATGGACCACGACCGACACAGGAGCGAAATGGAGAGGGGACCCCTGGAATGTGAGGCGGCAGGTGCGGTCTCTGAGGAAAGAGCCGACCCACTGGACCAGATACGGGCTGACCCCCTTCCTGTGGAGGAGAGAGAGGAGTGAGGGAGACTCCAGATTGTCAAAGCCCCCCTTCACGTCGAGAAAGAGATTGGAGACTTTGTTGCGGAGGCGGTTGAAGGACTCAACATTGTGTTGAAGGACGAGGGCAGCATAGGCGGTAGATCTCCCAGGGAGGGACCCTCACTGAAGGAGGTGGATGAGGGAGCAAATGGTTGCTTAGGCTGAAAGGCGAGAAGCTACCACTCTCTCAAGAATTTTAGAGAGCGTACAAAGGAGGATAATAAGCCTGAAGGAGGAAGGTGATTCGTAGGAAGGTTTATCCCGGCTTGTCCACGACAATACCAAGTGCTTTCTTGAGGGAGGGAGGGTGAAAACCGTGGGCCAGCAGGGGGTCCAGGAGGGAAGGGAGTGATAGCTGGAATCCCATAGTTGTTAGGGTATGATAGTTAGTTTGGGGTACGACCGGTTTAGGGTCGTGACTGCCACTTGGGGGTTTTTCCCGTTGTGTGGGTTTTTCCTGTTTTGTGTGT
>Ga0307509_10010085_pt1 | contig 11647 bp, 12 predicted proteins | sample 10_EM_MG_FD_202245 | JGI IMG/M metagenome (GOLD analysis project Ga0307509, IMG submission 202245) | Populus trichocarpa ectomycorrhiza microbial communities from riparian zone in the Pacific Northwest, United States - 10_EM | ecosystem: Host-associated > Plants > Roots > Unclassified | place... | reverse complement strand
TAATTGGGGGCCGAGTGAGGCTCCTTAATAGTACAAAAATATGAGCTTTCAGATAAGCCGATAGGTGGACTGAGTACGCGATCCAACAAACTGGTTTGCCAAAAATGATCAGATTGCCTATCCTGGACGGTGGCCGTATCCTTGGCATTATCTCTCGGTTCATTTCTAATTTGGTTCATAGGTTGTCAGCTCAGTTCATTATGACTCCAACGTGTACGTGGGTCGAGGGCATACTTGGCTGATTCTGATCAGGCATTTTTTGCAGCGCCTCTATTGTTATTTTGTGATATATCAAGGCATTCGGCTAAATCACGGTCGTGCGCGAACGCCCGAATGCCATATGAAGAGTCATCAAGCGTCATCAAACCACCATTTCTGGCGTATTTCTGACAGTTAGCGCTATTTGTCAGGATCGCCTTCTTCTCCCAAGGTCGAAATTTCGGGAAGGTTTGTTTAGCGAGCAGGCACGGTATTTGTATGGAAACGGAAAGATGAAAAAAAAGTTTGGCTCTAATCAGGTCCAACGCTCAGGCCAGCGTCTATCCTGACAATAACACTATCGCAAGCCTCTCGACGACGTCCCCCTTCTCGTTCTTCTCAACTCCCACCTACGATTTTTCACGTCCCTTTGAGTCCTGTGAAATTTGGGCACATCAGTTCTTCCGAGTTCGGTAAGTCAGAACCGCTATCACTTGCGTGCAGGGTTCCTGTCGTTAATGCTCGACGTTGTGGGCTGGTTGTAATCAGCTACAGATATATATACCAATCGTGAGCATCAAGAAAAATGGACCCACAAAACCTTCCCTGCGTCCCCTCGATCTCTCTCAATCATCCCCAACGTGCTTGGCGGCGTCAAGCCTGTCTAGCTTTTCTGCCGATTCCATCAGACGGCTCACGTCCACCAGCTTATACCCTCACTTATGAAACCTTTATGTTCATAATATTCTCCATCTTGTCAGACGACGACTTCTGGCCCAGTGAACCTTGGGACGGACGCGCCGTCGCTCTCCGTCGGGCATCGCAGATATGCCAACGTTGGCGGTACTTCTCCCTAAGTTATGGGGCACTATGGAACGGGAACGTTCTCTCTGCGAGCCTCCTCTCTTCGCCTGAGTGGTTAGAAGAGCTTTTAAGGAGGTTGAACGGCGAAGATATAGACGTGTTCATACCCGGGCGCGCAAACCCTCAAAACGTTTTGATGGTGTTGGAGCACCTTCCGCGAATCCGGACCCTCGAAATGTATATCCAGACTCCAGAGGCATGGCAAGCATTGGAATTCGCGGTTCAATCAAAACCAGCCCCAAGTTTACAGCGTTTTTCGGTTTCCACCCGCTTCGAGAAAAGGCGACGCTTTTTCCGACGCTTAACCCCACGGAATATATTCTGGGGGCAGGCTCCAAAGCTACAACAGCTCCGATTGCACAATACCCCCATCGATGTCTCGGAGCAAGTATTTTTTGGGCTCACGGAGCTTGTACTGGAATCCATGCCTTTCGAGCCGATATCTTACGTTCTTGATTCCCTTCGACATATGGGATACCTTCGAAAACTGTGTATAACACGCCCTCAAGACAACGCGACGAGCTATACGAATGTCAACCCTCCGATCCATTCCCCGCCTCTCCCGCTTCCCGACCTGATCGAACTGCAGGTGTCATGCCCTATCACAGACTGTGCAACACTACTCTCACTCATCGTACCGAACAAGGCTTGTTCCATGGCGATTACGGTTGGCAATGGCAACTTGGGGAAACAATTTCGGTCGATCCTTTTACGAATCAAGAAAATACTGCAAGGTTGGAGTTGCGAACCTTTGACAGGATACCAATCACTTCGGTTTGGGACGACTTATGTCGACTACTTGATCCAGGGACCTGAGACGATAAGCCAGGAACATCCCTACATCAACCTTGCGGTTTCATGGCCCCGGGATTCACGCTACCTCGAAAACCTTTTTACCCTTCTTCCACCCGTAACGAGAGCATTTTCTCGATGCGAATCTCTCCCCGATACTCTCAAACTATATATTGACGAGGATATATATACGGATCCTCAACATGATCTACACCTGAGGCTACGACAACCTCTATCTGAATGGCTCCTCTCGATGAACGAAGACAACATCCACGCTGTGGAATTTGAAGGCAGCTATGCCTTCCTCCTTTACCAACCACTCCTTAAGGCCCCAAAGTCAACTCTCAAGCAAGACAATTTAGACGAAGGCGAAGAAGAGGAAGAAGAAGAGGAAGTTCCCCTTCCCTTTATTGGTGATGTGAAACTCGAATGTGTGAACCTTGATCATCGCTGTCTGAGCAAGCTGGGAAGGCTTGTCAAGTCTCGACGAAATCTGGAATCTCCTATCATTTATCTGGAATTCGTTCAATGCGGAAACGTTCACTTTGAAAGCTTAGCTGAGTTCGATGTCGGGCTGATTACTGTCGATGGCATCGTGGTTAACGACGTCGACAATCCTGACGTGGATATGGATGGCTGGGATTCTGACTACACGGTACAAACGCCGTCGGACGAGGAGTAGGTTCTCGTTCATACATGCATTAATCCTCATCCAGGGGCTCCTTATGGATCGCTACCTTCTCCATGATCATGATTTTCGCCGGGTATCCTGTCTACTTCCTGTGCATGTATTACTTTTAACACTGCTGAATCCGCGTCAATTTACTCCTTTTTGTTTTTATTTTTATTTTGGTTATTAAATACAAGTACTGCAGGGCAAGTCGGTACACAGATAACTTGACAGTCCGCGCAATTGCCGTGAGGCGGAACGCCGAGCGCCGACGGTGGATCTCGATCGTTCTTCCGTCGAGGTACCGCCGATCTCAGTGATCGGAGCCAAATCCAAAAAGTCGATAATTGCAGCTTTCCAAATCCAGTACTTACCTTTCACCGCTTTCATCACATCCAGAGTCACTTATATTGTAATATTACCAATGCTATGTATATTCCAGATATTTTTTTGGTGCAAATGATTCAATTTTCTAACCCTGCGAAGTATGTATATAAGCACTACCTCCCGATCAAAAATGCATTTCCTGTACGAAAGTTAAGGCGCTTCCTTTGGAGGTTTGTTGGAGCTAATTTTGCAAGGTTGACTCAGATGTTAAATGGCGGTGAAATCTAATGGGCACAACCTTTATCTCCAGCAGTACTCCAGCAGTCTCTCAATGTTCTTAACCCTTGGGTTCTTCAAGATTGTATTAAGTTATAGAATTTTTTATCCCTATCGTTTTGACCTTCTCTGAGATTAAACGGGTTCCATCCAATGTTACGACATTGTACTCTCTGCAATATATCTGGCACCTAGATGGCGTGCAAGTACGAGCAGACGAAAAGACGATAGGCTTATAGAGTAAATTACGGAAACTACTCGCCGGTTTGAAGCTTGCTTCTATGTAGAAAGAGAAGCAACAGTAGACTTACCGTCGGGAACGATAGGCGCTGGGAAGCGAGTTGACAGAATCGGCAGCAGAATTGTCTCATACTTAATTTACTCCCAATTAGGCTAACTCGGGAGATCTTCGTTTTCTGGATAATCGCAGACCAACATGTTAATTAGCTAACAAAATCAGTGGCACCAAAGCATCCCAATTTTCATCGATAAATAATCATCAAAGTTGTCGTACTAGTACCATCAGAATTATTGTTCCAGTTAGGGGGAACCTACCTCATACAGGAATTTGCAGTAATGAACGATTTTGTTCCATATACATATTACATACAGGCTGTGTATTACTAGTTGTACTAGTTCAATTCTGCATTCCATCAAGTATGACAGATAGCCCCTTTCTATGGGTCAGAAAGCACCACCTGACCTTGCTAAATTCCATGCATGGCAAGAGGTTCTACGCCAAACGAGCCTGAATCGTGCAAAACGTCCATCCCTGCATCCGCGAATCGTCTGACAACATCTTTGGTCGTCCCTTCAACGTGGTCGAACCCTAATAAGCCGAGCGTTTGATTTCCGGCGGCATAGCAGTCATCAATGTAAGCCTGCAATAAGTCAATAGTGCGTTTGCCACAGGGCCTCAAGATCCTGCCTAAATCCATATCGTAGAAGAACAAGGCATACAAATTTTTAAACTCCATTCGGTGGGTTGTTTCCTGGTGGTCACGAGGGGTGTGGGTGAACCAGGGTGAGAGGAATTCGACTGTTTCGTGGTTGTATAGGTTGAGGTCATGAAGTTTGACAAACGGGGATAAGAATTTCCTGACCACGTCGGAATGTAGATGTGGGTCGATTTGGATGGGTGCTTGAAAGTTGAGATGAAGTCCGGTGATTCCAGTACAAGACCGACGGAGACCGCACATAAGGTCTGCGAGAACAAACGGTGGGCCTTCGGGTTCTAAAGAATGTGGGTGGATTCGGGTATCACGCCAGGAAAAGATGATTTCAACTGATGGGTAAACACTCTTCTGTCGTTCTTGACGAAAGAAAGGGAAATTTCGCGTCGTAACCGAGTTAGGGAGAACCTGCACGAAAAGGGAATCACCAAGAGAGGTATTATTCGAGCTATATCTGGACTCCAAACGGTTGGTTAAACCACGGAATGCGAAAGGCTCGCAGGAACCAAGCGAGGTCCTTAGTCCCTCTTCGCACGTCAACTCTATGCTGCAAGCCATTTGAACATTGAGCCGACAAAACAGCTGGGCACAATGCGAGGTTGGACCTCGGATTGAGAGGAATTCGAGGCACGGAAGATCGAATGTGGGTGTATCGTAGTCAAACCCCAAGTCCTCCCCTCGCCGCCAAAATGCGTTCGTCAACGTGGCGTTGACGATCTCCAAGCGTTTCAGGCGTGACATTGTGGCGACGCTACGGACGAGGTCGTGCGGAGAGTACGCAACGGTGCGTGGCAAATTATGAAGAGATAACTCCTCCAAATTCCCGAACACCGGGGAGTCGAGGACGAAGGTGCATCCCCGTAGTTCCAACGAGCGAAGTTTCCAATGATCAAGCTCGTACTTTTTGGGTCGAAGTGGCAAACCGTAGAGGAGATATGGATCGAGACGCTGGCATGTGGAAAATGAGGCCTGCCCCCAAATCCCTCCATAATCAGTGACGAGAATGAGAGACTCCAGCTTCTTGACCGCTTGTTCGTTTTGAACGAGGGACAGCCATAAATGCATCCAACCACGCGCAGGAATTTTAATTGCCACCCGACGCGCCCGATGTAGTTGGGAAAAGAGGCGGGTCATTTTTTCGTAGAATTTGAAATATTGGAAAGCATTGGACTCAAAGACGTTTGCTATTCCGATGGTGCCGGTGCTCGACATCTTGTCTTGCAGCAGATGGGTGGTAGAAAGTTTGTCGGTAATCGAGGGAAGTATGAGTGTATCGAAGGGACTGTCACGGCAGCGTTCTAAGATTAGATTTTGTAGCCCAAGATCGGCATCTATGTCGAAGCCTTGGGCCCATGCAGCTGGAAAGTCGAGTAGTATGTGGCGCCACCGGCGGCAAACTTGAGAGGATTTCAACGTCGTTATGGTGGGATTGTGTCGAAATTGGAGGTCTATCAAACTGTTTTCAAGAAATATTTTTAGAAGAAGCTCAGTCGGAAAATCGGTGATGGATGTCATGAAGAGATTCTGAATGAGGTCAGCAGAATTTACAAAGAACCTGGTAGATAAACCCACTGCAAGAGCGTTGAACCGTTTTATGAGAAATAAAATGAAGGAGAGTTATTGCATCGACGGAAGCCACAGTGTGCAACCTTTAAGGTGGTAATTGGGCCAGGGACCTCCAAAAGGGCCATTGGGCCAGGTAGATTGAGAGTTGACCACGAAACATGCCACACCTCTTTGTAACAAGGGCCCAGTCAATGAGCTTCTTTGAGTCAAACTCTGTATCGTCAAATGTCAGCGCTGCACTTTAGGACGAGAATGTTTTGGTAGGTGACTGAGCTACAGCTACAAGTTAGCCACCGGATCTTTGGAGACGGCGGGCTTACTGCCGAAAGCGCTGAGCAGGGCCCAGTTCTTTAGGGTAAGATTCGGGTTAGCGCATCCTCGGCGGTAGAAAGGCAAAGACGAGAGACGTGCACAAGGAGGTACATAGGAATCCCGACATAAAATCGGAGTTCATAAAGAATGGTGCCATTATATCAAGTGAGTATGTGTACAAAATAGGCATGCAAAACTTAGCGCAGTCGCAGGTGCGTGGATAAATTCCTGTTCTTCTGGCAATAAAATCCTTCGTATGTGCCGAGTACATGGAAATATATTAATCGATAAGGTACTTTCTCTTGAAGAAAGCGCGAAGATGGAAAATTTGCCATACCCCGAGTCCTGCCAGCGAAAGGATGGTAAACCAAGCAAAGTTTTGCACACGTTGGTTCGTTGAGACTAGAGTATTGATGAGGATATAGTGAGATGAAGGATAAACCACAAAATACGCACAGTTCGTAGATGAGAACCGTTCTTCTCGTTTGCTCAGGTAATTCATCTCATCCACCACCTCCTTAACTAAACCTTCCAGTTTCCGCATTTCAGTCTCCAGTCCGGAGAGTGATTCTTGGTTGGCAATAGCGCTATATATTAGAGTAAGAGGATTTTCCACTTTCATTTCGCAGATAAAAAATACACACTTGTAGTCGACGGCGTCTGCCCCAATGTCGATATCCAAGTCAATAACACGGCTAAGTTTACTTTGCTCCTCGTATCCAATTGAAACATCTATAGCGTAATTGTCCTTTTTATTCGCGTGAAAAAGAGGGCCAAAACGTACCTCCTTCAATGTAGTTTTTCAGGCACACTCCAACTTCACCTTCTGAATGTGTCGTAATAGCCAACCGTGATTCGCCCTTGATGCCTTTCTTGCTCAGGTAAACGTTATGATTAGGGCCCGAGTCCACAATATCGATGTCAACGCGCTGATAGAGACCGGCACCGACGTTGGCAGTGACGATGACAAGAGAATTGGCGTGTGCTGAATTCCAGATGCACTTTTGTGGAGGATAGCGAAATGCGGGTAAGTTGAACTTGATGGCTGAGACTGCATGAAGAATGGAGAGAAGGAAAATGAAGAGTGGAAAGGTCAATGGCCGCGGTGAGGGCACCATCTCGGCCGTCGTCGTGAAAGTGGAACGTGAGTGAGTTTGCAACGTGGACACCTATTTTGGACATGACTACGATCACTCAACATTATCTCAGCCTCTTATATTATCTTTAATTTGTCCAGCCAACATGTCTAGAATCTAGATGGCAAGTGAACTTCCTGGAATAAAGTTGTTTCATTCCTACATCCGATCCCAAAGGTAATTTCCTGAAAAGTCTGTTCATGCGCCCGAATTTGACATCTCTTAAAGTTGGTCCTGCAACTTCTCCCACAACTCGAATGGCCAGGTGTTTATCACATACTCGCAACTCATTGTTTTCGACGACTATCTTCCGCTGTGGTAAAAATTGGACTTGCAGTGACGTGAACTACCTAATAAAGTGCGACGGCAAAACCCCAGGAAAATAGTCCGGGTACAGGTCGATACGTATCTCCCGGAAAATCATCAGTTAAGAAAATCCCACGCACTCCAAACCTCTTAGCAAGACATGCCATCGATGGATCCAAGACCGTTCGAAACAGAAATCACGAGTTTGATAGCTGTACTTACAGCTCTCAGTATCTTGAATCTGTTCACTCCCGTATTCTCCAAATTTGGAGGATTTGTTTCGTCGTCTCCACCTGAAGCTATCGTCGCGGATCTGAAAGACGACCCTTTTAATGCAACAAAAGTGGAAGATTTCGAGGATGGGACTCCATTTTCTGAAGGGCCTTTCTGGCAAGAGGTGTTTCCATAATTCGATTATCCACTTATCGACGCTCAAAATACTCTGCCTACCTAGCTATACCGGAAGAAATTGCTATTGGTTTTCTTGCAAGGAGTAAACGCCCTCAATTGGTGCTACAACCTATTGTCATAATGTAGCCACAGTCTGCCGTGCCAGCTTTCATCCTTCCTTAGGGCTGTACCTTCTTTTTTCGTGTCGATCTGTTTTCTGGTCATCGTAATTTCTGGGATGTCTCGTCCCAATAGCCACTACCATACCCGCGCAATCGCTCACTTGTCATGTTTGTGGACGATTCAAGTGTTTTCGATGGGTGCAATTTCTTTACTCCCCGCTTCCGGCGGAGTCTCTGGAACTGGACTTTTCTCGCGTTGGTACTTCCACTATCGATTTTATTTGCAGCTTTTTGTCTTGGATAATCGTGCTCGCCACTCCGAATGCCCCTCCGACTCATTATCCACTTGAAAGAATCTACGGCCCAAAGACCTTCTCCACATCTGGGAAATTCCCCAAGGAAAATGTTTCGGGGGAACACGGTGCGCGCAATTTCGTTGAAGCCAGATTATAACCTATGCAACAAAGCGGTCTCCCTGTTCGGAAAACTGTTCTTTTCCTACGCTGGCAGCGTCTTCATGCTTGGAGGCTCGAAAAAACTGATCTCATTTGATGAACTGCCCATTCTCCCAGCTCGCCTGCGAGCCGTCGTAAATCTGTCCCAGATCAGATATGCCAGGCGTTCTATCAAGCTTCCGTTCGAAAGTCTCCGCAAGCTAGGCTCCGGATACGAATTAGCTTATCAGCTCCTCCGTGTTAACTTCCCGCTCGTGTGCACTATCCAACTCCTGTCGGTCCTGGCGGCAACCACGTATTACGTCCCAATCGCATTCATCCAGTTCTTTTTGAAATACATAGAGACCGACCCTCAGCGCAATGACACCTCCTGGGGCTGGTTTTATGTTACCGGGATATTTGTAGGGCACTTCGTGGTTGTGCTATGTGAGATTGACTTCCTTCCTTGCATTCCTTGATGCTCACGAATTATCCCTAGCTAATGCTCAACTCTTCTCATTATCCAACAGCAACTTGAAGACCAACCTCACCCTTCAGCTAAATACGCTTCTGTACGCGAAAACACTGGTCAGGAAAGATGTACCTTCCAACACGAATGCATCACCGTCTGAGGAATCCAAACTTTCGACGGACTTTTCGAGCAAGGCCGAGGTCATGACATTGATGACTACCGACGTTGGACGCGCTCGTGAGCTTGCAAGGCTTATATTTTCTCTAACAGGTGTTTTGCCTCGCTTTTGTATGCAATTGCTGCCTAGCCTTACCCAGGTGTTTGGCAGATGCTGCGATCGGAATTAGCCTCGGGACGTACATGTTGTACAACCTACTCGGTATGACGATAAAGCCTACAGTTCCTCTCCTTTTTTGCATTGAACGGGTGCTCCCTAGGTGTCTCTACTTTCGTTGGGTTGGGTATCACTGTGCTCATGACACCTCTGAACCAATTTGCGGGGTATTCAGTCGTTTATCTCCAAAAAATGGTGATGTCGTGCCGTGACGAACGCGTTGCTCTTACAAATGAGGTTCGTTTCGCTTCCTTCCATATAAATACATCCAGGTCATGGAGCTGAAATTGATTGCTTAGTTCCTTGGAGCCATCCGTATGATCAAGGTCTCCAATTGCCACGCATGATGATGCCACTTCTGACGTCGAACTATAGTTCATGGCTTGGGAGCGAAGCTTCGAAAAACGAATTCTGGACGTCAGGATTCGGGAGCTCGAATACCAGAAGAAGATATTTCTCCTTGAGGTAGACTCATCCATCAACAATCTGTGTCAAGTGCTGAAAATTAGCTCGTAGACCCTGTGGAATTCCTTGGGGTAATAAATATATCGACTACGGATCAAAAGCATTGACAAATTTATTCGTAGGAATTCCACCCCGCTGATGTTTGCACTGGGCTGTTTTTGGCACTTCACAATGATACGCAGAAAAGAATTGACTCCTTCCATTGCGTTCACAGCGGTAAGTCCGAGAATTTTCCTGAATGAGTTGTGTTAATCCATAAGCATGTCTTATAGATCATCAGTGCGTAGCACAGCTTCTTACTTTGCACTGGATGACCAGATTAATTTGTGCCACTAGTCTTTGGGCAGATCAAGTACAATCTCAACGAACTTCCTGAATTCTTTGTGTCAGTTCTGCAGGTACATTCATCCCCCACCCCTTCCATATTCCACTTTCTACCAACGAGAAACATTCCAACAGGCATTCGTGTCCCTAAGAAGAATCGAAAAATACCTTTACGTTGCAGAAGTACAGGCACCCAACGAACATCCAACTCGGCAGGTTCTCGACGTTACTTTCCAATCTGCCACAGTGGGATGGCCCAAAATCCGACCAGCTTCATCAGAGAGAGAGACACCAGGTAACGGCTTCTCGCTCATTGACATCAGTACGACTTTCCCTCGAGGCGAACTCTCTCTTGTTTGTGGGAAGATTGGGTCTGGAAAGACCCTCCTTTTATTAGGCAAGCTGGGGAGTCTTATCTACTACTATTTATAGCTGATTAATTTGCGTTATATACAGCTTTGTTAGGGGAGGTAGACGTACTTGCTGGCCAGGTCTTTTGTCCGCGTTCGGCCCCAGATTCATATTCGTCCCTGTCAAAAGTAGATGCGATGGAACCTTGGATCATGGATGGGATATGTGCATACGTTCCACAGGTAAAAAGCCGACTTGTCCAGATTTTTATTTGATCTAATGAAATACATGTAGACGCCATGGCTTCGAAATCAAAGCATAAAAGGTGCCTCGCTGTCTTCAACTACATGCATCATTTCTCATGTGTACCTTGCAAGAAAACATTTTATTCGGCCTGCCCTACGACTCCGCCCGTTATGAGGCTGTCCTCGAGGTACGTGAGGAGTGTAAAACCCCAATCTACATCCCTTGATTTCATTTTTGTGCGAAAGTCCTGTGCATTGGTCCATGATTTAAGTGTCCTCGAGGATAGAGATGAATGCGAAGTTGGAGAGCACGGGGTGAGTGGTGCTTATTCGCGCTCATTTTTAATCCAGCCTCGTATTTTGCATGTAGATTAATCTTTCAGGCGGCCAAAAAGCAAGAAGTACGCAAATCATACCATTTCTTACAAGGCATAGCACTGACAGATGTAAGAAGTTTCGCTTGCCCGTGCGGTGTATTCGAGAGCCTCCATCCTGTTGCTCGATGACGACCTGTCTGCTGGTGGGCTTCTTTCTCCTTTTCTCTCCTCATGACAAATCCAATCGGATGACAGTCGATGCCCACACGGCCAATCACCTCTGGAACCATTGCTTCAAGAGTGTGTTGATGCACCGCCGGACAACGATTCTCGTCTCCCACCATATTCAACTTTGTGGGCCGGACTCCAAACTTATCCTTACTCTGGATGGCAGCAGAGTAAGCTTCTCAGGTCCATGGGCCAAATTTCAAGGGTCGGCGGCCATGAACTCGATCCTTTTGTCGAACCCAGCCCACAAGGAAGCTCTTCCAGAGGCCGAAAAGAAAGTGGAGGAGATAACGACGAGCGTTCTTGCTGAATCCACATTCCACGGTAAAGCCACCATCGTGACGAATGTCAATGGGAAACCTCCTGCAGCCAAAAGGAACGCCGAAGCACGTAAGCTTATTAAAGAAGAAAAACGCTTTGAGGGCAGAATATCCACGGGTGTTTGGCTCTTATACATACGAGCAAATGGGAACTACCTTTTTTGGTTAGTCGTTTGGGTTGTGTTGCTCCTCAGCTCCTTGTCACCTGTCTGGGAGAACGGATGGCTTAAGTGTGTGCAATTCAG
>Ga0307509_10010084_pt1 | contig 11648 bp, 7 predicted proteins | sample 10_EM_MG_FD_202245 | JGI IMG/M metagenome (GOLD analysis project Ga0307509, IMG submission 202245) | Populus trichocarpa ectomycorrhiza microbial communities from riparian zone in the Pacific Northwest, United States - 10_EM | ecosystem: Host-associated > Plants > Roots > Unclassified | place... | reverse complement strand
TGTAACAACAATCATTACACCAATTAATTTGGACCATTTTGATTTTAGTATCAAATTGATGTTCAATAAGTTTATAAAATTATAGAAAAATTTTAAGAACTCACATTTATATAAACACAGATAGAACTAAATAAACATACATCTATAAAAATAATAAAATAGTGAAATTCATTAAAAAAAATCATTGGAGTGTAGCCTCATGTATGACTAAAAAACAAATCTGAAGTAGTGTCACACGTGTGAGCGCGTTATTATGGTGTCAAGATAAAGAAGTCACCACCTAGTTATTTTGTTCAGGGTCACTGGGAGACCCGGGTAAACTGGTCTTATATGAAATTCTAGAGTAATGGATTGATTGTGGTCAGGGAAGGTACTAACACCCCTAACACATTTTACTTGAGATAAGTTGCATTGTGTGGTTTAGATGTGGTTTAAAGGTGTTGATGAGTTCCTAACCGATAGTCTGTCTATGGCTTAGAACAAAGATTTACGCTTATGAATAAATCTGGCATTTCAAATTTATTATAAGCTCGTATGCCTAGGTAAACTCTTATATGAAGAATCTATGTAGGTGCCCTGACAGGGTTCACCTGTCTTGGAAGGAAAAAGTGATTTCCACAACTTGTATATTCTAATGAAAATAATACTCCCAATTAAAATTAGTGAATATTCAATATAATTCTGAGAGTTTTCTAGCTAACTCCTGAAACTTAAATGCTAGCCTATTGGTAGGTTCAACTTTTATATCAGAATATTGATCATTAATTGTCACGAATTAAAATTTGTAGGGTTATTGAAATATTGCTCAAATCCTTAAGGAATTTTACAAACTTGTAAATTCCAAAAATACAAAAAAAACAACAAAACATTTCTAAAAAAAAATACGAAAAACAATTTTCTCTGCTTTAAATGAATAAAATACAATTTGTTTTTGTAAGGATTGAGCCCTATGCAACAAGCAAAATTCATTTTTTGGTTTTTTATATTATTATTATTATTTATTTATGTAAGGCCATGTTTAGCAAAACTATTTTTTCTTGCTCTAAAAAACTGTCAAAATGGACTTAAGGGTGTGTTTGTCAAACACCCCCTTTGACCAAAAAAATCCGTAACAAAAAGTTATCCAAACAAATAAAGCTTTAAGTACTTAACCCAAAACAAAATCAAATGGGTCAACCCAAAAACACTGGTTCAACCCAAAAACACTGGTTCAACCATTAACCGAACCAAAAACCAAGGCTTGAACCAAAAACTAAACCAAAACAAAGGTTTAAACTAAAATAAAATCAAAGTTAAAAATTAACACAAAACATAAAAAAAAATTCACAAAAAAACAAATCAAACACTCAAATCATGAAGAACATGAAGAACATTATCAAAAACCCAACAAACACAAATTTCAATCAAAACAAGTTTTCATACAATCAAGGGCAAAGTTTTATTTGCAATCATGCAAGGATTCATAGTCTAGCATCCATTCACTTTGTTTATCAAAGAATCAACACAATTTTATCAAAATAGGTTTTGATTTTTTATTCAAAACCAAAACTCTAGGATTAAAACCCTCATAAACTTTTTATTGATGTAAATAAACCCTAGATTACATACTAGTCAAGTTGCCTGAATGGTTTAGTACAAAGAATTGGACTAAAGATGATCCAAATCATAAGGCTAAGACAATATCTTTCCCAAGGAAGAAACTGACCCAACAACCCATAAATTCTCAGCTTATTGTTAAACTCTGAACTAGCCTTTTAGGCATCTAAAACATGTTGCATTTAATCCTCACAAATCACATTATCAATATTAAGAATATTTGAATCCAAAAAACTAACAAATAACATGAAATCATCAATAACATGCATGAATTTTCTAAGTTAAAAACTACCAAAGCTAAAAAACAATTATATTCATACTATTTGGATTCAAAACTTGACATCTTTAACATCTATATGTTAAAACATACTTGTATGAATCATGAACTTGCACTAAAAGACATTAAATTGATCAACATACTTCTAAAATCTCTAACCCACAAATAAAAACAACTTACTATTTTATTACAAAATAGAGTCAAACACTAATCAAAATACCTCATATACATCATCAACATGCTATTGGACTAAAAAAAAATCGAACAAGCATCAAAACCAAGAATCATGCCTTTAGTGCAAATCTCTCTAACACATTATTGACCAAAACTAAAATAAATTATCATAACAAAAGCTTGAGCAATCTAAAACATGCTTAAAACAAGAACAAGAACAAAACAAACTCTACCAAAAAACATCAGATTATTCCAACACCATAATTAAACCAAAAAATACAAGATAATCTCAAACAACATCAAAAGGGGTTTAAACATTAAAAAAACATGAATAGGTATGCCATATGGAGTCCACCTTTGAAATTTTACATGGTTATATGTTCTCCATGCTTGCTTGTTATGGAATGCTATTTTCCTTTTCTTTTCTTTTATTTTATCCCTTTCACTATCTTTTCCTTCCAAAGCTTGTTAGACCCTCTATGTTATTCTCTTGAACTTTCACACCAGGCTCTTTTTATAATGTATTTCTCCATATTTTTTCTCTCCTTTTTTTATTTATTTTCCAGGGGTATTTATAGGATTTCGTAAGGGTTCTTGATGGATTCAAACATGGATTGATCAAAGCTTAGCCCTTTGATCAAAATAAGAGAGTTCTGGACAAATATTAACAGTTGAAACCTCTGTCTTTCAATGATTTTGGAATGGTGGTTTTGTAATAAATTTTCCTAGGTGGTTTTCTTTTGCTTGAAGACAAAGATATGCATCCCTCACCTTCTGATTTTAGAAGAAAGATTTATGACCCTTGATAAGAACCCTTGAGGATTTGCAAGTGTGAACAAAAGAAAAAGTTGAGTGGTTTTGCATAAATGAATATCTCAGTCAAGGCTAATTGAGTTGGTCAATTTCAAGGATTCATCGGAGTAACTCCGATGTAAACGTTATCAGAAACAACCTGAACTTGGTAGAGGAGAAGCATACCTTTCGTTTGGATCCATTCTTGCTTAATTTGAAGGTTTGTAACTTCAAATTCATTCGTTTTAATGCCAACTCAATCAATCGAGAACCTAAAAATGCAGTGATGACTGATAAGAGAAAAGATGTTGTTGAGTTCATTGAAGAAAATATGATGTAAACGTTTGATATGAGTAGTTGATCTTTGTAGAAGGGTTGCTTCTTAGTTGAATTGTTGTGGTTTTAGCCTAAAAGGTGGTCGGAGACGCCATATTTATTCTCTTGAAGGTGCTTACTCAATCAGTCAAAACTGTCAAAAAGAAACCAAACAGTGACTAAACGACACATCGTCCAGGTTAAACCCTAGAAATTAGGGCTTTAATTTGGGATTTGAGAAATTTCACTTTAGTCCCTATTATTTCAATTGCTTTTAATTGCACCCGTAATTGACTCCCAAGCTCTTAATTTCATGTAATTTCACCCCTACCAAACTCAATCATCATCCTCAAAGTTTAGTGCCATTTTCATCTTGGTCATTGTTTTTTAAGTTGTGCACTTGAACCCTTAATTAACCATCAAACTTTGAATTTTCTTCAATTTGGCCCTTGATTTGGTCAATTTTAACCCCTACAATCATGCGCCTTTTTTCAGTTTGGTTTTGCATTTCTTTAATCAAGTCCCTAATTGCCTTTCAAACTTCAATATTCTTACAATTAAACCCCTGATTCGTCCAATTAAACCTGTAAAAAACCAATCAAGTCCCAAGACTTTAATTTATTCCATTTAACACCTAAATTGACTCCAAAAACTAATTGTCCTTGCAATTAAGTCTTCAATAAGATTAATTAAGCCTTTCAAAATTCCCATGAAGTCCTTACCTATCAAAATTTGTATTTCTTGACCTCAAATAAAAATAGTTTCACCAATGAGGCCCTTTGTCAATCAGAATGAGGTTGTTAATTTTGCCAATCTTATACATTTTGATCCTTCAACTTTTCCACTTGTCATTTTGATTCTTTACCACCAACCTGGGCAATCTTCTAAGCTTTCTTCGTGTATATCCTCTTGTATTTTGGATTTTTTTTTCTATTTTTTTTTCTTGATTTTTCATGGCGTTAAAAGTGGATAACATCAAGTAGCATAAGTTCTATGACTTGTGAGATCCAAAGATAATCCAAACGACTTGTCTAATGAGTAAGAAGAATAATAAAACTAACCTCGAGATGCTAAACTTTGAACATTTTTTACTACTAGGTTGACCAAGTCTTTGATGCCAAGTTTTAAAGAGAAACACAAGTAGTTAGGAGAGCTTGAAGAACAAATATGGTAGATGTCTTAGTGAAAAAAATAAAGTTCATCCTTACTCCAATTGGAAAGAATAATTTTCTTAGTTTTAAGTTTCTCAACATTAAAATAAAAATGTTAAAAATCATACTTGGTAATAAATCAAGATTTATTAACCTTCGTATAAAATTATAATTCATATGACTTTGCTTGTCATGCCACAAGTCACAAGACTCAAGTAGGTAAAAAGAATATGTATCATCACTCTTCTTCTCATATATGGTTTTAGTGGTTATTATATTCATTTTAAAGAGGTCATCACTAAGATACCCCTTTCTTATAAACATTATTTTTTTTAAGAGAGTTCAAATTTATCACTCTTGAAGATCAACTTAAAACTATTTTTACTCAACTATGATCCAAACATTAAGTTTAATTTCAACCTTGAATCACATTATCGAGGGATTTTTTTTTCCAAAAGTATCTTCAAAATGACCTTCCCAACACTTAATACCTTGGAGGTTGATGAATTATCTATGTATAAATATTCACCATCCATTTCTATATAAGTGAAGAATATCATTTTCTCAGCAAATACATTTCTTGTTGTTACCCACCAATGCTCAGGATTTTTTAAATCATGTTGACTTTGAAAACAACAATAAACATGTTCATTTCTGAAACTTTTTCAGTGAGGTGATCAACCTCGTTGATATTGACTTCACTAGTCATTTCTTTTCTTGGGTTATTTTTCTGAACCCTATTTTGTTCATTATGATTTGTTCAATTATCACCATTTTACATTTGAACTGCATCGTATATGAAAATAGTATCATATGAATAATACTTTTATTATGTAAGTTCCTATAAAAGATTGGAGGGGTCATAAATGATCTCGTTTAAAACTTAATCTCTTTAGACAAAACTTCTTAGACCGTATATACTCACCACATTAACTTTTCCTATATGTAAACAATAATGTATACATGAATAGTGTTGTATACGTGAAAACATTTGACTAGATAACTTTGATGTTATTTTTAAAGAGTATAAATTTATTACTCTTTGCTGACTATGAACCTTTTCATACTGACAACTTTAGCCTTGAATTTTTTGTCTAAATCTTTCCAAAATGCAATCCATTCAGGATGTAGTTTTTTCACATGAAATCACTATGATTCCAAGCATCCACAACTACCATAAAAATGGGATCAAATTCATCATTTGATTGTTTTGGCACTTCTTTAAAATTCAATTCATTAAACCTTCTGGGCTTCTCACCATTCACCATAAAATATGATGGTAGAAACCTCATTATCAAAGCAGTAGGTGCTGAAGCAACATTGGTAGGTTTCTTGCCAAACATTAAAAGAGGTGATGGTGGAATCCTCACTACCGAAATAGAAGCAACATTGGTTAGAATAACTAATACTCGAGATGATGCCATGATCAATATAATTTTTTTTGTAAAGAAATAACCAATAATATTAATAAATAAATATTTTGGCTTCATAATAACCAAGTAATATAAAACAAAATTGTAATAAAGTAACTTAACAAAAAAAAAAAAAAAAACTAAGCAAGATAAAAAATAAATACTTTTGTTTATTTTAGTTCAAATTAAACATGCATTGTGTCAAACTAATATGCTTAAAAAGATTGACAAAATTCATAATCATATAAACAAGTTTGCAAGTAACATGTATAAACAAAGATATAAACATGGTTTATAAAAGCCTAGTTCATAAAATTATATACCATGTAACAAATCATAGAGATTCAAATAATTGCATGAATATAGAAACTAGATAAAATTATAAACTATAACGATTAAAAATTAATTGGTAATTTTTTTAAAACAAATAATCTTTTTAAAAATTTGTTCTAAAAGAAGTTTAAGATGTATCAAAGTATATGATATTTCTCTCTCTCTCTTAAGACTAGTTAAAACAAATAACAAGAATAAAAAAACCACACATGATAGCATAAGCACAAGAACATACTAAACAAAAAACATGTTAAGCATAAAGTATTAAGATTGTATTGGAGGGGTCATAAAAATAAGTATAGGTTAGATTGTTTAGTTTATCATAATAAAAAAATAAATGTGAAAACATATATATATATATATATATATATATATATATATATATAAACATGTTATCCACACAAACAAAAAAACATATATAAAGATTCTAGCATGCATACTAAACATACATCAACTTACAATTAATATCAAAATAAAGTCCTAATATGCGCACTTATTAAAAAATATATCTATGTTTAAATTAAAAAGAAATGTACATACTTGCTGGAGCACTTTAAATAATAAAGTTTTTATTGTTATCAATGATAAATTCATTATATTTAAGACTTTACTACTTCTCTCTTGGTGCAAAAGCTGTTTGCAATATGTCACCCAAGATTTCAACAACAACACCTTAGTTTAGATGCACTTCTAAACAAGGTCTTTGAATCAAACTAGATGAACTCAATAAACTCTCAACAAAATAAATATAAGCTTTAGATTTTGGAGATATAAAAGCTTAAAAAAGAAAGGAAATACAATAAATCTAAGGTAAAGAAGAGTATGTAAAATCATAAAATTCTCTTTAACTCTTCATTCACCCTATTTTTATAGCTGATTTTGAAAGATAAAAAGTTGAAAAATTAATTATGGTATTAACCATAATTAATTTATACATCAACAACTTTTTATTAACCACCATAAATCCATAATAATACTTGAACATTATGGTCATAAAACAAATATTTTTTGAGTTTAAAAAACTTGTTCAGGTTCTGTTGAAAAACTATTGGGAAAACTACTCAGATTATTATTTTCATGGGTTAGAAAAAATAATGAATTATAAGAAATAGTTCTTCATAGACCAAACATAAGCCCAAATTTAAGTTGGGAAAAAATATTTTTTTGTGGCCTAAAAAGTTATTTTACAATGAACCCAACCTAGGCCCATTGTCGGGGCTGACATGTGCGTATGAGCTTAAGTTCAAAGTCCACTTTGCTTAGGATCTCTCCCCTCTAAAAGCTTTGGTGTCATTTAGGCTCAATTTTAACTTTTCAACTTTCCAATTTATAAATATCAATAAAGTTTTGTTTCTTTTCTGTGTGAGACAAAAGCTTTTAGAGAGTTTTAACACAGTTTACCAACATATATCTCTATGGTCCTTAAAATTGTATAATAAAAAGATTTATTTTTAATTCATTTATAAGTCAATTCATTTAAATATATCAACAATAACCATTAAGCACAAAAAATGAACATAACTGGAATTTTTTAAGAGTTTGAATTTAATGAATTTGCCGTTAACTTTTAGGAGAATGAAAGGAAATCCTGCTTGGGAAACAAGGATATAAAAAATTATTTTCTTGAAATGTTAGTTGCTTCAATGACAATTTTATTTTATGTTTTTATTAGTTTCGTTTATTGGTACAAGTAACATGTAAATATATGTGATGAGGTTTCAAAATCTAAGATGTTTACGAATAAGACTTATGTGTTGGACAATCGATTAATATCTTAGTTCAAACAATCTGATATTGATATGTAAATACTGATAATAGTTTTTCCTGGACCCAATGGGTGCTTGGTGTACGCCTAACACCCAAAATTAATTGGGTCCATGTGTTTTAATTGGTTTTGAGCCTATTAAATTTAGGTTTATTCGTATCCCCCCAAGTCTTTATGATATTGATACGCAAAGACTTGTAAAAATACTCGATTATCATGATAAGTTCATCAATTTTTCTTTATTGAGAAGAATGATGGAAACCCAATAATTATTTACCAAAGAGCCCATGTGTAGGCGTGCACCATGTTTGAAGAAAAAATCTAAGTATATAGAGGGGAACCATGGAGGAACCCATACTTAGAAAAATCTCTTTGAGGGTTAAGTGAGATATAAAAGACTATATACGTAGAAAATCTTTCTAAGAGATTAAGGGAAATTTATAGAGAAAAAAACCCATACTTAGAAGAATTTTTAAGTGGATGAGAGGAAACCATAGAGAATGAGCCTATACTTAGAAATTTTTTTAAAAGGTCGAGGGGAACCTGTAGAAGGTGAGCTTATACTTAGAAAAATTTATAAAAGGCCAAGGTGAACCCGCAAAGGGTGAGCCTATTCTTAGAAAAACTTATAAGAGGTTGAAGGAACTCGTGAAGGGTTTTTCCTTGTAATAATGCGAGGCTCATGGTTTCCTAGCCAATGGTGTAGGGCTTAAGATCTCACTTTTATAGAAAGATCTTATCAAAGAGTGGGAGGCCTGTAGCCTCCCTAGTGATGGCATGGAGACTCAGGAGCCCCCCCTCTAGAGAGTGGTTAAATTAGAGTGGAGGAGATGTGTGACCTTCCTAGTTTTTTCAATGGGCGTGGGATCCCCCTATTAGAGAGTGATTGTATATAAGGGTGGGAGATCTAAGACCATCCTTGGAGATAGCTTGAGGACTGAGAGCCTCACAAGAGAGTCGTGCTAATCCAAGACTATACTGGAAAATATGAGATATAAGATCAATCCTTGATGAATTGGTGAGAGGCCTTTAGTTATCATCTGAAGAAGGTGTCAGTCTAAGATTGCACTGGAGAATAAAGGATCAGAGGTCAACTCCTAGTTAATTGGTAAAAGGCCCTTAGACATCACCTGAAGATATATAGATAACAAATGTATGTTAGAGATACACTATTTTTATTTTAAAAATAACCTTACATTCTCATTGAGGATTGTGTATCCTAAGATGACTTTAGTGATAGGTATGGACTCAGATGATGGTATCCCAAAATTAGTCTAAACTCATAATGACCTAGCTCTTGAAGTCTGACTGCTCTTAAACCCTCCCTATCAACCTCTTTTTTTTTCGGCAAGCAGCCGCCAACTCGATGATCTTATCAGTCATAGTCTAGAATATGTATTGTTCTCTTAATGAGGGATGTTATTAAAATGAACATGTCTTAAAAGTGGTACGTGCTTGCCTTACTACCCTAAACTTTGAATAGGTGATCCTATTTTGACTTAAGGGAGTAATAAATCCTTATAATACCAAGCGCCTATAGGTTAGTCCTTCATGTTTTTTCCTCGAGCTTTCATTTATACTAGAATAATGATTTTGCTTGGAAGATCCTTTATGTTGGCTGGCATTGTAAAAATGAGGAGGCCCATATCGTAGCACACAAACGTTTTCCACCCGTATGTGATTTTTCATGATTTGTTTCACTTTGAGTAAGCTTTTATCTGGTAAGGTATAAAGTTTTCTCTAGAGAGCATGTTCCTTTACTTTTCTTATCAAAGCCTCTATGTTTACTGACTCAATAAACTTTTCCACCTTGAGCATCTCCTCATTAAACCTTTTTAAATATGTATGTATAGGCTTGCCTTTTTGCTCGGTAACACCAAATAGCTTCGTGAAGCTTTTCTTGGTGGGTATGTTAGGGCTAAAACGTGCCACTAGCTTGACACAAAGGTTAATGAACCTTTCGATGGAGTTTGACTTGAAATTATTGTACCAAACATGTGCAGACCCCCGACAAGGTTGTGAGAAGGATTTTTCACATTGAGTCGCTATCTTAGAAGACTAACTCTAAGCTAATGCACATATTCTGCAATGCTCCCACAGGCCATCATAGTTTTCTATATTTATTTTTATGGAAATGTAGTTCTTAGGAAGTTGAGTGTTTAATACTTGTTTGGACAAGAGAGAACCCCTCACATAATATGGGCTATAGATATATACAGATTGTCTTTTTATCCTTTGTCTGTTAGTCTCTTAGGAGCCCAAGAAGTTTGGCATGGAACGATGCTAAGTAACTGGTGTTCATCCCATGATAGTTAGGAGGAGTATGTTCAAAGTACCGACTTTGTGCATAAGTAACACAATGGTATGAACGACCCCTTGTGGGACTCTCGTGAATGTCATTCTGCTTAGTCTCCTCTGGGTAGTGTAATCATCTACGATGGTGCGACTGATAGCCATGGTGCTAAAACATTGTGTTGCCGAGGGTGTCAAGACTTGTTAAGGTGACAATGTCTGATTTTATTCTTAGGTTGCCAACACGACCCGAATGAGAACTTGCATATGATCAATGAGTTGTTGAATGTCTGGTTGGGTAGAAGTGTCTGAGATTGCAGGTAGATTCATCATGCATCCTGTCTTAGATGTGTCTTGGTTATTTGTCATAGAATGACTTGGAAATGTCAAAACCAAGTTTTAGAAAGAAACTGATAGCTTTTTGATTACTTTTTCACATATGACGCCAATTGATGAGGTTCCAAAATCCAAGATGCTTAGGAATAACATTTATATGTTAGATAATCGATTAACCTCTTAGTTAAAGCAATTCAATATATTCTCCCTAACCAGGGTTTCTGGCGGTTTGATATGGAAAACTCAGGTGGTTAGTTACTAGTGGTGCTTGAGAAGCCAATGTGGATGGTAGCTGGTACCTGCAGAAAGTCCCATTGGATGAATGTAAGGACTTTCAAATGCTTAAGTTAGTAACTTTGTGGAGAGAGAAAATGCAATGATAAACTCTGAAAATATGTATGCTAAAAATATTAAGAATGAAAATATTGTGAACCTAAAATTTGAAAGATTCATGGAGTATTTATAGCCCATAAGTCTTGTCTTTTGTAGAGAGAAGAGGTTGAAGAATTATTTCACCCTTGTGATATTTTGAGTTGTATTCCACTCAAAGTAATACGCATTGGATTAATATAAAATATTGGAAGACCTGCACAAGTGTTCAAAAACATTACCGAGAGAGACCCTCGTGGGGTCATCCTGGAAAAATCACAAGGAAGTGTTGGGCTCAGAGCACTTACTTGAGCCTATGGAGATGCTGGGGTGCATGCCCAACAAGGTGTTGGTCGTGCGCTCAGTACCAAGAAATAATTGGGTCCAGGAATAAGACGTTACGCCTGGACCTAATAGGTATTTGGTGTGTGCCCAACACTTAAAATTAATTTAATTGGATCTAGGTGTTATGTTTGGATCTAATGATAGGTGCTTATGTGCCCAACATCCAAAATTAATTGAGTTTAGATGTAATGCCTGAACCTAATTAATTCAGGCAATAGTCTTGGCCCGTTTTACTTGACGGAGGTTTTTAAACCTGTTAAATTTAAATTTATTAATATGATATTTTTAAGAAAAGATCTCGAACACTGAAATATTATATTGTTAGATGTTCTTATTATAATTGTAGAGTGAATGACAAAATAAGCATTTTTATTTATGAAAACCTTGTGCAAGATATTTTGCATCTTAATTATGTTCGCACATGGAAGATATGGATAAGTTCCATAAAAGTTGAACTCTTGGGCTGATCCATCACTAATTAATGATGTATT
>Ga0307509_10010083_pt1 | contig 11649 bp, 10 predicted proteins | sample 10_EM_MG_FD_202245 | JGI IMG/M metagenome (GOLD analysis project Ga0307509, IMG submission 202245) | Populus trichocarpa ectomycorrhiza microbial communities from riparian zone in the Pacific Northwest, United States - 10_EM | ecosystem: Host-associated > Plants > Roots > Unclassified | place... | reverse complement strand
AAATCACCAATTTTAATATGTATATTTTAATTATTTTATAACCTCAATTTGAAAAGTATTTTTTTAACCAAACACATTAAACTACTTTTTCTTCAACCTCAATTTCAACCACAGTTTTAACCAAACATCTATTTTTTCAAACCAACTTCAATTAAAAGTACTTTTTATAAAACAACTTTTTTCAAACCACAACCACAAAAGCTACCGCAATACCAAACACACACTTAAGCTTAATGCCGCATGGAAACCTTAATGACTTTAGAAAAATAAGGAGATGTTGCTGCTCACTTTAGATCTAGAGAATGAAGAGAGGAAAATCTGCTTAATCAAATTCTCACCGGATTCCCACACTCAGTGCGACCTTTTCTTTTGCATTTATATATATTTCACTCGTTCTTTTAACTTTTCTACGTGATCTTTGATTGTTCTTCATCATCAAATTGCATCTATACATTGATTGCTAGGTTTTCTTAAACCGTCTCTTCATAAGAGCTTAGTTGTAAGCATAGAATGAGTCCTGGAGTGAAGCCGTAGCAGCATCCCTATTGTAATACCTGCAACTCTAAAGCAACATGTTCCTTCTTAGCTGCTCTTATGGTTCCCAGTTCCCATTTCTTTTATGTATCTTGTCATACTGGCATTAATGACTTGAGCTTCATTAAAGTTATTGCAAGTAAGATGTAACTTTGCGAACTCAAAGCCCTTTTCAAATAATTTCAAGTACCCTGTGACGACTTGCTATGTCTGCATGACTGGAATTTGATCTGTGAATGTTATCCCTGGGCCCTTCTTCACTGCTTTTAGGAACTTATCCCCTTTATTGATACTATTTTTTTATTTCTTTATTGAAAATTGATTCACGGATCATGATAAGATTTATATGAAAAACCATGCTTCTAATAGAAAAAATGTTTTTTTTTATATCAAAATAAATAAGTGAATAATGAAAAGGGAGTTTTGGCTAAAGGAATGCTTTTTTTTCCTCCTAATTTAAAGCATTTGAATTTTTATGAATTTTTTATTCAAAAAAACCATGTTGTTGATAAAATAAAAATGCATAAATTAAAAAATAACATCTTGACTAAAGAAATATATTATTTTACTCTATGATTTAAATCATTGTAAATGTTTCGAGGATTTTTTAAAATTACCATAAAATTAAATAAAATTTTACTTTGAAAATGGCCCCACAAAATCACGTAAACAAAAATACTTGTTTTGCAATCTATTGAATAAATAGCATATGCATTGAGTCCCTGTTATCAAGATATAGATTAAAGAAAAAAAAACATTAATATCAAGTTGAAGAGAAAAAATCAGTATAAGTTTATTTCTTATTATATTTTCCTATAAAATCAGTATATTTAAAAATTTTATTATCTTTTTTTTTGTCTTAGAAAAAACCTTTACAACAATTTCTAGGGTTAATATTGGCTTGATCTATATTTATATAATAGGGTAATTCCTAATCTATACCCACATGCCTAATTAAATCAATTTTATCCTTAAATATATTTTAAGTTTTTAATCTATCTTTATAGCATGATTTTTAGACTAAACCAACAGAATTTATCACTTGATATGCACAAAAAGTACTTCTATTTGTCTAACTTGCAAGGGTATTTTGGAATTGAAAAATAATTATGTTCAAAACACATAAGTAATTCTAAGTTGTCGGGGCTGAGAATTTTACCAGGATGACAAGTTAGAAACTTACCATATATTCAAGGATAAAATCGACTTAATTAAATATAAAGATATATTAAAAAAATAATTATAATTGCTGAAGATGATTGATTATATTATGTGTAAGAAAAAAACTAAAAAATTGATTAAACTAAGAAAATTGAAATAAAAAATATCGAAAAAACTTAACTGTGGAAAAAAACCGATTAAATCGATGAAAATTTTAAAAAAACTGACTGGTTCGGTTTTGATTTTATAAGCCTGAAATCGAAAAAACCGAACCGAACCGAACCCAAACCGAAAAAAAACGAGCCAAACTGAAAAAACCGAGCCAAACTGGTTTGAACTGGTTTTAGTCCTAAAAAACCAAACCGAACCGAAACTAGTTAGTTTGAACCGATTTCGATTTTTTTTAAAAAATTTTGATTTAATTATTTTTTTTTAATAAAAACCAAACGAACCAAAAATGATAACTCCTATATTATATTACAGGTAATGTACTTATCACCTTTATTGAAAAATTTGGGCCGTAAAAATTGGCTTAGGATATGCACCTTTATTTATTTTTTAATTAAATAATTTCTCAATAGCTAATAATTTAAACTAAATATGTATAAAAATGTAAAACATATTATTTACTTTTTGAAATCTTTTTATTATTTTTAATTTTAAAAAAATGAAAAATACTTTGAAACTAGCTCACTGATATGCTATAATAAGCGTGGCTGAATTAATTTGATATTTCCATTTCCACAGCGAGAAAGCATCGAGCGAGAGAGAGCTTGCAAAATTGCAGAAGTGAAGATGGAAACGGAGGGAGATGCAAAGAGAAGGAGAGAAGTGGAGAGCGGGATTCTCGAGAAAGTTGGACAAATTATTTCAGAAATAAAATCTGCCAAACACGTAGACCAACTCATTTGCTCTCTCCACTCTCTCGCTCTCCTTCTCTTCCCTCTAGATTCATCCCTCATTTTACCTACTATTGATGAAAGTTTCAGAGAACAGGTTACTGTCCATTGATTTTCTCTTTTGTTTTTAACTTTATTTTATCAATAAATAAATATTTTTTTTCAGATTCGTAGTGCTAAAATTCCTTCTGCAAACGAGAGGAGCGAGTGGTGGCAAACATTTTACCGAGGCAGAGGAGCTGCGTTTCCGACATTTGCTAGGGTTTTATTACTTGGTAATTAATAATAAACAGTATTAATCTGGAACTTTCAATTAATTATTTGTGATTGCTGATGATGTATGTATACTGCCGTTTGCACTTCGATGTAGATGTTGTGTCCGACTGGTTAGCTTGTTTTCCGGTTTCGGCGAAAAAGCATGTTTATGATGTTTTCTTTGTCAATGGATTCGCCACGGAGGTTGTTCAGACTTTAGTTCCTTACCTACAGTACAAGGGAAATGGAAGTGTTGTTGATGTTAACGCTGTTCAATCCAATACTGAAAGGTATAAATTTAGTTTGTGTGGAAGAATAATTGTTGATTTTATCCATTCAGGGATGATGATGATGCTTTGTGTTATTTTAAAAGCAATGCTGTGATGAATGCATTTAACTGATGATAATTGTGGTTTCATTTTCGTGGTTTTGTTTGTGTTATTGTACATTTGATTAGGTTTATGAAATATTGTTGAAAGATTTTATTCTACTTGTTGACATCTTTTTAACAATTCTGTCAGGTTACTTGTATTGTGCTTGCTTGAAAATGATGGCGTGCTACAAATTGCTAGAGAGTTCGGCAGTTCTCAACTTTATGAGGATTTTACAATTGTACAGCTCCAACCATTGGCGTCTAGGGTGGCTCAAATTGTTGCATCTATTCCTGACAAAGCACAACCAAGAGCCCCAACTTCGCTTTCATCACAGTATCCTTGGTCTCTTATTTGGTAGTTATTTTGTGGATTTGAGTATTTGTGCATATGTACGTGTATTAGTTCCCAAATCTTGGTAAGGATGACTAAGACACTAAGACCCAGTTCCAATGCCCCTATTCTCTGATGTGATATTCGACATCATGCATGGTCATGTGTTCCATGGTTCCATGAATCGCTGTTTTAAGTTTGATGTTGTATACTTGTTTTATCACTCTCTCTTAATTATTCTCTCATGGTTTGCAAATGTAATATCAATACTTGATCATACAGCAACTTCTTCCCCGAAACTCCAGTATATTGTTTTGCTTTACAAGAGTTATATAGTTCGTTCTTCAGGCAGATCACCTTTCAGCTTCTCCATGGAGCAGAAGAGAGGGATAAGAATCTATTTGATGAAGAAGCTACCCCACATAATTTTGAACTGGATGGTATACTGCTATTTATCGGGGAAACATTTTCTCGTATTTGTCGACGTGGGGCTTCAGGTAATTGAAATATTTCTAGCACTACAGTTCCAAATTCATGTTTTTGCTAGATGTGAATGGTTAGCGTATAACTTCCCTTTAGAAGGAATCCTGTATTAAGTTATATTTAGCTTGCATCAAGTGTGAAATAGAAGCTGTCTACTATAAATCACAGAAAAAAAATTCTGAATGGAAATTTCTTATTTCACTGCAACTAATTCGAACTTAAGTTCATATTTTACAGGGCTTAAAATGTGATCTACTTTCATTACCCAGTATCAGGCCCCTGGCAATGGTTACAAAGAATGTAATAGAGTCTGGCCCTGTGGTTGTTACATTCAATTTTCAAGCAGGCTCTACATTCTATCTCCCCTGATTTAATTTTGTTTGCACTTGATTAGGAGTCTTTGATGAACACATTGCCTACAAGATTCCTATTCAAGCTTACTTTAACTTTATTAGGAGTTTCCTGTAGAAGTGGTTTATCACTAAGCCACTCTGAGATGTTTCATTGTTAGGATTTTGTACTAGAATTGATGCAACTGGAATTTATTGTCATGTTTGCAGATGTGCTACTAGGAGAATTAGTCTCTCATGTTCTTGGACACATCCGGAGCTTCTTATCATCAAGTATTGATTCAGTTATGGCAGATCTGCTTGAGTCAGATGCTGGATCTCAATTTTGGTTAAAGATAATGGGAGCAATTAAAGACCCCTATGCTGTTGAAAGAATCTCTGAGCAGCTCCTGCGTCAACTGTCAATTGAACATGCAACTGATACTGAAGCTTACTGGATTCTTTGGATATTGTTTAATCGGATCTTTAATAACCAGCCAGCTGTCAGGTCAGCAACATGATATATTTTCCCCAATAAAAATGGAGATGATTCTGTTAGGGCTTTAGCCTCCACCCACTCCACCTTCCCCCCAAAAAATTCTCTCTTTGGTTTCACGGATGACAATTAAGCTCTGATGATGTTATATTCCTACTGCTGAGCTCATTGTGAATCACCAATCATGTTCTGCACAGGAATTTAAAAAACAAACAAGAATGTTCTGGCATACAAGGACATTGAGATAAATTTAGAATGCTATGTTTATTGTTCTTATGGAACGGCTTTACTGTAATACTGGTTGTCATTTTTTGTTTATTATTTTTGCAGGTCCCTGTTTTTGGACAAATTTTTACTATGGAAAATATTTCCCTTCTGTTGCCTACGATGGATCATTCAATTTGCTGTTTTTGAATGTCCACCTGTCTCTAATTCACTTACTAAAGGGTGTGAAACCCGTGGTCTCGTAGACATGATGCAGCATCTGATGGCAGTATGGTCTCGACGGGAGTTCGTGCAATCAACCCCAATGGAGCAGCAAGCTTGTATCCTTTCTCACTTATTTTTAGAGTTATTCATAAAATTGATCTCTTTAACATAAAGTTGTGAAAGGTTACTTATTAATGAGAAGGATTCATTCATAAAGTCTTATATTACATAATGGGGTTTGATGCATTAAAAGAAACCCTGGATTGTTCAAGTGTGCACATCCCTGAGATGTTAGGACCATGCTATTAATCTTATTAGTCTTCTTTGCAATTTTTGTTACCCTTCCATCTACAATACAGATGTAACTGCTGCTATAGGTCTTTGCATGGAGAGGATTTCTAAAGAGGAGCTAGACAATTCCAAGGATTTGATGCACTCAATTCTTCAAGGAGTTAGCTGTATATTTCTGTTCTGCTTCAATTTCCTAAGAATTCTGCAATGAGCTCTGCTATACTTTTTCCCTAATATCTAATCTTTATTGCTGGCAGTTAGACTAGAGAGCCCTACTTATTTGATTCGGAAAATGGCTAGCAATATTGCTTTGGTGTTCTCTCAAGTAATCGACCCCAAAAATCCTCTATACCTGGATGATAACTGCTTTGGAGAGACTATTGACTGGGAGTTTGGATTTACTAAACCTGAGAAAGATACTCCGTCTAATCATAATCACACAGAGAAGCACACTGATGAAACAAAAAGATTATCCACCTCACAGACAGAAAAGGACCTGGACTATTCTACAAATCAAGGAAGGGGCAAGAGTGAGAAAGCTGAAAGTAAGAAATTGTCTCAATTTAAGCTGCTTGATCCTGATGAGATTATCGATCTAGCTACTCTGAATTATGGATCAGCCTCTGATGAAGATGAGGATGAAGCTGCAAGTGAGAATTCTGATTCCTCCAGTGATTCATCTTTGCAGCCATATGATTTGACAGATGATGACACAGACTTGAAGAGAAAACTTACACAGTTGGTTGATGTAGTTGGAGCCCTACGTAAATCTGATGACGCTGATGGGGTAAGTCAATGGAGTTCATTGGTTGGTTTTATGCCTTAAAGGTTCCACCAAGAGTGATGTCCAATTAGTTACTCTTTATCCATAAGATTCACATGTCATGTGAGATGTGAGATCTCATTTGGTGAAATTTGTCTATAAATGATCTGCTGTCATCTATTCTATGAAATTATGATTTTGAACTGTAATGATTTACTCTTTATCTCAATGGTTGGAATATCCTGGGATATGAGGGATTTCTTGGATGGTTTTCCAAGGAACTGTAATGACATCTGTAATTAGATTTTCTGTGAGACCCTTAAATTGTTTTATGAATAATTGATGGAAAATATTTTTTTTCTTGTAGTTAGTGACCTTATTTTATGTTACAGGTAGAGCGGGCTCTTGATGTTGTTGAAAAGCTTGTGCGAGCATCACCTGATGAACTTACACACATAGCGGGGGATCTTGTTAGAACTCTTGTACAGGTTCGTTGCTCTGATTTGGCTGTAGAAGGTGAGGAAGAAACAGCTGAAGAAAAAAGGCAGAGAGCCTTGGTTGCCTTGCTTGTCTCTTGTCCTTTCCAGTCTCTCGAAAGTCTAAACAAACTTCTATATTCACCAAATGTAGACACAAGCCAACGCATAATGATTCTTGATGTAATGACTGAAGCAGCTCAGGAGCTTGCAGATTCTAAGACTATGAAACCAACACATCAATCAAGGGCCCTCATATCAACTATATCAGAGAGCCAAGCTTGGTTCTTACCTAGCAGCATGGGGCCTCTTGGAGCTGGTTTTTGGAGAGAGGTCTCAGAAACAGGAACCCTGCTGAACTATTCTAATCGGTATGAGAGAGAACTTCCACTCAAACCAGGTCAGATCAGAAAAGGGAAGATTCGTAGATGGAGTGTCAGATCAGCAAACGCACCAGAAAATCAGTCGGGATGGACCCAAAATAAATTCCCTGTTTATTCAGCAGCGTTTATGCTTCCAGCGATGGAGGGTTTTGATAAGAAAAGGCATGGTGTGGACTTACTTGGTAGAGATTTTATTGTCCTGGGGAAACTCATCTACATGCTTGGTGTTTGTATGAGATGTGTTTCCATGCATCCTGAAGCATCTGCATTGGCTCCTTCTCTTCTAGATATGTTAAGATCCAGGTAATGAATAAAAACTTGTAATTGTGTTATTAAGTGATGGAAATGGCATCTTGGGATCAATGTTCCATAACCTGGTCCAAATTAAGTTTACGTGCATATTTAGTGGATTGTAGTTCACCTTACATCAGTTTGTTATGTGCTTGCTTAGAGGGGGACAACATATGTTATTGGCAAGTTAATGATGCATGCTTTATGCAGAGAGATATGCCATCACAAAGAAGCTTATGTCAGAAGAGCTGTCCTTTTTGCTGCTTCAAGCGTGTTGGTGTCACTTAATCCATCTTTTGTTGCATCAACCCTAACCGAAGGAAATCTTGAAGTTTCTAAGGGGCTTGAGTGGGTTCGCACTTGGGCCCTTGATGTAGCTGAGTCGGATACAGACAGAGAGTGCTATACAGTAAGCAAGGAACTCTGGTGCTCCATATGGGAATTTCCGTGTTGCTTTATTATTTTGATTGTTTATTATTATTATTATTATTATTATTATTATTATTATTATTATTATGATTGTATGAACTCTATCTAGACATTCATATCTAGAAGTTTCACGACTCTATGGGCCATATAGTTCCTAGGTTGCACTTTTGTTTCTGAATGTTCTTCTATGTGAATCTAATTATTTTCTTCCTCTTCAAATAATAACCATGTCCTAAACATATTGAATTCTTGAAAATATTAGCTGTAAAAAAGGGTCATAGGTAATAAGGAACATTCCTCCATACAGGTTGAGCTTGACTATACTAGGATGATGCAAGAGCGAGCATAGTAATACTGAAAGAACTTTTGTCTACTGTAGAGAAATGCATAATCATGGTAGCATGTGTGCCATACTGAAAAAGGCATGTTTTCTTGTTTCTTAATGGCAGCGATGTCTGGATATCAACGCATGTGGGTAATTGCATACACATACTGGATGGGATAATGTCTGACCCATTGTTTCCATACCTGCTTCAGTAGTTGTAATGTGTACTAGTTGAAAATTGCTCGTGAATAAGCATGCTATTGAAATACTTGTAAGTTCATGCCATATGAAAAATACCCTGGAATATGCATTTTGGCCTATTATCTCAATTCATATTTGAAATACTTGATTTCGTTTCAGATTTCATGCTATCCGAATCATTTCTAAATCTAACACTGTTAAATTTTATCTTAGATGGCCGTGTCATGCCTCCGAATTCATGCTGAGATGGCCCTGCAAGCTTCCAGGGTACTAGAGTCCGCAGAAAGTACATTGAAGCCAAGGAGCATCGGTGTTTCTTCCAACCTATCCATGACGAAAATCAAAATCCCCTTCTCAAATGTAGAATACTAGATCTTTGATCTTTTTTAATTATACACCATTTTTGTACAGTTTCTAGGTTGATTATATGTTCTTTGTAAAGTCATCACTCGTTTTTCGGAGTAGAATTAGGACATAGATCAATAACGAACACACACACGGTGTACTTGTCTAATTTCTCCGAGGCATTTTGTGAAATCCCACGCCAACCATGCTGGTTTTTTGAAACCAGGTAGCACAGATTAGAGTAATACAATAAAAAACAATCATGTGGAGTTTGGTGTTCAATGCTGGAACCTTGTTTCCAACTTTCCGTAGTATTCATTACTGCCGGCGGGCAGGCCTGTCTAACTGGCACGCCCAGCCCCCATGAGCCATGGTCGTAATGGATTTATTACCAGGTAGTGCAAAGCTTTTCTGCAAGTTATGTTTAGATCAATTTAGGTTTCTTCTCTCCAAACTACGCGTTATGTTTCAGATGGCCTGGATGGGAAAATTAATTATGCGTGCGGGAACACCTTGATTGAATCAGAATTTTGAACCAGTTCTTAGTCTTTCGCTGCTTTGAAATTAGAAGGATTGGTGATGACTTTTGTATTTGTTGTTTTTTTGTAAATGGTCTTTTTTTTTCACAGCAGAAAATATTAAATAAAAAGTTTAAATTGATATTTTTTCAAGTTAATGCAAAAACACAGTACTGTGTGAAAAACAAACCGTGTGAAGTGAAAGAATAACATAAAAACCTAAAGAATTGTCTGAAATATTCAAAACCAAATTGATAAATTTTAAAGGTTTGGGACTTAAATTGAGAATGTGCATATATTGGTCAGGGAACTGCATTGAGGTCCGCCCCCCCCTCCCCAATAAATAAATAAAAGGAATGGGGAGCAGCAAATCTCACAGCCTAAAAAGATGATAGCGCTTGTCTTGTCTTAACATTTCTTTTGTTTTTGCTTCATGATCATGCTCATTGACACTTGTGTCGAGATGTAGAAGCTTGGAACTGTGGAATATCTTATAATCTGGCTTTTGGATTCTAGCCTTGTTTGGTGTTAGACGAGTTATGCTGTTTGTGGACCTTCAGTGTAATGTGAGATAAAACAGTTAATTTATAGAATGAAAAGTCTGGTGTTTATAATACCTAATTAGACAAGGTTGCTTAAAAGGTTGGAAGGAAAGAGAATGACTGGGAACCAGCACTCACAAACAGATTGCCAAAATGCCAGCAAGGTCGCTTGAAAGTGGGCAAACTACCATGCATCACACCTCAAAAATATTCACATCCCGTAAAAATTGATGAGATTACATTTCAATTGGTTCCAGTTTCTCAAAAAAGGCCTCCAAGCATCCAGGACTGAACCAGTTTTGTTTCATCTGCATTGCATCAAAGAAAGGGTATCCCAATCCATTAATGTGGTATACAGATTATGCTTCACGGAAACACGATGCAACGGCAAGAACTTACAAAGTAAGGGTAGTCATCCATGCAGAAATTCTCCGGAGCGCCCTGAACAAACAAATTTATATAGTACAGAACATATTTGCCACATTCTTCACCACCTCTTTGTTGTGGCACCTGGAAAGATTTCAGCAAGGTAGGTTTAATTTAAGGGAACATCCTCAGATTCTAGATGCAGAAAGTGATGGACGGATTATGGTCACCTTGGGCACCAACAATGGAATTTTAGAAATAAGCTCTTTATTTTCAGCCCTGCCTTCTGATTTATAAATATCCAATACAAACCTGAAAAAAAAGCACCCGTGTTAAGTACCCCATTAGAAATATTTACTTGAAAAAAAAATCAATTGCAGAAGGATCTCGTACTTTCTTATATCTGGTTCGAGGCACCTGGGTCCTGCCTTTTCAAGTGAATCCAGCAACAGCATGCACGGTGTCCTGAGTTTTGACTGGAGACTCTCACCAAGGTGACAGAAGATCAAGAGGCTCCAATGACTCCTGGAAAGAAAGAAAAATCCAAAAGTTTGAACATTATGCATTGACAATAGAATAGACATCAAGTAGCTTTGTTACGCAGAGCCTTACCAGTGGACGATGGGAACAAGAACATATTTCTTCGAAAAAATTTGCTTCTTCTTGATCCATGTCAGGACCTTTCCTTTAAAGGATGCTTTAGTGTACAGGTTAAACCATAAGCAATCAAAGTAAGTAATGAAAGTCCTCTTATCTTCCGAGAAGTTCCTCCACATGTGTCTGCATTTATTCAGACATATTTCAGACACAGTCGACATATTAAACAATTTAAGGCTTGTATAGTTCTAGGGGTGACTGCTTACTCGAAGTAGCAGTCAAATGCTCCGCTATCTAGCTTTATCTTTTCTCTTATCTCTTTTACAATTGCTTTCTTGCGCTTAATTCTCCTCTTTGATCGGGCACTGCAAGGGAATGTGCCCAAATAACACTGAGATGTTAACTTAAAGCTCCTTAATTCTTCAGCTTCTTGTTTAGTTATTTTCTTTCCACGAGCATACATGTGTGCTAGCATATGTATCCAACATGAACGATGTTTCGCCATCCGCTCATAGGTCTCTGCCAAAGCATGATAAGAGCTCAAATTCAACTAAACAATACCTCAGTCTTGAACCAGCTGGGAACATTTATGTAAATCTCTTCCATAAAATTTCTCCATTCAGCACCCAATATAGGCTGTTCCACTAGATGCTTTCAATTATTTATACTACCAAACATATATCTAATATTGTAAATGAACAATCAGTGCCCTAGAGAAACAAGTCAAACAACAATCCAGACACACTATTAAGCTTCCTGACTAATTATTTATTTTTGACAATCACTCTTAATCTTTTCATTGGTAATTCTAACACTTGTACATTGTGTTACC
>Ga0307509_10010082_pt1 | contig 11649 bp, 18 predicted proteins | sample 10_EM_MG_FD_202245 | JGI IMG/M metagenome (GOLD analysis project Ga0307509, IMG submission 202245) | Populus trichocarpa ectomycorrhiza microbial communities from riparian zone in the Pacific Northwest, United States - 10_EM | ecosystem: Host-associated > Plants > Roots > Unclassified | place... | reverse complement strand
GACGGAATCATCGAGGGCCACTCCTAGTTCGGCTTCCCAGGAGTCGGGAGGATCTGAGTTAGGAGCCCCCTCAAATACATCGCAGCTCCAGCCGACTCAACGGTCGCTGGAGCCGAATTTCTTCCCGGTGGGAACGGGTCGGGCCCCTATCCCAGTTTGGTCTCGAATTGAGTGGTGCCAGCACTGTTCGCAGGATGTGGTCACGGGGGCAAGTGTGCCTTGAGCGGACGCGACGCACTCGAGTGGTCAACGTCGCGAACGACTCGATTGATTTTCAGGTAATCTGCCGGCAGCATGAACGAACCAACGAGGCCAGGTTCAGACACCGGGCAGAAAGGCACGCACAATCAACATTAAGGTCTCAGCACTGATGAATTCGAATCGGACAACACACCCGCACCGTTCCCCCATGTCGATGACAAAAGAGAGCGAGTATAGAGATCCAGGGGTGGGCCGATTGTGATCGATAGCGGGAAAAACGTCGGTGAACCAGGTGATCAAGCAAAGAAATCGACAGTCGGACGGTTGGGTGATGGTCGATGTAGCGGCAGCGCGCATGAGCCTCAACAAACCCACCCCAGGGCCTTAAGTACTACACCTGTTCTATTTTTATTCTCGGAAGCGGAGGACAGGTACGGGCAGTATTTCTTTTTGGTCAGGATCGTTGATCGGCACACAATATGAATCTGGGGTCGGGCCGTACCTGTTATTGGACTGATGGCGAGCCGGGGCCGGGATGTGTCGATATCGGATAAGATCTGGGTGGGTCGGCTGGGTGAGCGAATCTCTTGGCGGCGCTCGCTCTCCTCCAGGGAAGCGAGAGCCGGGGTACCACACGATGTGGTCGCGGCTGTGGCACCCGGTGGTCGAGTGCACCGATTCCTGAGGACAAGCGAGTCAATAATACTGTGAACGAGGCGAGGTACGACAGGAATACCTATGGACCAAGCTTAGATGACGTATGTATGGTTCCTCGGGCCTGGTGAGTGAGTCGCTGGTACCGAGTCGATCTCACGCGATGGTTAAGAACGAAACATCAGGCCACCAGACAACGGCCAGAAACTACCCCGTCGCCCACTACAACGCACTGGCACCAAATTCCGGAGAATTGGGCGACTTCCCGTGACCAGCACCAGTCTCGTCCCCTAGTCCAGGGTGCGCTGGAACTCAGCCTTGTGAGACCCATGACGGTGATCGTTCGTGGTGACTCTAACTCACCAACTCTGGCAACCGTAAGCTCTTCTCTGGCAGCCGTAAGCTCATCGTCGGGAAGTCGCGACGGCCCGACGACAGCAAAGGCGAAAGCAGCCTGGGGTGGCGCCAATCATCGAACCGGGTTTAGCCAGAGGTAATCTCAGCCGGATCTCTCAAGGCCGGTTGTAATTTCGTTATCAGTCCTGCATGACAACCTCAGTTCGCTTCGAGGGGATTTGCTCGTCGTGGCTTGGTCATTTTCTGAGACCATCTCACGCATGGTCGGCACTGGAGAAGGGAATCTCGGAACTCGCGCGGAATGATGGACCCGACCCGATGTTCTCCCGCGCCCACTTGGGCCCAAGTGGACGGCCAAGCTTTGACCTCAACCACAACCATGCGGTCACTACTAGCCCTTGTATCCCTCGCGAGCTGTACTCTCGCGCAACGTTTCAATGTACAGGACCCCATCGGATCTTTCCCTGGTGTTCCGGACCTGGGAAGAAATGTGACCACGATGCATTTGTCGGAGTTGGGGTCGACAGACGACTTTACGACTCTCGTTCATCCGAAGTTTCCCGGTCACCAAGTTAGGGTCAAGAAAACCAAGTTTTGTGACCCGACTGTCAAGTTCGTATCTCATCTCTTGAAGCACAATCCACGTCATCTGACGAACGCTACCACGAAGTGCCTACACGGGATACCTTGATGTCGATTCCGGCGCGAAACATCTGTTCTTTTATTTCTTCGAGAGCCGACGCGATCCAGCCAAAGGTAGTCGCGCCCATTTTGCCTTTTGTTCGTAGTTTCTTACATGCTGTGTCGTAGACGATGTTATGATGTGGATTAACGGAGGTGGGACCGTTCGTTCCGGGATTAGTATCAGTGCGATTAACCCTGAGCCAGGTCCTGGATGCTCGAGCTCAATGGGTCTTCTCATGGAGCTTGGACCATGTAACATCGATATGGACAACCTCTCCTCTAACGGGACCACCTGGAACCCATACAGTTGGAACAATGAGGCCAACATTTTCTTCCTGGACCAGCCGTACGCCCGCATAGCTTCCATTCCTTTTATGTCACTGCCACGAGCGCTAAATATCACTGTAGGGTCGGAGTCGGTTTCTCGTACGCGGATTACGGGGAAGTCGTAGAGACCACGGAAGACGCTGCGAGGAACGTCCAGGCATTCGTCACCATCTTCTTTGAGACATTTACCCAGTTCTCCGGGCGGCCCTTCCATCTCTCCGGAGAATCCTACGCTGTGAGCCATTCCTCCCCCGGATGAACTCCCATTGGCTAACTCATTCGTTAGGGGCGATACCTCCCCGTGTTCGCCAGTGAGATTGTTGACAAGAACGTCATCGCTGCTGCAGAAGGTCGTCCCACGATCAATCTCAAGAGTGTTTTGATTGGGAATGGTATAACCGATTTCACGACGTGAGTTTCGTACCTCAACGTCCATTGGTGGTGCTCTGAGCCTGGGCAGTCTGTACGAAGGAAGGTACATGACGGAATGTGGGACCGCCGCTTTTGATGTCCCGTTCCAGAGTATCAGCGAGTGCGTCCGAATCAAAACCATAGTAGGTGGAGAGTTGTAAGGCGGTACGAAGCTGACCTTCCTTCTGCCTAGCTCCCTCGCTGCCACGCAGCTATGAAGAGCAGCTGCATCGATGTCTTTGACCCCATCAGTTGCGGGGCTGCCCTCGACTTCTGTGACCAGCATACCGGCTCTGCATTCTGGGCGACTGGTGAGGAAACCTGTATATTGAAGCACGAGTTGCCGAGCTAAACTTCGCGTAGGACGGAACGTATACGATATATCCAAGGTAAAGTACACTGCCATGGCTCAACCAAGGGTCTCCATGATGACCGCAAAACCGTAGCCATGTAAAGGCAACCTCTGTTACGAAGAGACGGACGTCATCGTGGACTACCTCAACCGCCCGGACGTCAGGAAACTTCTGGGCGTTGAATCACCCACTAACTTCTCTTCGTGCTCGGATTCTGTGTTTTCTGGGTTCATCAATCACATGGATAGGTTCAGGGTCCCCACCCAGCTCTACGTTGGTGGGTTGCTTGAGGTAAAGTCAAGTAACTGAGTCCATTAAACGTCCATGCACTCACATTCGTTGTTAGCGGGGGATCCGAGTCTTGATCTACCTTGGAACGTATGACTGGCAGTGCAACGCCAGCGCCAACAAACTTTGGGTCGAACAACTTGAATGGAGCGGGCAAGTTGAGTACCTTGCCAACCCGTGGCGTGACTGGACCGTCGGTGGTAAGAAGGCGGGGGAGACCAAATCCTCCGGGTCGTTGACGGTAGCCACCGTGAATGGCGCCGGTCATATGATAAGTCATCTCTCATCCATAAATCATTTCTTTGACTAATGGATATCGTTCACGTCCCCCATGACAAACCCATAGAAGCGTTACAAATAATCTCCCGTTGGTTGAGGAACGAGAGACTTTGATCAGCTCCTGCCACAGGTTGGCGGGTTTGGAGCAGGGGATACCGGGGGTGCCGGTTAGTTGTTAAGCTCATTTGTTGTCGGTGATGTCGGTGATGTCTGGCCAAGGTCACCGAGAACGAGGGAGTGGTAGAGGTACAAAGGGTAGCAGAAATTATCCGAAAGTACAAAAAACGACGAGATGAATGCCCCGAACACTGCCGTTCATCACAGTACAGCATCGAGCCACGCTCATAAGTTCCTTTGTTCGAAATCGATTGTGGGACGGGAGTCAAGCGCGCGGGACCTGGCTTGTCGATCACAAACCCGGGACAGTTCTGGAAGGGTTTCCATGGTCACCGTCGCGATATGTCGTATTCCCTCCCGTCCGACCCGGGCGCACGAGGTTTAGTTAAAAGGGACGAGTGATCCAGTCACTCACGCCCATTCCGCCTCCTCTCTTTCTTTTCTACCTCCCCCGTGAGTCAAACTAAGTTTTCTAACTTTGCCAAACATAATGACCATCCTCTAGTTCTTTTCTTTCTGGGTTGCCCGGTAGCGCCCTTGGACCGCTCTCGAGCCCAGTTCTCCCCCAACACTCTCTTATCCAGCAGGCCTTCCTTTCGTTTAAAGCAACGTTGCCAGCAACACATCCCTTTTCCTATTCATCCAATCTTTTTTTCACCCACCGATAAACACAATGCGTTTCGCTACTTCGATCCTCGCTCTCGCCGCCCCACTCTTTGTGGCTGCCGCCCCGTGGAAGAGGCAAGACAATGCGAAGAACCTCCTGGTCCTCAGTGCGTACCCGTCCCCGCTTTTTATCCTTATTATCTTCTCGTAATTTGCATTGGCCTTCTGTTTTCGATCGTATTCGACCGCAGAGCTGACCTCGATCACCCCTTCCCACTTACAGCATTCGCCGACGTTTTGGAACAGCTCGAGTCCAAGTTTTACTCTGAGGCTCTCGCCAAGTTCAAAGAAAGCGACTTTCTCGCCGCCGGATTCACGAACGCCCAGCTCGCTATCGAACAGTTCATATCTATCCAATCCGATGAAGCTACCCATTCGGTTGCGCTCCGAGTATGTCCACGCAACTTGTCCGACCACCTGCTCGGTTTGATCTGACCTGGATGCTCGTTTATTGTAGGAGGGCATCAAGTCTCTTGGAGGCAAGCCCGTTGACACTTGCAAGTTCGACTTCACAAAGGTTCTGGTCGATGTCAAGACTATGGCCGGTGTCGCTCGTCTCGTGGAAAACGTCGGCGTTTCTGCCTATCTCGGAGCCGCCCATATCATCACTGACCCCATCATCCTCACCGCCGCCGGTTCAATTCTGACCGTCGAAGCTCGCCACCAGACGATTCTCAACGTCCTCAATGCTGGAACTGCCATCCCCCAGGCGTTTGATTTCGCTTTCAGCCCCAATGAGGTTTTGGCCCTTGCTGGACCCTTCATTTCTGGTTGCGACCTTGGTATCCCTGCGAACCCATCCCTGACCATCACGAACACCGGAACGGTTGCTGCCGGCACACTCTTGACCTTCAGCTCTCCCGCCATCAACGGGTCCACTGATGTACGTCGCTTCGTGATATCAAGGGGTGATCTCTGACCGATATTGTTATCAATACAGGGCTTCCACTGTCAGATGTTGGCTGGCGGCTTGCCGTTCACCATCTCACTCCCTCTCTCACAGTGCAAAGTCCCTGAGGGTATCACCGGCCCGGTTGCTCTTTGGATCACCTCTGACATGCAGCCATTGATCAACAACCCCAGAGATCGTGCTGTCGACAAATTGGTTGCCGGACCAACGATTGCTTTCCTCGACAACAAACCCCAGATCTTGGGCCAATTGGCTCGTAACCCTGGAGGTGCTCCCCCTGCCGTCACCAGCACAATAACCCCAGACCAAGCTACCAGCATCCTCAGTGGGGCTGGTCCAGTTCCCACTGTTACCCTTTAAGCACGTCTTTGGAGGGGTTCAGGGAGAGATACCAGATTCGTTCCGTTTATATATTAGGGTTCTTCAGTGACTAGTGATGGGGCGATGTTGCCTCTACAGATACCATTCCTCGATGCTTTGCCTATTCTGTTTTCTATGCCTCTTTGCCCGAAACCGCTTGTGTTTTCTTCTTTTTCTTTAATAACTCCACCCTGTTGCTTTTTAAGGCAACCGTCTATTAGACGTAACATGCTGGATGGTGCTTGTTTGCTAGAACTTCGGGTATACAATCGAGCGTTGTTCAGGTCCAAATGTCAGTGACTGAGGTGTGAGATCTTGAGACCATGGGCGGGTTCACTGGTCTCCTCGGGTTTCCTTGTGCCGGTCCGGGCGTCCGTGGCGTTCACTTGTGGCGACCAGGGGCAATCAAACACGTGGGGGCAGGCGCGCTGGGCCATCCCTTTCTGGCCACGGAGAAGTCTGCCTTTCTTTGTCTTCTTTCAACGGCCACGCCATCCGCCACAGCTTCCGCAACCATGGCCGTCGACTGCGATACTCCGTCTCGTCCTTCCACTCCCCCAAACTCTATCCCATTGGGTTACTTCCCCGCGACGTTCGAGCGATTCGTTAGGGAGAACGAGATGGCCGATTGGGCTAGTGCCTTCACGTTGTTCGGTGCGTGCTGTCCCATGCCCGATATGATGAGGGTGTGTTGGGGCTAAATGGGTTCACTGGATAGATACGGTCGAGACGTTCTTCGATGCGCGTATCGACCTCATCCAACGCACCCTCACGAAACACAGCGATCGCTTCAAGGTTCGGGCTGAGGAGGCTATGAACAAGATCAAGACCCCCGCAGGGGAGGATCTGGCGGAGAATTTGGATCGGGAGATGCAGAAGTTCAAGCTCAAGGTGTGAATCCTCCCGTCTAGGATTTGGGACCGCGTTCTAATTAACGCGATGGGTACCTTTGCGCGTGGTGTAGATTCAACAACGCTTGACGAAGCTCTCCTCGACGTGGCATTCTACGAAGGTGGTTCGGACTAGGGAGAAGGTCTCCTTCTTTTTTGGCGTCATGTCTGTGTTCTTCTCCGCCTTGATGTTTGGGATGGCCCCAGAGTGAGTCTATCACCTGCATTGCGACTGATTCCTTTTACATGGTTAACGCTCTCCCTGTCCACCTTCAGATGGGTGCACATCGCATATACACTCCAAGCATTGTATCTGCTCCCAGTCCGCACGTACAAGTACAAGAAGCGAGCTTGGCACTACTTCCTATTCGACTTGTGCTATTACGCGAACATCCTCAACTTCTTGTTCCTTTGGGTCTTCCCCTCTAGCGCGCCCTTGTGGGTGGCCTGTTACTGTTTGTCCCATGGCTCTCTGGCCAGCGCTGTCATTACTTGGAGAAACAGTTTGGTGTTCCACGACTCGGACAAGGTCACGTCATTGTTCATCCACCTCTATCCTCCGTTCACTTTTACTGTCATACGGTGCGTCTTGGGGGCGAAATCAACCTATCAGTGCAACTCGACTTACCGTCCTCTGCCAACAGCCATTTCTATCCCGGAGCTGAACAACGGTTCCCAGCTTTACTAGATGTCCCCCACATGAGTCCGATATACGCGCTGTCCCTAACCGGATTAATCTGTGAGTAGCCGCCCGTCGCACAACGCACATTCGTGGCTGATCTCGAGTTTGTTAGATGCGATCTGGCAAATGCTGTATTGGAAGTTCGTCCTCGTTGATCGGAGGACGAAGATTGAGTCGGGTCAGAGGACGACATCCTTCCTCTTCCTTTTAAACTCCAAGGGAAGCGTCATTGGATCGTTCTTGTCCAAGTTTCCAAAACAATACCGGGAAGCCGTTTTCATGGGTGGACAGCTTGCCTACGCCATTTTGACAGAACTCCCCGCGGTATTTGTGCTCTACGCCAGCCCGCTTTGGAGCAACATGTTCTTGCTGTTCATCTTCTCCGTGAGCGTGTGGAATGGCGGAGGTTTCTATATTGAAGTTTTCGGCAGGAAGTGAGTGCCTCACCCCGAGCACATGGTTTTGGTGATTTTCTCTAACCTTATGTGTTACAGGTTTGAGAAGGAGCTTGAGGCTCTCCGGAAGGAGCTGGCAGAGGCGACCGCTCGTTCCGGCCGTTCCAGCCCCAATGGTACAGTTGCCAGCATGACCGATGACGAAGAGCCGATCTCACCGCAACTCTCTCCGAGACGGAAGTACATGCCGCTCGTGGCGCCTACACCGGAGGATAAGAAATCGCAATGACCGAGTCTGCCCCCACCTTCAAACCCACACGAGGGATCTTACGACTAACATGATGCACGACTCTTGTACTCGGGTTTCACTTCAAGATATTATATCTCGTGTTCCTCACGCTATGTATGGTTTGATTAATTGTTTTCCGGCTACCACCTTCCTATCCTCTGGCTGGCATGGGTTACAGCCTATTAACCCTATAGTCTTATTTACGCTACCCTATGCCCGCTTTGTTTTGTAGTACCGTACCGCACCCTGTGTGATTTTTTTTTCTCATTTTATGTCCACCTTTTGCCCACGTTTAGAACAAAAAGGCTGGTGTTTCAGTGTTGTGGATGATCACAGCCGTGAGGTGGATGGGCAATGTCCGTCAATAGACGCCTGATGGTCTTTGAGCGTTTGATCGACGGTCGGAGTGAACTTCCCCCTGGCGGTTGACCTTGGTCTGGCCAAAGCAGGACGGTTGTCTCCCCCACGCTCCCTCCCTCCAGACGGCCCTTCCACCCTTAATCCACAACCACCATCTCCTCTTCTTCCCCGGACTCCCCCACCCCCGTCCGTGACACGAGGATTCCATGTCCACCAAGAGCGAAACGAGTTGGATGCCTGCGAACGGCTCACACCCTGTCACCGTCGGGAGCTCGCTGACAGGGGCGCTGAAGGCTAATAAGGGCTTGCCCCAGGCCCCCAAGCTCTCCGATCGAGGGTTCTACTCCTTCAGATGTACGTTGCCCTCCCTTTCTTCTCGCCCTCCGTTGGCTGTGGCACTGGCCAAGTCGCGGCTTGATTCTCCTTTTCTCTCCGGTGGCCCGTGGGTACTGAACGTCTATTCGTCTGGGTAGATAACTTCGAGCCTGAGTCTATTGATCCCTACAAGCCGGGGACGATCGAAGTCAAGAAGGAGGGCGATAGGAAGGTGACCACCATCGAACGCGCGAGCACCGTGGTGAGTACTACCGTCCCCCGAACATTTCCACCTTCTACACCGGAATCGTCCGTTGCGCATCCGCTTACGACTTGAATAACAGCCAGGGGAGGGCCAACTATTTACCGGCACAGATATGCCAGCCAAGGATGTGGATTGCGTGTTGGTGTATGATGAGGAGCTCGGGGTACGTGTGTTACCCTGTTCCCAGGTTCCGGATCAACGGCTGAAACCTGTTCCCTGCTTCTGCCGCACAGACCCTCACATTGGAGAAGCTGGACTCTCTGATTAATGTAAGCTGGGGGGGCAAGAGTACGATGGCTTCCAACCGGCCCTCTGATTCCCGTGCGCGTTTTCCACGATCATCGGTTTCTTGGTGGCCTCTCGTTCTCACGTTCGTCAAATAGCTTCTCACACGGTTCCCTCCGCACCGGTCTCTCCCACAAAAAAGGAAAATGACATCGACCTAGACCTAACCGCGGAGTTAGAGCGCGACTTGTTGAGCGTGGTCGAGGACGCGCCTCCGAGAAGACCTTCTACCAAGAAAGAACCATCTTCGCTCAAATCCTCTACCTCTTCCACCCCAAATGGCACATCGGGGTCACAATCATTACCGAAGAAGCCGATGCTCAAACGGGAACCAAAGCCCAAGCCAAAGGAGCCCGTGCCGATATTCATGAACCCCAATTCTGCCGCTGCAAGAGTAGCGAATAAGAAATCCGCGCCTCCGAAACAAGAACCCAAAACTGAGAAGAAGCCCGCTGCGCCATCCATGCCAACTCCGGTGTCCAAGCTGGCTAAGCTGGCCGGAGACTTGAAGACCAAGGGTGTGAAGAGGGAGGCAGAACCTGGGGTCGAGGGATCCACAAGGGTACCGAAACGGTCGAGGCCATCGCCTCCACCTCAAAAATCACGACTTCAGCCGAAACCACAAACTTCCAAACCACCTGCGTTGGCTGCTGGGCTACCTCCCAAACCGCAGGTTGCGGTGCCCCCACCACGACCACCACCTCAGCCAAAACCCCAGCCACCTGCGAAGAAAGGGTTCAGCCTGGAACTACCCACCGGAGTTTCTACTCCGTCTTCTTCGACGAACCCGTTGACGTCACTCGCAGCCGGGGGTGGGGGAACTTCGCTGTCATTGCCAACGGTGTCTCCTGCCCTTGGGAATACCCAACCCCCACCATCCACATTTGCCGAGACGATCCCCGTACTGAGCGATTCGGAGTCCGATTGGGACGAGGTGGACGCGGGTGGACCGTCCCCCCCTCAGCCTCAAACCGAACCCCAGCCGTATAGACTCGGGTCGCTGACGATTGAGGAAGACCCTCCGGCAGGGTTCAACGGAACGTTAGACATCGTAGATGGAGACGAAGATCGATACGATGACGACGGAGATGCGGATGCGGAAGGGGATGTAGAGGGTGTGGATATCGATCTGGATGATTTAATGGCCGAGATGGACGAGCAACTTCAAAGCGAAGGAGGAGGAGGGCCGGAGGGGGATGGGGATGTGAACGAAATTGAAGATTTCCTGGCCGAGGTGGTTTCGCCGGAGCCCGAGCAAGAACAGGAGGTGTACCAGGATGGTGGCGTGGAGACCTTTGTAGGGGGAGACATGTTTGGGGATGATGATTATTCGTCGTCGAGTGATGACAGCGATGACTAGTTCGTTGTTGTCTTTGGTTCGTGGTTGTGGGAGCAGTTTGCATTTGTTCCTCCCTCCCTCCCCCCTTCGCTCTGCTTTTCGCCCTTGATTCACCCTGGGCTTGCTCCATTTGTAGCTGTTTGCCCCTCGTGATGGGGGTTGTGGTGGTATATCTTATAGATATGTGTTGTGTTGCCCTATGTTTATTTTGTACAACTATAATACAGGTTCCTGGTTCTCTGTTACGGATCTTGCCCGGCGATCGTATGTGAATCCGTTCTGACCTCGTCGGGAGGACCGAAAAATCCCCGAGGCTCGTTTGGACTGTCGTTCGTGTGTGAAACCCGACATTCCATCGGTACTTATAGAGGCCCGTTCTGTGTCGTGGCACGAAGTCTTCTGTGGCTCGAGCAATCGTCCCAAAACGCCACTGAAACAACGGGCCGCGACCGAATTTGTCCGTATCTCTTTCCCGGTGACGCCTTTGCGGATCACCTACCCTTACCTCTCGTCCTTCGTTTTGGACCCGACCTGCCCACCTGCGATGGCGTGAGCTCCACGTGAAAAATGGCCAAAAGATAACTTGGGACAGTAGCATCCGTTCTCCTCAGTTATCCGACGTTTCCCCCTACGATATCACGCAGACTAGAGGGGGGATCAGCGATTGCTCGAGAAATGCGGGAGTGGGATTTACATGACACTGCGGATGAGCACAACCATACCGTAGGCGATACCACCGAAAGTCCAGATAACGAGAACCTACGGCGTCCCGTCAGTCTGGGATATGGGAGAAAGTGGTTGTGTGCCAATTTACGATTCTGGAAATCAAGGCACCGTAATGAACCTTGTTGTCCTTGGTGTCGGACCTGAGTTCCCCACCTGCGAAGGACGTGAGTTTTATGTACCCGTGGCGGGATCGAGGGTATCGTACCGGTTGAAGCATCAACGACCATTGAGATCGTGGCCAAGAGAGAGAAGATGAGAGCGACCAATGCGAGGGTAGATCGCGTGGGCCAATGTCCCGCGATCAAGGGTACGAGGAGGATTGCGCAGAAACATTGAAAGGCCTGGTTAATTCCCTGAGCAAAACCCACTGGATGAGGTGATAAGTTGACGACGGATCGGGCAGGCCAGTCGACAGGTTACGGACTTGAATCGATCCGTGGCGAGAGTGGTAATGGAATTGAAGAGTTCGAGGCCATACTCGAAGAACATTATGCCT
>Ga0307509_10010081_pt1 | contig 11650 bp, 7 predicted proteins | sample 10_EM_MG_FD_202245 | JGI IMG/M metagenome (GOLD analysis project Ga0307509, IMG submission 202245) | Populus trichocarpa ectomycorrhiza microbial communities from riparian zone in the Pacific Northwest, United States - 10_EM | ecosystem: Host-associated > Plants > Roots > Unclassified | place... | reverse complement strand
GCCCGGCCGTCATTCCTAATACCTGCCGTCTGTATACCCCCCCCGCAGTCCTTGCCTACACCCTACAGTCCTTGCCTGCACCATACCTTGTTTTGATACCCCCTATAGTTCCCCGTAAAATACCGGCCGTCCTTCCATCTCCCCTGGCGTCCCCCTCAGCAGCCCCTATCACGTGTGTCCCACCGCACCAAGAAAGGCCTAGCGTGTAGGGCCCGGCGGTCCCAACCTAGCCCTGCCGTCCCCTGAGCAACTTGACCTACCCAGGACCACGGTTAGCGGTCCCGTACCGTCCCGTCTTCTTGGCATTACCACCGCCGTCCCTGTGGGGCCCCCGGACGGTTCGGAACACTGGAGGAGGCCTTCGGGTCGCTCGACGCAATAGATTACTTCCAGACGACTAGCCCGAGGCAACTCTAGCACAAAAGGGGCTTGTATTTTTGCAATTATGATCTTCCCTTCTGTTTTCAGATTAGTTCATCCTATCGTAAATTAAAACCTGATCGGTGCAGATTGTGAACTTGAGTACCTTGGCCTGTAGCCCATCACTGGTATTCCAATCTTCCATTTTGTTCACTCTCCTCCGCTTTGTCTCACCTCCCTACCTTGATCCCAATCCCAGCTTTCTTAAAAATTGGGGAAGATATCGATCACTGATCTGGATGCTCTTATCAAGGGGAAAGAATAATGTATATAAAAAAGGGACTATTTGATGGCATAATAATCCTAGTAGTTGGAGCACTGCCTGAGAGCAGATATAGCGGAGACAGCGGAGGCACGTGGAACGCTCACATTTATAAAGTATCATCCCAAAGCGGTGAAGAAAAAGTCCATAATAGATTCTGTTGAGGGTGTAGAAAAGAAAGTCTTGAGGAAAAGTGAATAGGAAGAAGGGAATTGGGCGAGGTAAGAACAGGAAGGAAGGAAAAAGAAACCAGAGAAACCTTCATATCTTGCGTGTGCCACTGTCTCACAGCAAAGGAATTTTCCCACGCTAAGTGCAGCTATTTCCAATAAGCACTTTTGAAAAAAATGTGAAATGGCCAAGCTGTATACGAGAAGCGGAAGAGCAAGTGATGCTGGGGAACTGCACTCAATCTGAGAGGGCCGGAGAGACCCGTTATTTGTACAGTGAGGCCGCAACATATATCGTCAGTGGAAAGAGATCAAAGGAAAAAAAAAGGAAGACAGGAGAAAGCCAATGAGAACGGAATGCAATGCATATCAGGTTAATTTATTGAGCAATGGCATGAGGGACACGGTAGATAGGATAAGTCGAACAAGGGTAGTAAACCAACACTAAAGCATAGTGATCAGCTTTTTTGTACTCGAAGATGTAGAAAGTACCTTTAAAAGCACTATCTCATCAGGAACCGCGGGGAAAGATATGAGTGATGTTTCGTGATTCCGCCACCGCGTCAACCTATCTCTACCGTGAAATCGGGCCAACCAAGGGAATGGATAGCCGGTGTAGAAACCTCAGTCTAATTTATGGATATACCTTGTTCTTGGGAATTAATCATAGTGTTTGATTCGCTGCTACTATTACTGTGTGTAAGCGCATTCTAAAATCCAACCGGCACTGAGCTAGCATTCCTATTCCCCCTTACCATAATGGTGAAGCACACATTGATACTGGGTGCCCATGTCAAATGGGTATGCTAGGGATGGATAACTAATGCAGCATGTTGCCAGAGAGAAGTACAAAAGTGTTATATAATTGCCTACAATCAGAGCCAAAGGATCCCCCATTCCATCTGGCTAGTCACCCCGTCGAAATGTTGCGGAATATCTAGCCTGTGTTCCCAACAGTCCCGAGCTCCCAAATAAGGGTGGATAAGAACGCCAGGACACGGCAGCCGTCTTTCGTAATGACAGCACTTCTCGGGTTTACTGCCTGACCATGCTGTCATCTATAGGGACCGTCCCTCATCTGTAGGTGCTTCAGAGTCACCAATAGACCCTTGCCATCCGTCCCGGGCAGAGCTTAGGACAGACTATTGGACGGGCGCCCGTCCCAGGCAGGGTCCAAGATCCGACGACCCCGTCCTGAACAAAAGAGACTGATGGATTTGACGCTTGGGGGGGGGGGGTGGGTTGTTCCAGTACTAGCGTAGTTTGTTGTATTCACAATACGCGCCTATCCTATTTCATTCGAGACTCCATAAACGCTGGTTCAAGGAAGTGCTACTACAACATGTTAACCGTGAAGGGGGCGAGCCTTGCGTTCTGGGCTTACACTAAGCTAGATCCCGGGAGATACACCCTAGCACAACATTGATTATCCCCCCAAACCCTAGCGCAAGCTCACAGCCCTATGCCGAAGAAAGGAAGCCATATCCTCACCCGTTATCTCGTGCGCGGCTGTATTCCGGGCCTCGATCAACCTAGACCACCAATCTTTCAAGTTAGCATCACAGACAATGTTGGACATATATACTCGGCCATGTAAAAAAGGCTCCAGATGTCTTGCACTTATTAATACCTATCTTCGCACAAAATCGTCCACACACTTTAAATTGCCGAGTACTGGGCCAAAGGAAATCAAAAACTTACCAAATCAACTTCTTCCGCATTCTTGCATCTAAATTCTTAATAGCTCTCCTGAAAGTCCTCGATATTACAAAACCGTTCCTCATGCCCACCCTCCTATACAGTTTTAAGAACTACAGCATTCTATTGAGTGCAGTACGGTACGGGCAACGACCCTAGTTGTGTTGTGGAGAGCATAGGACGGTGTTGAGGGTAAACCAGTGTTCCCAACCGTCCCGTCCTATAGTCCCGTCCGTCCCGGGCAGGGTGGGTAGGGACGGCCGGGCACGGCGTCCGTCTTTTGTAAACACCGCAGGACTGTAGGTTGACGGGCGGGCCCTGCAGTCCTTTTTGGAAATGGTAACTCCGGTGGGTGCCTACCGTCCTGAGTAAGGACGGGCGTCACCTCTAGGTTACCTACCGTCCTGCATAAGGACGGGCGTCCCTTGTAGGTCAAGGAAGTGGAATGGGGTCAGGGTGCTCAGAACCAGGATCGGATATCACTGGAAGCATTGGTTGATTGATAGCGAAATTTGATACATAATAGTAGAGCCTAAGCTTCTCTTCATTAGAATAAAAATGTTTCACATCTCGATAACACTTACCTAATGCTCATGAAATTCGAAAATGAAACATAAACTAAGACGCCTATAGGGCCCGGCCATCCGTCCCGGGCATAGGTCAGGACGGACTGCAACTGGGCGTCCGTCCCGTCCAAAGGTCGCAAACTTGGCGTCCGTCCCGTCCTAGGCTAAAGACGGGCGGACTGGACGCTTGGGAACGCTGGGGTAAGCCACTGGTCCCGCACACATGTTTGTTAGTCCTATTTAGTTAGCAGCAGCGTGCATCCGAGACCGAAGAAGTTCTCTCTCACATCCACTATGCCCACTCATCCAACAACTGCGGCAGGCTGTTGTCAAGCTCCTCGATCTTTGCTTCGAGACATCGTTGCCCACTTTTCGTGGCAATCTCTTGCTCCATGAGCGGGGGGGGAGGGGGAATCATAGCTCTCGGCTGGATTATCCGAACGATGAGGGGCCTAGGTTGAGGTTAAATGGTTAATGGATTATGATGAGAATAAATCGAGTTCCCGGTATTGGGTTGGACGAGTATTGATGGGTACGCAATGGTTGAAGTCAACGAGAGTAATTTGTATTGAACCGTTAAGGAGTTATGAGACAGCTGGACAACCTCAAGCAAAAGGAACAGAAGGAAAGACACGGCCGACGGAACCGAGACTGCAGGACAATGTTAAATATCAAACAGCAGGGTATCATTGCAATGATTAGACTAAAGAATTTTACCGTGTGAAAAGAAGCAGTCCAGGCCAACAAAAGTAATTTGTGTTAAAGCGGTTAAGAAGTTGTCTGATAGCTAGGTAGCGGTAAGGGAGAGAATTGAATGGAGTGGAGGAGGAACTAAGAGGGGGGGACTGTTGAAAACAGAGGGATTGAAAAAGGCGGTAGTAGCCGGACAAATGGATTGTGGCGGGGTGAGGTGAAGTGGTCCAAGTGAACAAGAGTAATTCGTTTTGAGTTTGTTGATAGATAGTGCAGGGCAAATCAAAGGAAGGGGAGAAAAGACACGGTGGGAGCATGCGGGACTGCCCCGGAAGGCGGAAGGGTGTGGAAAAGATAAAAACACCGGGGTTGAGAATCAATGCAGGCATTAGGCAAGAGGATTTTCCCGAATGAAGTGAAGTGGCGTAAGCGAACGAGAGCAATTTGTGTGGAAGCAACCAAGGAGTTCTTAGATCACTTGAGAAAAGAGAGGAAAGGAAAGGAAAAGAAACAAAGGGAAAGGGAAATTTGCGTAGCCCGTAGGTGCATACGTGTGCTTCTGCCTACAAGTACTGGTATTTCCAATAGGTGCCGTTAAAATAAGTTCTGATGCACGGAGGTGGAATGGTAAGTCTTTACCCAGCTTCGCCTCCTACGATCTTCCTTTCTTGTGATCGACCTGGGGGGGGGGGGGGGGCTTAATGGCGGGACATATATAGAGAACATCAGTGATCCTATCTTTCATGCGAAGGAACATGATCCCCTTCTTCAGCCCATAGCCCACGATAGGTTCCACGCCGATATGAGCCTCCAAACCTGAAGAGTAGAATGGTGCCTCGCCTATACGAAGTAGCCGTCCAATAATTAAAACATAATTATAGCTATCTCAGAAACATGAGCGATGCGACCCAATAAAAACGAGTGATATAGGAAACATATACATGTGACGAAGAGACTGTTTGTGGTCAACGGAAGACGATGACAGTATTGTTGGATATCTTGGGTTGTTCACCGAAGCTTAGTCATACATCTAGCTTGGTTGCAACCGGCTATGGGGCTCACTTGTCTTCCTTACACTTTGCTTTTCTTTTCTTTCTCTCTCAACTCAACTCAATAAGTTCCACACAGTTAACTAAACCAACGAAACTGCTCTTAGCGCAACTCTCATTTTTCTTGTGAATCTCGCTCTTGCCTTCACTCTCAGTGAAGCTCTTTCCACAGTATCTCTACCCATCAAGCGGTCTGCAAACACTTTATCGTCTCGACCGCTCAAAGAACTCGGCCGACCGTGGATCATTTCCAACAAGTATTTTCAATGGAACAGCCCGGGGGCCGGATGAGTGATATTTCATGATTTCCTCTAGGTCTGCCAGCTTTATTCCCAAATGTGGTTAAACGAAGGGAACGCGCGACCCAGGTAGGAATCTCGGACTCTAATCTCAGGACATGACTTGTCCTAATAAATGAATCTCCTAGCTTCATCAACTGTCGCTATTCGTAGCAGGTTTAGGAGCATCCCACAATACATGGATGATTTCCGGGCCAGTAACCATATTCCCAACTACAGGAGGGCGGAAACCTCACTCATATAGGATGTCTATGTTAAATACATTCACGAGAGATCTATAAAAGTCCAGTGGAAAGGACGGTCTCAGTACCAGTCAATCCCTTGACCCCCCCTGTAAAACACCCGCAATCTTCTTTTACCCCAATGAAAGTACAACATTTTGCCCCATGATTTCCCAAGGTGCCAAGGAAATAGGCACTATCTGAGCACAGCTAGGTTGTATCCCTACATCGAGATTTTTTCGAAAAAAAAAGGGCGATCTCCAAGAGGCGCGGGCTCCCAGCAAAGTTGTCTTTACCATGGGAGAAATTTATAAAATTCAGCACTATTTCGGGTGTACTTTAAAGAAAATATTTAGATTTTTTGCCATTTTTTGCCATTTTTTGTGATCAGGTTTCCTTGCCTAGAAGTTGAAATATTGTTTTCTTGACTTTGGGCGAAACGTTGTGTTTTTGCTGGGATGAGAGCACATTGTTCGGTTCGTACCCTATACAGCCACCTACAGCCAAGCGAGCCCACAAGGCGAGAAGGCCATAGAGCTTCTATACTGTGGCAGGTGGTCACGGACAACAAGGCTCTCCCGGTAGAAGTCGCGTTAACGCCGCCAACTGGCCAACACCCCGACGGTACGGCTCCTGAAATCAATGGCAAATAACACCCCCAGACAGCTTACAGAAGGGCTCCCTGATTGGTGAAGCGAAAGAAACCGCTATAGCATCATAATAACGGGAATGGCATCGCGGGGTTGGATAGCCGGATGAGAAAGCATGGAATGAAGCGACGGTTAGGGACACTGGCTAAGGACAGGCTGCCGCTATGGGTATAAATCTCCAAATATCCGGCAACTCCCGAAATGCATCAAGCCCTGGGATCAGATGGGGTGCCCGGGTGCGATGAACGAGCGGGAATTGCATTCTATCGGTTGTGATCGAGGGCATAGAGGCTGCATCTGTTCGTTTATTTGTCTGGCTCTCTCGTTAAGCTACTTGATGTTTGTGGGATAATTTCTCTTCCTTGTTTATATTAAATATTTTCTTTTGTCTTCTGTTTAGCATGGTGGTTCGAAAATTCCTCCGGGGGGGGCGCTGTCGTGGAGTAGCCCTGGTCCTCTGGGGTGCCGGTTAGCGTTCTAGCACGCAATGCCGTGATCCATAGTAAGAGGAAGAAACGTCTAACCAACGCTAGGTGAATGGCCCCCATCTAGTGTTGGTCCCCAGTCCGTAACTTTAAGCAAGCGTAGCATCATGGATACCGCCTCTTTCAAAATTATTTAGTTTAGCGGTTGAGAGCTTGGTTTTCTCAGCAAGCCGGGCATCGCGACCTTTACAAACGAGGGAACGATACTAATACCGCAAAGATGGAAGGCTGTAGGGCGGCGGTAGAGTACTAGTAGTGTGTGAGTGAGGGTGCCGATATCAGCTCCAGACACATCTACTACAGTAATAGACCCCCTTGGCATTCGTCCCCGGGCGATTCGAGCGAGTGCGTTTGGGTGTTAATTATGTTGACGTTTGTTAGAGCAAGATAGGTTACAATTCCGGTAAGCTCCGAAGAGCCTCACCGTATCACAAGCGATTTTACGAAAACCTAGGAGTTCCTTTTTCATCTGAACTCCCCAATACAGTAGTTAGATCCAAAATAGGTGAGGAGATGTAGCGACAGTCAGGAAATGAGGCTGCTAAGAGATTTTTCGATCTGCCAAGGATTCATTCAGATGGGTCGGACACGTTTCCGCTGCCCGCCAAACGAGCCCCGGGGGAAATGTCCCGAGAGGCTGGACATATTTTTGGGTGGACGGGTAAGGTTGATCAACCAGAGTGTCGGTAATTCCTTGTCCTCTCGGCTCTCTCGTGCTCTTAGAGGTAGGTGGAGGAATCCGGTCTTGCAAAATATTTTTCACCCGCAAACACTTGCCTACGGCAGTTGCCCGGTTTCCTTATGGAGTGCTCACTGCGGCCGCCACAAGCAAATGCGGATGTTAACTAAAACCTATAAAACCCCTTCCCCGCTCCACAGTGCTGCGCATTGGGGAACTAGTTTTCGGAATTTATCATAAGTTAGTCCCTTCAGCTCGACTATCATCCAGAGCGTCGGGGTGTTAGATTGCCCACAGGGCATTCGGTTAGGTGGCTGTGTGGATACACAGTTGCACAGATAGGCGGATATGCGGCTAGTAGATACAGCTGTTCTGTAATACAAGTAAATGGTCAAGTTGAGACTACAAGTACCGTGGTTTTCTTCCCCAAGCCATCATCCGGCTTTGTAATGTCTGTCGGGCGCCATTTGTTTCCAAAGTGCCTTCCCCTCGACCTCGCTCCCAGAGCAATCTTGCTGATCCTTTTTTCCGATTTTTTCGTCCATGCTCGGTACAATCCTGCTCCGCCACTAGCATGCTCCCGCTCTGCGGCTGCCAAGAACGCCAGCCGACCACTTGATAATTCCTCCCGTTCGATGTGGCAAGCAGTGATGCCTGGAAACGTCACAATATATACGGTCAATGATGACACGAACTGCTTCAATCATAGGAAAAATATTAAAGTGTAGAGTAACTCACAATGGCCGAGAATCGGCCTTAGCTCCTAACCTGCCATGACCCTTGGAACCCAAACAACGGCATCGGGAGATTCAAGAGCGCCGTGTTGATGATGTCTATGAATGGCTCGCGCCGATTGAGGAACTCAGAAGGTCGTGTGGATCAAATAGAGAAGCCGAAGGTGGTGATCTAATTAGTTCCATTTTTCTAAGCGATCCGGAGGTCGGCAAGAAATTCACCAGGGAACAAGGGGTATTGCCTCGAGGGGGAGGAAGGGAAACCCGTGCGAACTAGCCACGATAGCACCTCGCTAGTAACGTCTACGGTATATGATTAAGCTGGAAGACAAAGCACAGCCATCAGGCGTTTTCATCTCGAGCTCGCTGCGCGAAAAGAGCAGTCTGCAGGTAAGGTTAGAGTGCCAGACCCCTCGCTGAAACAGATGTTTAGCGGAACAAAAATGATTCCGGAGGAACTATTGCTGGCCTTTCAAGCGCGGAAAAATACCTACGGTGGGCGCTGACTACAACTCGTAGTGTGCTGAACGGTACTGTGCTAGGTTGTGTCGATGATCGGAAAACATGATCTTTGAAGTACAGTTATACAAAATTCCATCGCCGCGAGCAAGAGCTTCCCGATGTTTGGACACATCAGATAGAACTTTGTTAGGTTGCTTCAAGCTAGCTTGCATTTGGACTCTGCGGTTTTTAGCAGGGTCAAAGGGATTTACGACGGGGCCTGAGTGGCTAAGGATCTAAGAGCTATTTTTCTTTGAGTTTAATCGACACTGAGAGACCTGGGAGAGATATCACGGTGAGATACTTGCTCCAGGGTGCAATATCGGGTGGGAATGATCGGAGGCCCCTTGACAAGACTATCGTAATTTGATAACGGACCGAACTACAGTTCGCGCCGTGTACGGTACCGCGCTCGTGCTTTTCCCGGGCCCCGGACTTTCGAGGAGAGACAAGGTGACTTTCATTTGTAATTGTAGCGGCTATGTACTGTATATTGTGGGAGAGATTCTATTTCTATGGAACGGGAAAGCCCTGAATTCCTTGAGTTGAAACTCTGGTTACTACCACCTGCGATGAGGTTTGCGCCTTCCACCAAGGATTGTTTTTTCTGCTGTGTCGGCCATCTAGGCTGCCATAGTCTATCCGTTGATCTTGTTGAGCTTGCCCTAAGGGCGGCGGTTGAGGTTTTTTTTTGAATGGTTTGTCTGGTGTGACGCATTTCTTGGGTGCCCCAAGACGTAGTACCACGCAACGCTGCTTTATCAGAAGGCCCTCGCTTTTCCACACTGATACCCCACTTTCCCCCAGCTCCCAAGAAGATCACCCACCGACGATAGTCAATAACCCCTCTTCCATCACGGCCCAAGCGGCAAAGAACGGAAGATGTCTCAATATCCCATCCATGATAATAGCAACTGCTTCAATAATACAAACTGTTTTAACAATGTGTGGAACAACAGTACTATTGCGGATGATCGGTCTCAGCTTCTAGCCTGGTTATCACCTTTAGAGCCCAGGCTACGGCATCAGGACATCCGAGAGCGCCGCGTCGGAAATGTCGGGGGATGGCTCTTGCAAACTGAGGAATTTAGAAGGTGGAATAGCTGGGGTGGTGGAGGTGAAGATGATAAGGCAGTCCTGTTCTACTACGGAGGTCCAGGGGTCGGCAAGACATTTATCAGGTAAAGAGAATTATTCCCCCGGAAAGGAAGGAAAGCCAGTGCTAACGGGCAGCGCGCCAGTTCGCTGGTGGTGGATAGATTGTGCGATCAGGCCTGTGGACAAAGCACAGCAGTTGCATGTTTTTACTTCGACTTCGCAGCGCGAAAGGAGCAGTCTGCGACTGGTATGCTGGGCTCCGTGCTGAAACAGGTGGTTGGCGGGATGGAAGAGATCCCGGAAGATGTATCGCGGGCCTTCAAACAACAAAAAAAGGTTATTGGTGGACGAGGGCCACAACTTGAAGATATCGTGAAAATGCTACAGACCATCACGTCCTCACTGGGGATGTTTGTATGCATTGACGCTTGGGATGAATGTGCGGCGGCGCATCGAGTCAAGCGCCTTAATTCACTCCAACAAATCCTTGAAACATCCCAGCATACACGGATATTCATCATTGGGAGGCCCCACGTCCGGGCTGAGGTCGAAAAACGTCTTCCCGGACGAGTGAGAAGTTTGTCGGTAGGGTCGAGGAAAGATGATATTGTGGAGTATCTTCGTCTTAGACTTGACGAGGACGAAACTCCAGACGCCATGGACGGAAGTCTAGAGGCCGAAATTCTAGAGAAGATTCCAGAAAAGATGTCGGAAATGTACGTATGGGCCATGCGACTAAAGCCCTGTCACACACAATCCGCTAATAAGTACGAATCTAGGTTTCTATTGGCCTCCTTAAGTATCGATGCGATCTTATACGAATCAACAATCTCCCGAAGACGAGAAAAGCTAGGGGAGATGACCAGTGGATTAGAGTTGGGAGGCGCTTACGGCGCGACAATCGAGCGGATAAAGGTGCAAGACGGTGACAAGTCGAGACTTGGGATGGCAGCTTTGATGTGGATCAGTCATGCGGAACGGCCGCTGCGAGCGGATGAGCTCTGCCACGCCCTAGCGGTCAAGCTAGGCTCCAGGGATTTCGATGTTGGTAACATCCCGTCGGTATCGACATTGGTGAGCTGTTGTCAAGGACTTATTACCGTGGATAAGGAGGCACCAACCGTGAGGTTGATCCACTTTACTCTTCAGGAGTATCTTTCCGCTCGTCCCGATATATTCAGCAGAACTCACTCGGCAATGGCCGAAATCTGCTTGACCTATCTGAATTCCCGACAGGTCAAAGCCCTTTCGACTGCCCATTATGCCGACACTCGGAGTGCACCCTTTCTAGAATATTGTTCAATATACTGGGGAGTGCATGCGAAAAAGGAACTCTCGGACAGCGGGAGATCAATTGCGCTGGAGCTATTAAAAGAGAATTATAGTCATGTATCGACCAGGTTACTTTTAGCTCAAGTACAGCATTTCCCTCTTTGGCGTTTTGGTACTGTCTCTCCATTCAGTGGACTACACTGCGCATCGTTCTTCGGGATTGTTCGGGTTGTAGCTGGCTTAGTCGATATGGAATGTTATAGTATCAACGAAGCAGATGTCTGGGGTTGGGGACCGCTTTCATGGGCTTCTTGGAATGGACATCAGGGAGTGGTGGAAGAGCTACTCGGACGAGAAGGAGTCAACCCCGACATGCCGGATAAATGGGACCAAACACCGCTCTTGCTAGCCGCTCAGAATGGACATAAGGGAGTAGTGAAAATACTACTCGGGCGGGAAGAGGTCAACCCGAATAGAGCAGACAATGAGGGACAAACTCCACTCCTAAATGCCGTTCAGAACGGACATGATGGTGTGGCGAAAATATTACTTGGGCGGCAAGAGGTCAACCCCGTCCAGTCAAATAAATGGGGCGAAGCACCGCTGTTGTTAGCTGCACAGAATGGACATGAGGGAGCGGTGAAAATGCTACTTGGGCGAGAAGAGATCAACCTCAAGGGAACAGATAAATGGGGCCGAACACCGCTCTTGCTTGCCGCTAAGTGCGGGCAGTGAACCCAAGCGTCCAGTCCGTCCGTCTTCGGGTCCGGACGGGACGGACGGCGTACCTGAGCGGACACCCGGGACGGACGGGTATCTTGGCGTCCGTCCGGAAGACTGCCCGGGACGGACG